>SKEG01000823.1_pt1 | contig 28808 bp, 16 predicted proteins | sample 4826631 | NCBI WGS metagenome assembly SKEG01 (sample SAMN11008815, study PRJNA524170) | human gut metagenome | biome: Human fecal sample; material: Feces; isolation source: fecal sample from pouch patient p26, p34, p50 | host: Homo sapiens | place: Israel: Tel-Aviv | collected 2016-11-02
GCATCAGCATCTGAGTCAGCATCAGTATCTGCGAGCCAATCAGCATCATTGAGCACATCGGCTTCAGCATCAGCTTCTGTATCAGCAAGCCAATCAGCATCATTGAGCGCATCAGCTTCTGAGTCAGCTTCTGTATCAGCTAGTCAATCAGCATCATTGAGCACATCGGCTTCAGCATCAGCTTCTGTATCAGCAAGTCAATCAGCATCATTGAGCACATCGGCTTCAACATCACTTTCTACATCTGTATCACAATCAGCGTCTAACTCTTCATCAAATTCTGAAAGTGAAACACCTAAACAAGGTGAAGTAATCATCACTTATGTAGATACAAAAGGTAAAGTGATTAAAGATCCTCGTCAAGACACACCAAACTCACCATATGATACTCCATATAACACAACTGAGGAAGGTGAAAAACCTAATACTATCAAGACTCCAGATGGTAAGACTTATAAGATCGTACCAAAAGGTGACTACCCAGTAGGTAAAGTTGACGAAGACGGTCACTTGGAATCATCTGATCCAATTAAAGGTAAAGTTGATAAACCTAAGTCAACCATTACGTATGTTTACCAAGAAGTAAGTAACGTATACGTTCACTATGTAGATACTGAAGGTAACACGATCAAGGCATCTGTCACTGACGAAAAAGAACAACCAATTGGTAAAGACTACGATACAGTAGTGGACAACCGTCCACAAACAATCGAGTTCCAAGGTAAGACATACGAATTAGTACCAGCCGGTAACTACCCAGTAGGTCAAGTCGACGAACAAGGTCACTGGACAGGTGATGATGCTACAACTGGTAAAGTTGCTGAAGGTGATAAGAATGTCACTTACGTCTACAAATTGAAAGAAGATCCAACGAAACCTAAAGAAGGTGACGTCATCATCACTTACGTAGACGAAAATGGTAAAGAAATTCAAAAACCTCGTCAAGACACACCAAACTCACCATATGACACACCATATAACACAACTGAGGAAGGTGAAAAACCTAATACTATCAAGACTCCAGACGGTAAGACTTACAAGATCGTACCGAAAGGTGACTACCCAGTAGGTAAAGTTGATGGCGATGGACACTTGGAATCATCTGATCCAATTAAAGGTAAAGTTGATAAACCACGTTCAATCATCACTTACGTATACAAAGAAGTGAAGGGTGACGTTTACGTTCACTATAAAGACACTGAAGGTAACACAATTAAGACTTCAGTTGTTGATGAAAAAGATCAACCAGTTGATAAAGACTACGATACAGTAGTAGACAACCGTCCAAATGAAATCCAATACAATGGTAAGACATATGAATTGGTACCAGCTGGTAACTACACTGTAGGTAAAGTTGATGGACAAGGTCACCTTGAGTCATCAGATGCTACAACTGGTAAAGTGATCGAAGGACGTAAAGACGTTACTTATATCTACAAACTTAAAGAACAACCAACTCAACCTAAGGGTAGCGTATACGTACACTACAAAGATACTGAAGGTAACACTATTAAAGAATCAGTAACAGATGAGTTAGACCAACCAGTAGGTAAAGACTACGATACAGTTGTGGATAACCGTCCTAAGACAATCACAACTGCAGATGGTAAAGTCTATGAATTGGTACCACAAGGTAACTACCCAGTAGGTAACGTTGACGGTGAAGGTCACTTGACAACAACTGACCCAACAACTGGTAAAGTTATCGAAGGTGATAAGAACGTTACTTATGTTTACAAACTTGTGAAGACTCCAAACGTTCCAACACCAAATACTCCAGTGCCACCAACTCCAACACCAAATACTCCGGTGCCACCAACTCCAACACCAAATACTCCGGTGCCACCAACTCCAACACCAAATACTCCGGTAGATCCAACACCTAATAAACCAATGGATCCAACACCAAACACACCGGTAGATCCAACACCTAATACACCAGTGAACCCAGTTCCTGAGCAATCATCTAAACCAGCTCCAGCTCTTGAACAACTTCCAAATACTGGTGAAACAGGATCTGTAGCTTCAGCTCTTCTTGGAGCAGTTGCAGGTGTTGCAGGGGTTGCAGCACTTGGAAGCCGCAAAAAAGAAGATGAAAAATAATCTTCTACCCTAATTTGATTCGGTCATTTCAGGTATGTGGGAAATGAAAAAGGATCCAAAAAGAGAACCTCCGGGTTCTCTTTTTGTGTGCTGTTTTTTATGTTAAAAACTAGTCTTAATTAGTTACTTTTGGGGAAAATTAGTGTATAATAACTCGATATCTTATTTTTAAGGAGCGGACATGTTTTTTAAACGTTCGAAGGGTGATTTTCGCGAAACGGAGCGAATCACACGTTTTAAATTAATCAAATCAGGAAAGAATTGGGTACGGGCATCTGTTTCTCGGTTAGGCCTATTTCGTGTCATGCGAGGTGGTGTGGATGAAAAAATCATGGTTAGATATGATGATTCTTCACGTCAAATGCCTGCAGACCTAGTAAAAGGTATGGTTGTACTAGGGGCTCTTGCTGGAGCAACAACAGTTGCTAACCCAGTATTTGCAGAGGAAAATGGGATGGATACGACTGTTGGGTCTGAAATCAGCCCATCGACCGGTGTAGCGGGTTCGGATAGTTTGGTCTTGGGGACGACCTCTATCACAGATTCTGTGTCAGCCAGTCAATCTATAAGTGAATCCATCTCATTTTCAGAGTCGGCTAATGACAGCCTTTCTTTATCTCAGTCGGTTTCTTTGAGCGAATCACATGTTGTTAGTAATTCAGCGAGTCCGTCCACTTCAGAAATTGCTAGTAGTAGTCTCTCAGAGGACGATTCAATTTACAGGGCTACTCCTGAAACGAGTGAGAAAGAAGCAGCAGTTCAGACCACTCGCTCGGAAGACCAGGTGAAGCGTCTGCAGGTCTTGGCCTTGGATTTATATACCTATCGGGCACAGGCTCTGGAAATTCCTGGGACAGAATCTGCTATTGAAAATGGAGATATGGCTTTAGAGGCTATTCGTGTAGGCTTGTCCAATCCGGCAATTCAAATCGATGCCGTGGAAAGCCAAGCAAAGATTGCTCGCAATCGCTTGGTCAATGCTGTGCTTCGTGCGACATCTGGCCAACGGGATCCGCGTAACGGGAATCGTATTGATGCTGATACCAGTCTCCGTGCGCCTCAGTATAATTTAGGTCCAGCTAATAATACTTTGATTTCTGTCTATAATTCAGATTACCTCAATTATGCTTATAATGTTGTGGAAACCATTCCTACACGAAATAGTATTAAAAGCATTGCTTACGCTTCTGGTAGTGATCGTGTGAATGGCATCAATGTGCCTCAGACGTCGGCCTTGAAAAATAGTGCAGTGGCCTTTAATATCATGGGAACTGTTGGGCAGACAGAGGTCGTAACGCCTGGGAAAATTTATAATGTTTCTTTTGTAGTGACCAATACGGCTAGGCAGTCAGTGACACGAACGCTACGCATTCAGGTTTTGCCGCAAAATGATGGCATTCGTAATCCGATTACGGCTGTGACGACAGCGACTTTTGTCAATGATACTACTAACTTGGCCCAGGCTGAAAAAGAGAAGATTTGGGAAGCGTTTAAGACTGCTAACCCCAATATTGCCACTTCAAAGGACTTTAAATCTTATTCCGTTTCATCATCTGGTGTGGTGACCATTACCTATAAAGATAACACTACAAATGATGTGACGGCTCCAGTGAAGCGACTTGCAGCACCAACTGTTGAAACGAGATTATTGGATAAGGCTTACACACAGACACCTGTAACGGTGACAGGAGCTGAGCCAGGTTCTACAGTCGTTCTATACAATAATGACGATGAAGTGGGAACAGCTGTGGCAGATGCTTCGGGTCAAGCGATTGTGACGCCGACTGTTAAGTTACAAACGGGTGGTGTAACAGCCAAAGCTCGCATTCTGTATGGTGATCATGCAGTTTATTCCGATGCCAGTAATATGGTTGCTGTAACAGATGCCACACGTCCTGAAGTGACGGCTAAGTTGACCGTCAATGGTGTGGAACCGAAATCAACCCCTCTTGAAGGTGGTGGGAAGAATTATATTATTTACGCTGGTGATGATGCGGTTGTGACCTTTACAGCTACTGATGACAGTGGCAAGTTGAAAGAAATGAAAGTCGTTGCACGAGCGGATCTGAACGACAATGCTTTGAACGGGAATTTCTTTGGTGGCAGCCAGTATGGAACAGGTGATATTGCTCCTATCACGGGTGATATTACGGCTACCAGTGCGAACCCTGCAACCATCACAACGACCATTCATTTGAAGGATGATCTTTACCATACCTACCGAAATACATGGCAACGTAATGTTGCAGCTATTGATAATGCGTCTAATATGAACCGCCCAAATGGTTTGGGTGAAATTCGGATTACACAAGGACGTCTCGCTGATCGTACGCCAGGTGTTGCTCCAACAAGCACTATTCAGGTAACGAGTCTAACTGCTTTGACAGAGGCAGATAAGAGCAAGGTGATTGCAGCTGTGTCGGCTGTTAATCCAGAGGTGGCTAACCGCATTAAGGCCTATACGGTTAATAGTGATAGTACAGTCACCATTACTTATAAAGATAGTACGACCAATGTCGTAGCTGTGAAATTGTCAGATAGCGATCATAGTCAGTCTGTCTCAAACAGTCAGAGTGCATCTACGAAGAATTCGCAATCGATTAGTCAGTCTTTAAGTGAGAAACAATCTCAGAGCGTATCGACACAGCAGAGTGTTTCATTGAGCCAATCACTGAGCTCGGTTCGTTCGCAAAGTTTGTCGGCTTCACTAAGCCAATCAGCATCGGCAAGTGTATCCGCTCAAGCAAGTCTATCTCGCAGTCAATCATTGAGCAAGGAGATTTCTCAATCTCAATCCGCTTCAACGAGTCAATCTGTATCGGCAAGAAAATCTGAATCTGTGAAGGTTTCGGAATCCGTTTCTGCAAGTGTCCGTGCCTTGCAGTCTGCTTCGGTATCAGCGAGTGCATCCAAAGTGGTTAGCCAGTCTATCTCAAGATCGACATCCGCTTCAATGAGCGCCTTTGTTTCAGTGAGTCAGTCTGCTTCAGCCTTGGTTTCACAGTCAGTATCGGAGTCACTAAGTCAATCTACTCGCGAGTCGGCTTCAATATCCGTGAGTCAATCGCAGTCTGAGTCTGCATCAGTATCTTTGAGTGAGTCGACTAGAAAATCAGCATCGTTGAGCACTTCCGTATTAGAGAGTCAATCAGCCTCTACTTCGGTGTCGGTTTCAATTTCTGAATCAGTGTCTACTTCAGAGTCAGTTTCAATGTCTGAATCAGTTTCAACGTCTGAATCAGTGTCGACATCAGAGTCTGAATCAACATCCGAGTCATTGTCCGCGTCCGAGTCTGCATCTACATCAGAATCAGCTTCTGCGTCTGAGTCAGTTTCAACGTCCGAATCAATCTCGACATCAGAGTCAGTTTCAGTGTCCGAATCAGTCTCAACATCAGAGTCGGTTTCAGCATCAGAGTCGGTTTCTGTATCTGAATCAGTGTCTACTTCTGAATCAGCATCAACATCTGAATCAGTATTGACATCCGAGTCATTGTCCGCGTCCGAGTCAGTTTCAACGTCTGAATCAGTGTCGACATCCGAGTCTGTATCAATGTCCGAATCGGTCTCAACCTCAGAATCAGTCTCAGCATCTGAATCGGTGTCAACCTCAGAATCAGTTTCAGCATCCGAGTCAGCGTCAACTTCTGAGTCAGTCTCAACATCCGAGTCAGCGTCAACTTCTGAGTCAGTCTCAACATCCGAGTCAGCGTCTACATCGGAATCTGTATCAACGTCTGAGTCAGCATCTGCGTCCGAGTCAGTATCAACGTCTGAATCGGTATCGATGTTCGAATCTGCATCTACATCCGAATCAGTATCAACATCCGAATCAGTCTCAACGTCTGAGTCAGCATCTGCGTCCGAGTCAGTCTCAACATCTGAGTCAGCGTCTGAATCAGTGTCAGCGTCTGAATCAGTGTCAGCATCTGATTCAGTATCAACGTCCGAATCAGTCTCGACTTCTGAATCGGCATCTACATCAGAATCAGTTTCTGCATCTGAGTCAGCGTCAACGTCTGAATCAGTATCAACCTCTGAATCGGTGTCTACGTCCGAGTCAGCGTCAACTTCAGAATTAGTATCGACCTCTGAGTCAGTTTCAACGTCTGAATCAGTATCAACCTCTGAATCGGTGTCTACGTCCGAGTCAGTCTCAACATCTGAGTCAGCATCTACATCAGAATCTGTATCAACGTCCGAGTCAGTTTCAACATCCGAATCAGTGTCAACATCAGAGTCGGTATCGACATCAGAATCTGCATCAACATCCGAATCAGCTTCTGCGTCTGAGTCAGTTTCAACATCCGAATCTGCATCTGCTTCTGAATCACTCTCGATATCAGAGTCAGCATCTACATCCGAATCAGTCTCAACCTCTGAATCTGTATCAACATCAGAATCAGTTTCAACATCCGAATCAGTCTCAACGTCTGAATCGGTATCGACGTCTGAATCTGTATCGACGTCTGAGTCGGTTTCAACGTCCGAATCTGCATCTACATCCGAATCAGTCTCAACATCTGAGTCTGTCTCAACATCTGAGTCAGCGTCTGAATCAGTATCAACATCAGAATCAGTGTCAGCCTCAGAATCAGTGTCAGCCTCAGAATCAGTGTCTACTTCTGAATCGGCATCTGCATCAGAATCAGTGTCAACCTCAGGATCGGTGTCGACTTCCGAGTCAGTTTCAGCCTCAGAATCAGTGTCTACGTCAGAATCAGTGTCTACGTCCGAGTCAGTTTCAACGTCCGAGTCAGTATCAGAGTCAGCGTCAACGTCTGAATCAGTATCGGCATCTGAGTCAGTTTCAACTTCTGAATCGGCGTCTACATCCGAATCAGCTTCTGCATCTGAGTCAGCCTCAACGTCAGAATCAGTGTCAGCATCTGAATCAGTGTCTACTTCCGAATCAGCATCAACGTCAGAATCGGTCTCAACTTCAGAATCAGTGTCTATTTCTGAATCAGTATCTACATCTGAGTCAGCATCGACATCTGAGTCAGTTTCAGTCTCTGAATCGGTCTCAACCTCAGAATCAGTCTCAACGTCTGAATCGGTATCTACATCTGAGTCAGCATCAACGTCTGAATCAGTGTCTACGTCCGAATCGGTTTCTGTCTCTGAATCAGCATCAACCTCTGAATCAGTATCGATATCCGAGTCATTGTCCGCGTCCGAGTCAGTTTCAACGTCTGAATCAGTATCAGCCTCAGAATCAGTATCTACATCAGAATCAGTGTCGACATCCGAGTCAGCATCAACCTCGGAATCAGTATCTACATCTGAGTCAGAATCAACGTCTGAATCAGTATCAACGTCAGAATCAGCATCTGCGTCCGAGTCCGAGTCAACATCAGAATCAGTCTCAACCTCTGAATCGGCATCGACATCCGAATCGGCATCAACCTCGGAGTCAGTCTCAACGTCCGAGTCAGAGTCAGCCTCAGAATCAGCATCAACGTCTGAATCAATCTCGATATCTGAATCATTGTCAGCATCGTTGAGCACCTCAGTATCAGAAAGTCAGTCAGTTTCGACTTCAGAGTCAGCATCTACATCAGAATCTGTCTCAACGTCCGAATCAGTGTCTACCTCTGAATCGGCTTCAACATCCGAGTCAGTCTCAGCATCTGCTTCTGAATCAGCCTCAGTGTCCGAATCATTGTCCGCGTCTGAGTCGGTATCGATGTCTGAGTCCATCTCTACGTCCGAATCAGTCTCAACGTCTGAATCAGTGTCAATGTCCGAATCAGTCTCTACGTCGGAATCAATCTCGACATCCGAATCATTGTCAGTATCGTTGAGCAGTTCAGTATCTGAAAGCCAGTCAGTCTCTACTTCTGTTTCAGTTTCGACATCAGTATCTGCATCTGAGTCAGCATCATTGAGTACCTCTGCACCTGAATCAACTTCAACATCAGTAAGTACTTCAGTTTCAGTAAGTCAATCACAATCAGGATCGACATCTGGTAGCGGTTCATACTCTAATTCAATGAGCCAATCAATTTCTCATTCAGAGTCATTGTCTGCATCAGAATCAGCAAGTGGTTCACAAAAACACAGCCAGTCTGTGGTGCTTCCAAATACTGGCGAAACAGGATCTGTAACATCAGCTCTTCTTGGGGTAGTTACAGGGTTAGCTGGAATTGCTGGACTTACCCGACGTAAAAAGAAAGGGAACTGATCTAGTAGGAAAAATCATTTTTTTCGAGTGAATCTCATAGGAGATTCACTTTTTTTCTAGTAGAATGAGGTGTTTTTAATGTGTTACAAAAAAATTTGAAAATTAAACGATAATATATAAGTTTTTTGTAGCAAATTACTTGAATCTACGTAGTATTCCTGTATAATGAATAATGACTACAATGTAAGGGGAATATCATGCAATTTAAGCGTTCAAAAGGAAACTTTCGTGAAACAGATCGTGTCGTACGCTTCAAATTAATTAAATCAGGAAAAAATTGGCTTCGGGCATCAACGGCTGCTCTAGGCCTCTTTCGTGTAGTACGTGGGCAAGTGGAGGAGACCATCATTGCAAACGTGCAGCAAGATCGAATAGAAAGTCAAAAGAACAGCCAAGCCTTCTTAAAAGGTTTGATTACGGCAGGAGCTGTATTTGGTGGTGCTGTACTTGCTACGACTGCTAAGGCGGAGGGTGCAATATCACTTGCACCAACGGTTTCTGAGACAAAACAGGAAACTTTAGCAGAAGTAGATAGTGTGGTCTTGGGAAATACCTCTACCCAGACTTCAGAATCTGTCTCTGTTTCAGAATCCACTAGTTTGTCTACATCTGTTAGTGCGTCTGCTTCGATCAGTGAATCTACTTCTTTGTCCTTGAGTGAAGTTGGATCAACTCCATTATCAACAGCACTTAGCGAGTCTGCCCAAGCTCTAGAGTCAGAAACAGGTATTGAAGAGCCGACTAGTTTAGAAGAAGCCACTGTTTTAGAACAAAATACCTCTGAAGCTGAATTGCTCCAAGAAATTGCAGGAAAGTACGCATCTAAAATGACGGACACTGAGCGTCGAGCAGTGGTCGAAGCTGTCATTAACAAAGTGCAGGCTGAAGTGGCTGCAAGCAATAACTTGATCCACACCAATGCCAGTGCGCAAGCTTATGCTGACCAGCGCGATCGTTTGGAGAAAGCTGTCGATGAGATGATGACGACCTTGACAGCTGCAGGTTTTGTGGGAAATACAAATGTAGATGGGAAACCTGCGATCTCTGCTCAGTTGGCTCCTCTAGCTGAGGAAACATACTTGGCTGATGATGTATTGGATATGAGCCCGAACCCAGAAGATCCCAATGGTGCGAGTGTAGAAGATCCTACACTTGACACACCAGGATATGCTAAGGATCCTCATCTAGATAAAGATCTCTTAAGATTTTCGCCTGAAGAGTTGAAAAATTTTTTAGGTGAACCCTACACCAATCGTTATACATTTGGTATTTGGGACTTTGTGAATAAACAAGGAGAGTCACTTGGTTACTATGCGACTATGTCGATTGATATCAGTGAGATAGATCCGGAAAAGCATAAGGCAATGGATGTTTATTTCCGCATTGTCCGAAAATCAGATGGGGCTGAAATTTTTTCACAAACTGTATCTCCAGAAGGATATGGCCAAGATATTCAATTACCAAAAGAAGTACTAATTGGTCAGGCTCCCCTTGGGAACAAGGTTTTTAATTCGGAACCTTCTACAGGTAATGGGACCTTTGGAATGCTGACGAATTTTATTCCGGAACAGGCTTTCTTATTCCGGAGTATTTATGATGTCATGTCGCCTGAGAATCAAGGGCAATTGATTAGGACGTATCCTAGTATCAAAATTCCATCTATGATGGGACAACAATCGACCTTCTATAGAGAAGTGGACCCGAATGGTAGATGGTTTAATGGGCAATATGAACCAACGGGGAAAGAAAGATCCTTACTAGAGTATAGAATCTACGGATTGGAAGGCCAGCATTATACAGCTTCCAATCCACGCGAATTTCCTGGTTATGTACAGGTCCCAGCGCACACCGTGTTCCCGAATCGTAAAAGTGGGGTGTTCGATAATAGTAAGAATGGGAAATCAAGAATTGAACTATTAGGGGATGTGCGTGAGCATTTCATTAAAAGTGAAGTTGTCACCCTTAATCAAAATGGTGATTATTCTCTTCGCTACTATGTTTTAGATCCTTCTAAAATCCATGATGTTAGTAGTGGTGATGTAGGAAATGCTAAGGTAACCGATGTATATACACTTGTTTATGAAAAAGAATTTAAACAAGATAGTACGGATAACCTTTCAGATTTAGGTGGAACTCGTAAAGTTGAAAGTAAAAACAAGGATTATTTCCTGAATGTTACACCAAAACGAATAGATTACCAACATTTTGAGTTGGATATTACAGGTTGGTTCTCTAGTAAGGAGACAGTTACATACACTGATGAGAAAACAGGAATAGAATATACTGTTCCAAAACCATTCACGGAACTTCCAAAATCGGCCTACCTCGATAAAAATACGACCATGGTCGTTGGAGAAGATGCAACACCTCAAGGAGCAGATGGTTTTTCCAACTTCAAACAAACGATCAAAAAAATAGTAGATTCATACCCCTTAACGAGTGTGAATTATTACTATCGGAAGATGACACCGTCAGAATCTACTTCACAATCTCAAAACTTCTCGATTTCAACTTCAGAGTCACTAGTTTCAGAATCCATTTCATCTTCTCAATCTGTTTCGGTCAGTGAGTCCGTTTCCTTGTCACAAGCATCTAGCTCCGCCAGTCAATCAGACTCCTTGATTAAAGAATCCGTATCTGCCAGCCAATCGGAATCACTGGTTCAAGCGTCTGTATCTGCCAGCCAGTCTGATTCGTTGGTTCAGGCCTCCGTTTCAGCGAGTCAATCAGATTCGTTAGTTCAGGCCTCCGTTTCAGCAAGTCAATCGGATTCGCTGGTTCAGGCATCTGTATCGTCTAGCCAATCAGAATCCTTGGTTCAATCGTCGGTTTCAGCAAGCCAGTCTGAGTTGTTGATTCAAGCCTCAGTTTCTGCCAGTCAGTCTGATTCGTTGGTTCAGGCCTCTGTTTCAGCAAGTCAATCGGATTCGTTAGTTCAGGCCTCAGTCTCTGCTAGCCAGTCAGAGTCATTGATTAAGGAGTCAGTATCTGCCAGTCAATCAAACTCCTTGGTTCAAGCGTCCGTTTCAGCAAGCCAGTCTGAGTCGTTGGTTCAGGAATCCGTATCAGCAAGTCAATCGGAGGCTCTAGTCCAAGCGTCCGTATCTGCAAGTCAGTCCGAGTCATTGGTCCAAGCGTCCGTATCTGCAAGTCAGTCAGATTCATTGATTAAAGAATCTGTATCAGCGAGTCAGTCAGAGTCACAAGTTCAAGATTCGGTTTCAGCGAGTCAATCGGAGTCGCTGGTCCAAGAGTCGGTATCATCCAGTCAATCAGACTCACAATCAAAAACAGCATCAGCATCTAAGAGTGTGTTTGAAAAAGCCTCTAAATCTGCTTCGTTGAGTCAGTCGGTATCCTTATCTAATTTAGCATCTAGATCAATTTCTGTGTCTCAATCGCAGTCAACATCGGCGGTTGGATCGGAGGAAGTGGTTTCTCAACTGATTTCCTTGTCACAATCTATTTCGATGAGCAAAAAGCTGTCAGAATCCGTTTCGTTGAGTCAGTCAGAGTCGTTGATTCAAGGCTCAGTTTCCGCAAGCCAATCAGACTCGTTAGTACAAGCGTCCGTTTCTGCGAGTCAATCAGACTCGCTGGTTCAGGCATCTGTATCGTCTAGCCAATCCGATTCGTTGCTCAAAGAATCCGTATCAGCAAGCCAGTCAGATTTATTGGTTCAAGCGTCGGTTTCCACAAGTCAGTCCGATTCCTTGCTTCAGGAATCAGTATCTGCCAGCCAATCAGATTCGTTAGTTCAAGCATCAGTTTCCGCAAGTCAGTCCGAGTCATTGGTTCAGGAATCAGTATCTGCCAGTCAGTCAGACTCGCTGATTCAAGAATCAGTTTCCGCGAGTCAATCCGATTCGCTAGTTCAAGAGTCAGTTTCCGCCAGTCAATCTGATTCCTTGGTTCAAGCGTCGGTTTCCGCCAGTCAATCGCAATCTACTTCTGATATCGAATCTAAGTCTCAAATTACAGAATCTATGTCCTTTTCTCGTTCTGATTCAATGAGTCAGTCGGAATCGCAAGTATCGACTGATTTGCAATCAACATCATTGAGTCAATCAGAATCGTTGGTGCGAGAGTCAGTATCTGCGAGTGAATCGGAATCATTGGTTCAAGAGTCAGTTTCGGCTAGCCAATCCGATTCGTTGGTACAAAAATCAGTTTCCGCGAGTCAGTCTGAGTCGTTGGTTCAGGCATCTGTATCGTCTAGCCAATCAGAATTACTGGTACAAGAGTCAGTTTCGGTAAGTGAATCAAATTCATTGGCTCAAGAATCTATCTCAGCCAGTCAATCAGAATCGCTGGTACAAGAGTCAGTTTCCACCAGTCAGTCAGAGTCGTTGGTTCAAGAGTCCATTTCGGCTAGCCAATCAGACTCGTTGGTTCAGGAATCAGTATCTGCCAGTCAGTCAGACTCGCTGATTCAAGCATCCGTTTCAGCAAGTCAATCTGAATCCTTGGTTCAAGAATCAGTTTCTTCAAGTCAATCTGACTCCTTGGTACAAGCATCCGTTTCGGCAAGTGAATCAAATTCATTGGCTCAAGAATCTATCTCTGCCAGTCAATCAGAGTCGCTGGTACAAGAGTCAGTTTCCGCCAGCCAGTCCGATTCGTTGGCTCAAGATTCCGTTTCTGCAATTCAATCAGACTCCTTAGTACAAGCGTCGGTTTCAGCTAGCCAATCAGAGTCGCTGGTACAAGAATCAGTCTCAGCAAGTCAATTAGATTCATTAGTTCAAGCTTCTGCTTCGACAAGCGAATCGGCTTCAACTTCTCATGTCGTAGCTGCATCGCAGGTTTCAGAGTCTGGATCGTTCTCTCGATCCGTTTCTGAGAGTCTATCTGCTTCACAATGGACATCCCATTCAGAATCTCTAGCGTCGGCCTCGCTATCGAAGTCTGACTCCTATAGCCAATCAGCTTCACTCCTTTCAACAAGCGAATCGGCTTCAACGTCCATGCGAGTATCTGAATTTCCTTTGACGAGTGTTTCAGATTCTATAAGCGCATCATCAACAGAGAGTCAATCCCTATCGCAGGAAATTTCTGAATGGATCAGTGTGTCTTATGCGTCAAGCTTCTCTGCTGTGACAAGTTCTTCGGAGTCTGTCGTGTCTTCGTTTGGCACCTCTTACTCAGAATCTCCATCAGACACAAGCTCACTAAGTGCGACGCGTTCTTCAGAACCTGCTCTTCCAGAGACAGGTACCCATCCTTCATCTAATATTCTTGCTACAGGAGCTTCCATTCTTCTGTCTGGATTAGCCCTTTTAGGAATTCGGAAAAAGGATGGCAAATAAAACCTTAAAAGACCGGAATGAACTGGTCTTTTATTGATCTAGAATGTCTAAGAAGTTGGGAAATATGTTATAATGGACAAGGAAGTTTTGAGTAAAGTGATATAGAGAAGGATACCTGTGAGAAATGTATCTGTCTATATGCAATTACAATATAGGATCAATAATAAGAGTTTGAGGGAAAAAATGAAAATCCATTTCACAAATTTATTTGGGCAATCTTCGCAAAGTGTTGCCTTAATGGCGCAAAATGATATTATGAATGTGGTTCGTGAACTCGGGGTTAATGAACTTGGGATCTACTTTTATGATCAAACTAATGAACCGGCTGGTGAGTTGAATTCACGGATGGACGGTATTTTAGCTGGTGTAGCTTTTGGAGATATCGTCTTCGTTCAATCACCCTCTTGGAACGGAATTGAGTGGGATAATCGTTTAGTGGATAAGTTAAAACTCCTTCAAACCAAACTGGTCATGTTCATCCATGATGTCCCGCCACTCATGTTTGAAAGTAATTATTATCTCATGCCTGCTTATATTGAGATGTATAATAAGAGCGACCTTGTTGTAGTCCCCTCAGAACAGATGTACCATCGTCTAGTATCAGAAGGGCTTACAGTAAAAAAATATGTGGTCCAAAAGTTGTGGGATTTGACCCACAGTTTGGATCTCTATACTCCGCAATTTGAGAAAAAACTGATCTTCTCAGGAAATCCGTCACGTTTCCCACATATCATCGATTGGAAATATGATACCCCCCTTCATGTCTATACCGAACCAGTTGAAGGAGTCGATTATTCTAAGGTCCATATTGAAGGCTGGCGGACCAAGCAAGAGTTGCTTCTCGAACTTTCCAAGGGAGGTTTTGGACTTGTCTGGGGAAATTCAGAGAATCCTGAGGATGAGCGGGATTACTACAAAGAAAATATTTCCTACAAACTATCAACCTATCTTTCTGCTGGTCTTCCAGTAGTGGTACCAGATTATTTGTCAAATGCAGACTATATTCGAGAAAAAGGGCTCGGATTTGTAGCCTCCAGTCTCGAAGAAGCCAATCGTTTGGTTCAAGACTGCACAGAAGAAGAGTATGCCCAAATGGTTCAAAAGGCTCAACATACTTCTTATTTGATTCGCAATGGCTATTTTACAAAGAAATTATTTGTTGATAGTGTCATGGCTTTAGGAAAATAAATAGAATAAAATAGGATTCTTCAGACATAAATCTGAAGAATTTTTTATTGAATACGGTACCAAGGCTATAATTTTTTACAATATTAAGGATTAGTGACAAATAAGTGTAGAAAATAAGCAAATTATGGTAAAATAAGTTGAGATAAAATGCTCTAAAGGCACATATTTAAAGGCTGTTTTCCAAGTGGAAGAGTCAAAATGAGTAAGAGAAAGTTTAAAAGAAATGTTAAAACGATCTGAAGTAGGAAAGAGATTTTGTTGGACGATATTTTTCGTCTTTATTTATGTTTTGGGAAGTAAAATTTCCCTGCCTTTTGTTGACTTATCAAAGGCCTTGAGACTCAATGAGGGAACGACAACGGGCTTGCAGCTCTCAAGCGCTGTGATGGGGGGAAACCTCCGCGGGATGTCGATCTTTTCGATCGGTCTATCCCCATGGATGTCTTCCATGATTTTGTGGCGGATGTTTACCGTTTCAAAACGCTTTAACCTCGAAAAAACCAGCACGGAGATTGTGGAACGGCGAAAGATGTACGTAACCTTGGTGCTCGCCATCGTCCAGTCTTTGGCAGTGGCCATGTATCTCCCTTTGAAGACAGGGTTGAACTCTGGACTTGTCATTGCGGTCAATACCATGATTATGGTAGCTGGAGCCTTCTTTTTAGTTTGGCTCTCCGATCTAAATGCCGCTTTGGGGCTTGGAAGCTCTGTGGTCATCATGATGGCTGGGATGGTTATGTACCTGCCAGAAGACGTGATGCAGACCCTTTCAAATGTCAATAATATACCAGAAATCGCTTATGTTCTGGGCGTGATTTTCATCTTGATTTTTGTCTATGTGGCAGTCTTAGTGGAATATTCCAAGTACCAGATTCCTGTCAATAAATTAGGGATCCACAACAACTTGAAAAGTTATACTTTTTTGGATATCAAGATCAACCCAGCAGGAGGGATGCCCTTTATGTACGCCATGACCTTGGTGTCCATTCCTCAGTATGCCATGCTCTTGATCTTGTCTATGGATTCCAATGCCAAGTGGGCTGCTCATTTAGCCAAACACTTGGTGATGGGAGATCCGATTTGGATCCTTCTTTACATTCTGATGATCGCCCTTCTCTCTTTTGCTTTCGCCTTTGTCAATGTGAACGGAGAAGAAATTGCAGATAAGATGATGAAGGCTTCTGAGTATATCGATCATGTCTATCCTGGAGCAGATACACGTCGCTATATCAATAAAATTGTGCTACGCTTGACTGTTTTTGGGACCTTGTATCTGATCCTCTTCACAGCGCTTCCTTTTTCTCTCTTGTTATGGGATAAGGATCTCTTGCGCTTGACCATGATTCCAGGAACCTTTCTCATGTTTGTCGGGATGATTTACAATATCCGAGAAGAAATTCGTGCCCTTCGAGTGAATCAACGTTATACAAGAATATTCTAGGAGTAACCATGTATTATTTTGTACCAGCTTGGTATGGAACGGACCGCATCTGGCAGCAAACAGCTACCCCTTGGTACTGGATGCGAGAGTCCATTGAATTTGACGATACCATTAATCAAGTTCGTATTTTTCAAGAAGCAGAAATGGATCGGATCTTATTGTTGCCTCAATATAGTCCACAACTGCGCTATTTTTTACACCGCCAAGATTTGTTAGAGACAGATGTTCTTTCGATTTTTGATAAAATCCAACAGGTTCCGTCTGATTTGACTATGCGCCCAGTCCAGCTTCAGGACATCGAATGGCCAAGTGAGACCACTTTTTCCTACACTCCCTTTTTGGTAATGGCATTTCGAAAGGGCCACCACCTAGCGAAAATTGATATGGGAGTGGATGGAAATATCCTTACCCTAACCCGTTATAAAGAGGATGAAATCCTATATGTCGAATATTTAGATGACCGTGGGTTTATTTCTAGTAGGGTATACTATAAAGATGGCAAACCTTATTTCCAAGAGTATCTGAGTTTTGATGGACAATGGGTTTTGAGAGAGATGTTGATCGAAGAGAACCACTCTGTCATGGTTAATGAGTCTTTCTACCATGCATTCAAAAAAGAAAATTATTCTAATATTGGAGAAATCGTCTCTGAAAAAATGAAGCAACAGCTGGCAACCTTGGTTCCAGGAAGAGACCAGTTGGTTTTGGCAGCTCATCCAGCAAATTTGGCCTTTTTACAAGATACAGCAAGTAGTGTCAAGAAAGTCTTGTCTTTCTACGGGGATCGTCAGCCCTTGTCTGCTGAAAACTTTGCCCTCTATTTTGATATGATTGATGCCCAACTCTTGATTACAGATAGTGAAAAAACCAAAGAAGCGATTGGAGTCTTTTCTCCTAGCTTGGCTCAAAAGACACACCGGATTACCTCTTTTGACTCCCGCCTCCGTTTGGGATCTAGTCAGGAACGTAAGGAATCAAAGATTTACTTTTATGTCAACGAAGCCGAGCTTCCAAGTAAGAGCCAGCTCAAGAAGGTTCTGGAGGTCTTGGCGCAACATCCTTTATTTGAGGTTGTTTTTGCATTTTACAATGGATCACCGGAGCGTGTTAAGGAATTAGAAGGGCAACTCGAGGAATTGATCGTTAGCGAGCAGGACTTGCATCTGGTTCAATCACCAGCCCAAATGGAAGGGCTTGGGGAAAACCAGATCATCGATGAAGAGTCTGTACAAGACGCACCGGACTACCGCTTTGTAGTAAAGAATTTTTCAAATGAAAATGACATTATTCAAGAGTTGGAGAAAACACGCTTGATCGTAGATTTAAGCGAGGAACCCAACCTCTACACGCAGATTGCAGGGATCTCTGCTGGGATTCCTCAGGTCAACCGCGTCCAGACAGAATATGTCGATCATTTGAAAAACGGCTATGTCTTATCAAAGGGAGACAAGGAATTAGAGAAGGCGATTACTCACTTTTTATTGGAATTGAAGCCTTGGAACGAAGCCTTGGTCTACTCGATCGAAAAAATTCAAGAATACACCGGTCAACGCTTGATCGAGAAATGGGAAGGATGGATGAAAGAACGTCATGGATAAAAAATTACAAATACCCCATATTCTCCAAATCGGCTCAAGCAGTTGGCAGGATCAAGTGGAGCTTCCTGCTGGACTAGGCTGGCACTTTTTTCAAGCTACCACTCTTCCATCGCTCAAAGAGTATATGGAAGAAGAGGAAATCTCCAAATTCAAAGCCTTGATTCTAGAAAAGCCAGAAGATTTATTAGCTTTAGGAGAAGACCTGGCTTATTTCCAGCCTTATACCGTTTTTTATGATCAAAGCCATGAACTAGAGGCGCCTTCTGACGAATTGGCCCATCTCTTAAGACTCAAGCAAGCAAGACCCTGGGATTTCTCAAACAAGCATCAATTTCTCTATGTCTTAGAGCGCTTTTTATACGACAATCAATATGGAGATGCCTTTACGGTTCGTGACCTGCGAGTGAGACCTGATTTTGCTGGCCAGCAAACGGTGCTGGGGCAACATTTTCTGAAGCTAGATGGATCATACGGTGAAGAGTTTGCACCGATTGCTCAGTGGGTCTACAACTACGTGTATGATGCTAGCCGTCCTATCAATTTTTGGTTGGAATATGAAAAAGATCCAAGCTGTCAGCTGCAATTGCGGATTCAATTTTATCGCTTTGGTGCACTGGGAGAGTGGGTCAAAGATGCAGTCTTTTCAGAAGAAGAGATGGAGCAACCGCTAGAATTGGATGGAGCAGAACCTTATTACCTAGCCTTTTCGCTGGAAGCAAAAGGAGAGGGGGCGCTTACGATCGGAGCCTTACATAAGCGCTTGTCACATGGTCCTTTAGGAGAGATGACCGTAGGAGCTAAGACGCTACGGGACCACAAACGCCAAGAAATTTTTGCTTATTTCCATCCTGGCGATATGAAGCCACCTTTAAACATTTACTTTTCTGGGTATCGTCCGGCCGAAGGATTTGAAGGGTTTGGGATGATGCGTGCGATGGGGAGTCCCTTTATTCTCTTTTCTGACCCAAGACTGGAAGGTGGATCCTTCTATATGGGCTCAGAAGAATTAGAAAATCAAATCACTGCCTTTATTGATCAGCACTTGGACTTGCTCGGCTTTGAGCCAAAAGATATGAATTTTTCTGGCTTGTCCATGGGGACCTTTGGTGCCCTTTACTATGGTGCTCTTTATTCTCCTCATGCGATCTTGGTCGGAAAACCCATTGTCAACCTGGGGGATGTCGCTGCCAACCTGAAATTTAAACGTCCAGATGAGTTTGGAACATCCCTAGACATGATGCAGTTGATCATTGGTCAAGTGTCGCAAGAAGGGATCGGTCAGCTCAATCAACGCTTCTGGGAACGGTTTGACCAGGCAGATTTCAAGGATACGATTTTAGCCCTTGCCTATATGAGGGATGATGACTACGACCAGCAAGCTTATCCAGATATTTTAGAGGCCTTGTATGAATTGCCGGTTCGTATTATCAGTACTAGTCGTGCCGGTCGACACAATGATGCGAGTGGTCCGATCATTGAGTGGTTTGTGACCCAGTACAAAGAAATCATGGAAAGAGACTTTGGAAGAAACCAATGATAAAAATAAAAGAAAATGAAAGCAGACGAATCTACTGGGGCGATACCGTTCTAGCAGATTATCTTTGGGGGTCGACCATTCAAGCGACTGACCAAGGAAGCGTTCAGTTTCAGAACCCCCTCATGCCATCTGGTCAAGTGCTGAAAACTTGGCATTCGCAGACAAATTTTGGCGCAACTCGTCAAATTCCTAGTCTGCCTCTGCTCAAAAGAGAGCAAGATTATGAACTGGTTATCACGATGGAAGCGACTCCGGCTCATACCGTTATGGTAGAAATCGTCTTCAAAGATCGCTTTGGAGAGGTCGTTGGCCGTCGAGTAACCGCAGAAGGTCGCTTGCCGTTTACCTATCCAGATCAAGCATACGCCTATGAAGTACGCTTGCTCAGTGCAGGTTTGCAAGAGTTTACCTTCCACTATTTCACGATTCAACCAATATCGTCTGAGGGAGCAGAAGTTCTCGAATAGACGAACATCACTGCAAAAAAAGAGGATTACATTGGATTACGTTAAATTAAGAAACATCAAAAAAATCTTAAAAGAAGTCAATAGCTGGAAGGATGACATGGCCCGCTTGACGGATCGACAGCTGCAGGAGAAGACTGAAGAATTTCGGGAACGTCTAGCTAAGGGTGAGACCTTGGATGATCTCTTGCCGGAAGCATTTGCGGTTGCGCGGGAAGCTGATAAACGGGTCTTGGGCATGTTTCCTTATGATGTGCAAGTCATGGGAGGAATTGTCCTCCACCAAGGCAATGTCGCTGAAATGAATACCGGTGAAGGAAAGACCTTGACGGCAACTATGCCGGTTTATCTCAATGCCTTAGAGGGCAAAGGGGTCATGGTTATTACGACCAATACCTATCTGGCAACTCGGGATGCAGAAGAGATGGGACAGGTCTACCGCTTTTTGGGCTTGACTGTCGGCGTTCCTTTAAAACAATCTGAAGACGAAGAATTAGATCCAGAAGTCAAACGGGAGATTTACCGGTCAGATGTCATTTACACGACCAATACTAGTCTGGGCTTTGACTATTTAACAGAGAACTTGACGGCTTCGGCAGATGGCCAGTTTTTAGCTGACTTCAATTACGCCATTGTCGATGAGATTGATTCGGTGCTTCTAGATAGTGCCCAGACTCCCTTGATTATTTCTGGTTCTCCTCGGGTTCAGTCCAACCTTTATGGGATTATTGATACCCTGATCCAAACCTTCAAAGAAGGGGAAGACTTCAAGTTTGATGAAGAAAAGAAACGAGTTTGGTTGACTCGAAAAGGAGCTCATGCAGCAGAAGCCTTTCTAGCCATTCCCAACCTCTATGATCCCCAATACCGTGACTTGGTCCGCCATATCAGCTTAGCCCTGCAGGCCAATAAAAACTTTATTAAGGATAAGGATTATGTCATTCATCCCAATGTTGAAGGGCAACCGGAGATTGTCTTACTAGACCAGGCGACGGGTCGCTTGATGGAAATGACGCGCTTGCAAGGAGGACTCCACCAGGCGATTGAAGCTAAAGAGGGTCTCAAGCTGACCCAAGAAACACGGGCCATGGCTTCTATTACTTACCAAAACCTCTTTAAGATGTTTCGGAAGTTGGGTGGCATGACCGGGACTGGGAAGGTCGCTGAGGCAGAGTTTCTTGATACCTATGCCATGTCAGTGATCAAGATCCCAACCAATCGTAAGAAGATCCGCAAGGATTTGCCGGATGAAATCTATCAGACCTTGCCGGAAAAAATCGTGGCTTCCTTGGATTATGTGAAGAAGGTCCACGAAAAGGGCAATCCGATCCTGGTCTTTGCCGGATCCGTTGAGATGTCGATTCTTTATTCGAATCTTCTTTTGCGGGAAGGGATTCCTCACAATCTTCTCAATGCTAACAATGCTCCTCGAGAGGCCCAGATCATTAAGGAATCAGGTCGAAAAGGAGCCGTGACGGTTGCGACCTCAATGGCCGGTCGGGGAACCGATATCAAGTTGGGACCAGGAGTCGCTGAGTTAGGTGGCTTGGTGGTTGTCGGAACTGAGCGGATGATGAACCAGCGGATTGACCTTCAAATTCGGGGACGTTCAGGTCGTCAAGGAGATCCCGGTTTGACCAAGTTCTTTGTCTCTTTAGAAGACGATTTGATGAAAAACTGGGGACCAGACTGGATCCAGGATACCTATCAAGACTATGATGTGGATGAGCGGATTGGTTCAGCTAAAGCTCTGACCAAGCGCAAGTATAGAAACTTGGTGGAACGGGCTCAAAATGCTAGTGAAAGTTCTGGTCAGGCCAGTCGTCGGATGACGCTAGAATTTGCGGAAAGCATGAACATTCAGCGTGCCATCGTCTACGAAGAGCGCGACCGCTTGATCAAACAAGAAGGACGCTTGGATGATATCGTTGAAAAAGTGCTTCGTTCCGTCTTTTCAAGTGTAGCCCATAAAAAAGAATACAAGGAACCGGTAGCTTTTTATCGCTATATGTTAGACAATGTGAGCTACCAAGTGGATCCAGAAAAGGCCCACCAAACCTTCCGTAGCAAGAAAACCAAAGAGAATTTCTTGTGGGAGATTGCTAAAAGCGAGTTGGAAGCTAAGTATGAGATCTTAGGCACCGATGAGGTGATCGCCCAATTCCAGCGCATGGCCATCCTAAAAGCTATCGATGAAAACTGGGTCGAGCAGGTAGACTATCTGCAACAATTGCGCATGGCGCTCTCTGGTCAGTACACCAGTCAGAAAAACCCTTTGGTAGAATTTTTCCAAGAAGCCTACCAATCCTTTGAACGAATGAAAGAGGCGGCCAAAGAACAAATGGTCCGCAATCTCTTACTAAGTCGAGTAGAAATCAATAAAAAAGGGGAAATTGTCTTGCATTTCCCATAAAAGAGGACATTATGACAGTATACAATATCAACCTTGGAATCGGTTGGGCCAGCAGTGGTGTTGAGTATGCCCAGGCCTACCGTGCCCAGTTGTTACGCAATATCCATCAACCAGCCAAGTTTGTTTTTATGGATATGATCTTAGCCGATAATATCCAGCATTTAACAGAAAATATCGGTTTTAAAAATGATGAAATCATCTGGCTCTATAGCCATTTTACAGATATAAAAATTGCGCCAACGACCTATACCATTGATCAGGTCTTAGCAGGATTTGCCGGAAAACCGACTCGTGAAGAAGTCGATGGTAAGATCAAGCGCTTCTTTTATGAGGACCAGGACAACTTTTTGACCTGCTACCTGCGCGCAGAAAACAGTTCCTATGTTGAACGTTGCGAGTACGTGTCTAGAGGGATTTTAGTGAGAAAGGATTATTTCTCCTATACCCGCTATTGTACCGAGTACTTTATTCCTAAGAACAACCAAGCTAACTTGATTGAGCGCCGCTTTTACAATGAAGACGGGACAGTTGCCTACAGCATGCAGATGGCGGATGGCCGCGAAATCTATCGTTTTCCAGATCGCTACCTGGTTGGTCGCCAAGAATTGATCCGCTACTTCATGCAAACTCTTCAATTGACCAAACAAGATCTGGTGATTTTGGATCGGGAAACCAATATTGGTCAGCCTATCTTTGAAGAAGCGCAAAAAGCCCGTCTGGGTGTGGTCGTCCATGCCGAGCACTTCAGTGCCAATAATGTCGATGATCAGTATATCTTGTGGAACAACTATTACGAGTACCAATTTACCAATGCAGACAAGGTAGACTTCTTTATTGTCGCGACTGACCGCCAAAAAGAAATCTTGGCCGAGCAGTTTGCTAAATACACCAACCATCAGCCGGCTATCTATACCATTCCAGTTGGAAGCCTTGCAAGCTTGCCACAAAACGAAAATCGTACCCCGTTTTCTATGATTACTGCCTCTCGTTTGGCGACAGAAAAGCATATTGATTGGTTGGTGCGAGCAGTGGTTCGCGCCAAAAAAGAATTGCCAGAACTGTCTTTTGACATCTATGGAAAAGGTGGAGAAGAAGGCAAGCTGCGTTCTCTAATCGATGAATTGGGGGCAGCAGACTATATCCATCTCAAAGGGCATGCCAATCTAGAGGAAATTTATAAGAACTATGAAGTTTACCTATCAGCATCGACCAGTGAAGGCTTTGGTTTGACTTTGATGGAGGCTATCGGTTCTGGTCTTCCGATTATCGGTTTTGATGTTCCTTATGGCAACCAAACCTTTGTCACAGAAGGTAAAAACGGCTATCTGATTCCACCATCAGCAGATCAAGTGGTCGACCAGATTGCTTCTGCCTTTGCGGAAAAAATGATCCAGCTATACAAAAAAGATGATCTAGCCAGCATGCGTCAAGCATCTTATGCGCGTGCAGAAGACTTTTTGACCAGCCGAGTAGAAGAAGCTTGGGCACAATTGATAGAAGAGGTGACACATGCTGAACGTATTTGATAGTTATTCTCGTGAAAGCCAAGACCTGCTCCACTCCATGAAAGAGTCTGGCTTTGACCACCCGACCGTTGTTTTGGAGCCAAATGGTTTCTTACCAGACGGTGTCGAGTCTCCATTTATCTATTTCTTAGGACAAGCAAAAGGAGAGAAGCGGGGACGCTACTTTAATGAAGTTCCAGTTCCTGATTTCTGGGAAGTTTCTGGGGATAATAGTTCGGGAAAAGTGACCTACTATGGTCAAGAAAAGGCTCGAATTGTGTACCACGCTGCTTCCTACAAACGCATCGTCGAGCGCTTAGAGTGGTTAGATGACAAGGGACAAGTGGTCATGATTGAGCACTACGACCAATACGGTCGTAAGATTGCCGTAACGACTTGTGGCGATCAGGGACAGTATTTGGTGACTACTTATTTTGAAGGGGATACCGAGCGCTTGACAGAAAATCACCAAACAGGGGATTTGATCTTGACCTTGGACCATCAACCCATGCGAATTTTCAAGAATCGCTTAGATTACTTTGTCTTTTATCTAGAGTATCGTGGTTTTGATCTAGATGGTTTGGTCTACAATACGCTGGCTACCTCCTTTAGCATTAGTCTCCAGCTCGGCAATAAAGGCATCAAAGGACGCGACGTCTTGGTGTGGCAGGAGCCGCTTCACGATAGCCTTCCAGGCAATATGCAGTTGATTCTAAAGAGCCCAGAAATTCGGACCAAGAAGATCTTGATTCCGCAAAACGCTACCTATCATCGCGCTTTGCAGTTGACCTCGCAAGATCAGCATAGCTATTTTGGACCTCTTGGCTACCTGTATGATTTCAAGGTGAAAGACGATATCCGTAAAGACGCTTTTGTCTTGACCAATTCGGATCAGATCGAAGCCTTGACCTATCTAGTAGAGAACTTGCCAAATGTGACCTTCCGTGTAGCAGCTTTGACGGAGATGTCTGCGAGCCTCTTGTCTATGGTCCGCTACCCAAATGTGGTCTTGTACCAAAATATCAGTCAAGAGCGGATCAAAGAGTTGCTTAAGGTCTCTAGTATTTATCTGGATATCAACCACTATGCAGAGGTACAAGGCATTGTTCGCAAGGCCTTCGAACACCAGCAAGTTATCCTTGCCTTTAGCCATACCCTGCATGACCGCCACTTCCTCGCACAAGCCAATATCTTTGATCAAGGAAAAGAAGCAGATATGGTGGCTCGTATCCAGGAAATCTACCAATCTGTGGATAACTACAGAGAAGCCGTCGCACAACAAATTGCCCAATCAAGTAGCGTTGAGCCAGCTGTTTTCAAAGCTCGCTTGCAAGAAGGGATAGGTGGACACAGTGAGTGATCGTAAGAAAGATTTATTTTACAAAGAAGTAGAAGGACGGATGGAGTCTCTCAAACGCCGTCCTGCCGAAAAAGAAAAGACGACACGTTCTGAAAAGATCAATGTTACTTTTAATGTGATCATTGGTTTGGTGATTCTGCTGGGAGTTATTTTTACCCTCTTCAGAGTGTTAGGAGGATCCTAAGATGGAAATGGTATTTGCAATCGGGATCTCGATCTTATCCCTCGCTCTTGTGGTTCTGATCACCCTGCAGCCTCGCCAACAACAATCGCTTTCAACAGATGCGACCAGTAACCTAGGAAAGCCAAGTTACTGGCGCTCCCACCGTGGACTCAAGCTAGCGACCCTTGTTGTTAGCATCGTCTTTCTCGTATCCTTATTTCTTTATATGATGGTCGTACAGGCCTAGTTTCTAATAGAATGGATAAAAAGAAGTTGGTATTTTCCAACTTCTTTTAGAATGTAATCCATCTGTTTCTTACATAATGCAACCTAAATGATACTTAAAAAATTAAAGAGATATCTACAATTTGAAGAGGCTGGGACAAAAGTCCTAGCCTCTCAATTATTTTTGGATTGTCGAGCAAGACGCAGTGGTTGAGTGGGCTCTACTACGCTGATTTTATCAGCTTTTACAGCCCTACTCAACTGTGCGGAGGTGGGACGACGAAATCGAATTCTAACGAATTACCGATTTCTCTCCCACTCTCTTTCATTTTCTCTGTTGATTCGCTTGCCACAATTTTCCATAGAGGAGATAGTCGACTTCACGGAGCTCTTTCAGGTTCTGACAACCGAGCGCACATAGGAGCAATCTGAGGTCTTCTTTCCAGCCTTGGACAAGGGCGATTGCTTCTTCAATACTCTTAGTTTCTACCATTTCAAGAAAAACGCGGGATAGTCCTACGCCACGTGCCCCAAGGACCAAGGCCTTGACCATGTCAAGAGGATGACGGATACCACCACTTGCGAGGATCTCAACCTGATCCATCTGATCCTGTAACTGTAAGAGACACTGCGCAGTTGATTGTCCCCATTCATCCAGATAAGCGCGATTGCCTCCACGACGATTCTCAATATAGGCAAAGCTAGTGCCACCGCGACCAGAAATATCGACGGTTTTGATCCCAGCTTCTAGCGCTGCCTGAACTGTTTTGGGATCCATACCAAAGCCAACTTCTTTCAGGACTACAGGCACTGGAAAGCCCTGCCCATAGATCTTGAGATGGTCTTTCCAAGTGTGGAAAATCCGCTCCCCTTCGGGCATGAGCAACTCTTGCATCAGATTCACATGGACTTGAAGAAAGAGGGGTTGTAGCTCTTCCACTGTTCGCAAGCCTAAATCTGGCTCTTTATCGATGCCAATATTGGTCGCTAAAAGAAGATGAGGATGGTCTTTTTTGACCGCATATGATTGATCGTTCGGATCCTTCAGTGCTGCACTGTAAGAACCAGTCACAAAGAGTATCCCACAGGCTTCGGCTACTGCTGCTAACTTTTGATTGATCTCTTTGGCCCGTTTACTCCCACCTGTCATGGCATTGATATAAAAAGGGACCTCCCAATCACGCCCTGCGAAATGGGTTGTCAAATCAATCTCCGCTAGATCCACAAGGGGGAGGGATCGGTGAATCAGCTCAATCTCATCAAAACTATTATAGGAGGAGCTTTGCTCCAAGGCATAGCGAATATGCTGGTCTTTTCGATTTTCGCTCACGAATCTCCCATCCTTTCTTGGTAAATGACTTCAATATTCTTTTCCTTCCAGCGGTCTATCAAGGTCTGATTCTCAACTGGGTCAAAACTAAGGGCGATTCCACAGTCGCCTCCTCCAGCACCACTGGATTTGGCGCAGGCAGAAAGACCCTCTGTTGCTTCTTGCAGGACTTTTAGAGCTGGGGTATAGATCAAAGGGTTCAAAGACTTTAGGTTCTTATCCGCACGTTTGATACTGGTCTCAATTTCTTTTTGGTTCCCTTCACGGAGGCCTTTTTCAAGATTCTTCACTGCGCTCTGGCTCTCCTGAAGAAAATTTTCCTTGATCGCCCCCTTGACCTGGCGGATCAAATCACTTGAAATCGCTGGTTCCTTGGTCCAACCAACCAGAAAATCATAAGAGATGGCTGGCTGGATCGAGCAGATCTGGTAGTCCCAATCCAGGTCTAAAACTTGTGACAGGGGCTGAGAAGTCAAGACTTCATGCAACCAAGCTCGATCAAAGGATTGGTAATAAATCAACTCCTCGTAAGCAATACAAGCCAAATCGCCCATGGAACCATTGTCCCCTCTTTGCACCAAGACCACTGCTGCTAGTCGAAAGAGCAGATCTGTACTTAAGTCTAGTTCATACAGAGCGGCCATGGCCTTGATCACGAGCAAGACCACACTTCCGCTGGAACCAATCCCATACTTTTTCCCCTCTTCGCCCAATGTTCCCCTAAGGTGAAGATCAAAGGGTTTAGGGGCTATCCCCTGATCTTTCAGCCACTCTTCCATGAGCTGAATGGTCTCTTGAATCAAGGCGTAGTCCTTATTTGGGGTCAAATCCACCTGATAACCAAAGAGATCTGAGGCTAACTGGTAAGCTGTTGCTTCTTGGATAGTAGCTGACAGATAAATGGGAATAAACTGAATCACGGCTCCATAGCCAGGCGTTAGCACTGCGTATTCTCCAGCTAGATAGAGCTTGCCTCCAGTCTGTACCTGATACTTAGTCTTCATCTTGAGGGTCCTTTGTCTTAGACACGATGGTCCGATAGCGGGCGTCAAATAAAGGCACCAGCTGATCCAAGTCTTCTTCTAAACAGAGGACTTTAACATTTGGCCCTGCATCCATAGTAAAGTAACAAGCATGGCCTGCAGCGCGAAGCTCACGGACAAAGTCCATAGCTTTGTGGCTTTCTTCTGTCAAGTAGCTAAAGGCTGGAGTGGCTGTTCTAGTCGTCGCATGCATAGCAAGAGCATTGCGCTCTGTCAACTGACCGACCCGTTCAAAATCATTGGCAGCTAGATAGTCCAGCATGTCCTTATAATCTTGTCGAGACTCTTCGACCCATTCTTTGAAATTAGTCGAAGTCTCCATACAGCGTTTCATCCCTTCCCGGCTGGAAACGGACTTTTGCTTGTCATTAAGGACCAGCATGATCATAGCGAGTTTCAGGTCTGTTTTGACCTTATAAATCTCTCCACTTTCTTTGTCCCAGGCTGCTAAAGGGCCAAAGAAAGACCGTGAAGAGGAACCCGAAGCAAACTTGGCTTTTTGAGCTAATTCCTCCTGGCTCAAGCCCAAATCATAATACCGATTGCAAGCCTTGACGAGAGCAGAGAGCCCGCTCGAGCTAGAGGACAAGCCTGCTGCAGTTGGCATGTTGTTGCTGGTATCCACCCGAACAAATCCCGCTTCATCTGCTGGCTTCAAGCCATCAATCACAGCTCCAATTTTGTCTTGCTCAGCTGGATTTTGGAATTCCCCATCGATGTAAAATTCATGCGCAGTCGCATCTGCTGGCAAGGGAGAGAGACTCGTCTCTGTATACATATTCTCTAAGGTCAACGAAATCGAACTGGTTGAAGGGACCATCTGTTTGGCATCTTCTTTTCCCCAGTATTTGATAATCGCGATATTGGCATAGGACTTAGCCTTTACAGGTTTTCGATCCATGTATGGTGCGCTCCTTCTTTTTCTAATGCATGGGCAATGGT
>SKEG01000825.1_pt1 | contig 28740 bp, 27 predicted proteins | sample 4826631 | NCBI WGS metagenome assembly SKEG01 (sample SAMN11008815, study PRJNA524170) | human gut metagenome | biome: Human fecal sample; material: Feces; isolation source: fecal sample from pouch patient p26, p34, p50 | host: Homo sapiens | place: Israel: Tel-Aviv | collected 2016-11-02
ATGTTTATTTAAGTAAGCATTTCATACAGAGAAGGATTTTCAAAAGTACACAAAATTATTGACACTCTCAATATCTTTAATATTATGTATGAAGAATTTAAAAAATACAATATGAATTATTTATTTTTTATAAAACAAACGTTGATAAATAGACATAATGATAGAACGAGGATGTTAGAATTGATCAAAAAGATGTGAGGAAGGATCAATATGGCCTATATTAAAGACTTGCGCGCCAAAGTCGGCCATCAGCCATTGATCATGACCAGTGCCTCGGGAGCTTTAGTTAACGAAAAGCAACAGGTATTGCTGCAAGAGCGGGCTGATACTGGTGATTGGGGATTTCCGGGCGGTTATATGGAATTTGGCGAGTCATTTCAGGACACGGTTAAGCGCGAGTTTAAAGAAGATGCTGGAATTGAGATTGAGCCAGTCAAACTGCTGAAGATTTCAGATCAGGAGTTCTACACCTATCCAAACGGCGATCAGGTTCAGCCAATCAATGCCTTCTTTTTGGTTAAGCAAGTCGGCAGTCGGCAAACGGCTTTTAAACCAGCCGAAACATTGCGGATTCGCTATTTTTCTCTGGATGAGGCGCCTAGGTTCTTCAACCATCAGCACGCAATGATGTGGCAGACGATCAAGGATGAACTGCAATCATCATCCGTGCTTGACACCGGCTGCTGAAGTTTCTAAAATAATTTAAGTAATTTAACAAATAAGTCACCTGAAAGCAAATTTCAGATAAATAAAAAATAATGGCTTGCAGACTATGGTTTTCATAGGCTGCAGGCCATTTTTTAATTTGGAGGGAAAATCATTGCTGAATAAGCTAAAACTACAGACGGGTATTTTTGTTCTAACGGCGTTCCTGTTAGGCTGTAATGAATTTATGATTGTTGGGATTATTTCTGATCTGGCTCAAAGCTTTAATGTTTCATTGTCTTCGCTGGGCTTGCTGGTTACGCTGTTTGGAATTGTCTATGCTGGTATAACACCAGTTTTAACGGCTTGGACCAATCGTTGGCCACGATATCGAGTCCTAATGTGGCTGATGGGAATTTTTTGCATTGGCAATACGTTGACGACACTGACGCCTAATTTATTTTGGTTGTTTGTTTCACGGATAATTACAGCAGCAGTTGCCGGTGTAATTATTTCATTGATTTTGGCTTTTGTCAGTCTACTTACGCCAATGGAAAAAAGGGGAATGACCGTAGCAGCTGTCTTTGCTGGATTTAGCATTGCTACGATTATTGGCGTGCCGATTGGAACCATGATTAGTGCGGCGTTTTCGTGGCGAGTGAGCTTTGGTATTATCTCTATTTTTTCGATACTGATCTGGTTTTTGTTGGCTAAGATATTGCCGCGCTATTCAGAACAGATGGCTGGAAATTTAAATGGCCAGCTAAGTATGTTTAAAGATGCGTGAATTGTCTGGGGCATCGTAGTCATGATTGCATTAATGGCTGCCGAATACGCGTTTTATACGTACATCCGTCCTTTAATCGTTAAGCAGCTGGGCTTTTCCGTTAATCAATTGAGCCTGCTGCTGGGATTAATCGGTATCATGTTTATTTTAGGAAATTTGACGGCAGGCCAGCTGATTGAACGTTATGGCACGCAAAAGATTGGTTGGGTCAGCGGCATGGTTTTAGTGTTGCTGCTGATGCTTCCATTAACCGTAAAGAATGCCTGGAGCGGTTTACTTAATCTCGGCCTGCTTTGTTATGCACTGGGAATGCCAGGATCGATGCTGCAGGTAATGTTTTTGAATACGGCTGAGCGGGATTTTCCTGTGGCACTGAATCTGGCATCATCATTGAATCCAATCTGTACGAATATTGGGGTGACGATTGGCTCATTGACGGCCTCGATTGGTATTCGGTACATTAAATTGGCACAGATTGGCTGGTTGGGGTGCGGCTATGCTCTGGTTGGCGTTTTGGGTTCAATGATTTTGCTAAAAGCATTGAAACGATCGAATGCCAAAAGTTAAAACGTGATGTGAGCAAACATTCATCTGGCCAGCTCTTGATTGAAAATTATGGTAAAATGATGTCAGCAAATTTTTCGTAAGGAGTTTTAATATTGCAAAAATTTCATTTGATAGCTACTGCTGCAGCCGGGATTGAAGCCTTGGTAGGCAAGGAGCTGCGAGCACTGGGCTATGAAACGCGGGTTGAAAATGGCCGCGTGCGCTTTGAAGGTGATATGCGCGATATCATGGTGGCCAATCTCTGGCTGCGGACGGCTGATCGGGTCAAGATTATCGTGGGTGAGTTTGACGCGACTGACTTTGACAGCCTGTTTGAACAGACCAAGGCATTGCCATGGGAAGACCTGCTGCCGATTGACGCGGCTTTTCCGGTTGAGGGCAAGAGTCATCACTCACAGCTGCATAATGTTCCTAGCGTACAGGCAATCGTCAAAAAAGCAATCGTTGACCGTTTGAGTACCGTCTATCATCGACGGACGCGGCTGAGTGAAACCGGGGTGATCTATCCGCTGGAAGTTGCTATCAATAAGGATCACGTACTGTTAACGCTTGACACGACTGGCCCCAGCCTGTTCAAGCGCGGCTATCGCAAGGGTAAGGGGGGCGCGCCATTAAAAGAAAACATGGCAGCGGCTCTGGTGATGCTTGCCCACTGGTTCCCAGATAATCCGTTCGTAGATCCCGTTTGTGGTTCAGGAACGATTCCTATCGAGGCCGCCTTGCTTGGTCATAATATTGCTCCTGGCATCAATCGCGACTTTCAATGTGAGCGCTGGGTCAATCTGATGCCCGAAAACCTAGGCGATGACGTACGTGATGAGGCCGATGCCAAGGCCGACTACGACATCGAACTGGATATTCATGGCTATGATATTGACCAGAATATGATTGATATTGCTCAGAGAAACTGTCAGGCGGCTGGCTTGACGCATGACATTACGTTTAAGCAGCTGGCGGTCAAGGATTGGCATACTGATAAGATCAATGGTGTGATTGTTGCCAACCCGCCATATGGTGAGCGTTTGAGCGATCAGGATTCAGTCCGCGAGCTGTATCGGCAGATGGGCGAGATCTACCGGCCAATGACGACTTGGAGCAAGTATATCTTGACGGCCGATTTAGAGTTTGAAACCTACTATGGCCAAAAAGCTACCAAACGCCGTAAGCTTTACAATGGTGCCTTAAGAACGGATCTGTTTCAGTACTGGGGCAAGAAACAGCGGTAACGGATCAAAAAGCTTAATGTTTACAAATAAAGGCGGGAAAATTAACCGTCCAATCAAAAAGCCAAGCACCGTATCCGGCAGCTTGGCTTTTAGTTTGTAAATTAGGCTTTGGCATCCCATTCCAAGAAAAACTCATTTAAAAAGTCTTCCATGATCTGCTGACGATGAGCGGCAATTTTGCGCGCTGTTTCCGTGTTTAGCATGTCTTTGATCTTCAGCAGTTTTTCGTAAAAATGATTAATGACAGTCTCATCGCGTTCCGTGCGGTATTCTTCACGATTCATGTGTTCACGCGGCTTGATCAGCGGGTCATAGATGCGCTCGCCATGGCTGCCACCGTAATAAACAGCTCGCGTAATGCCAATACTGCCCAGACCATCCAGCCAGTCGGCATCCTGCACGATCCGTCCTTCGCGCGATAAGGTTGGTCGTGCATCGCCCAGCGTATCGGCAAATGACATATTGGAAATGATATCCATGATTGCTTGAATCTGTTCATTAGTTAGATCAATGCGTCGCAAAAAATCCTCTAATTCTTCTTCGGCTTCCTGCACGCTGATTACCAGTTTTTCATCAATCGTATCATGAAGGTAGGCCGCGGCAACGGCAATAAACTCATTGGCAGCCTCGGTTTCGATCAGCTTTTTGGTCATCCGTACCACGCGCATGATATGGTCAAGACCATGACCGGTACTGTCGCTGCCCAGTTTTTGAATGGTATAGCGTTTGATGGCCTCCAATTGTGCTGCTTGTTCCATAAATTTTTCCCTCTTAAATAAATAATAAAATCGCAATTGTCACCATTCGATCGTAAGCCAATTTAAACGGTTTGACAAGTAGAACCTTGAATTGAGGCAACGAGATTGGTCAGCTGTTAAATTGGTCTAAAAAACGTTTTACAGTATTTGCTTCGTGCAAAATCTGTTTGGTCATCTAAAATGGAACTAATAGCTGTTATGAGGAGTGAACATTTTGAATCTATTGTTTTCAATTGATGATCGATTTTGGCGTCAAATGCTGACGGTCCTGAATTCGATCCGACTCAATTCCCAATCGTGCCAGATTGACGTGTATGTGATTCAATCACAAAAACTGGCCCATACCAAGGAAATCAAGCAAATCTGCGAGCTATGGGGAATGCATTATCATCCAATTGTGATTAAAGACGAGGAATTTGACCAGGCACCGGTTACCGACCGTTATCCTAAGACCATCTATTATCGTCTACTGGCTCATCAATACCTGCCAAAACAGCTGCACCGCATTCTATATTTAGATGCCGACGTATTGTGCATTAATGATGTTGGATCGCTTTATGATACTGATTTAGATGGCTACCTGTATGCTTCGGCAATTCATACCGGCTTAACTGGCACAACAGAAGTCATCAATAAGATTCGGCTGCAGAATTTTGACGCGGATGGCTATTATAATTCCGGAGTGTTGTTGATGAACCTGGATCTGATTCGGCAGCGAGTTCATGCCGAAGACATCTACGAATACATCCGCGAACACGTCTTGCTGCTGCCTGACCAGGACGTGTTGAATGCGTTATATGGCAAGGATATCAAAACGGTTCCCGATCAGCTTTATAATTTTGATGCCCGCAAAGGCCAGACCTATGAGACGATCAGCTTTGGCGAGTGGACGCTGGACTGGGTCATCAAACATACGGTAATTCTGCACTATTGCGGTCGTCATAAGCCATGGCTCGTTGATAAGAATACGGGACGCTACACGGCGCTTTATAAGAATTATTTTCAAATGACGCAGCGGGTGCTCAAGCAAGTGGCCATCAGTCAAAATAATCCGACTGTCACTGTTCTACAGCCGGATTAGCGATGGTTTGCAACTATTCGCAGCGATAAAAGACCAATCACTGACGCCTTTAAGGATGATAGAACGGAATTGGCTGTTGGAAGACTAAAAATTTGTCTTTATGCTTACAAAAAGTTAGTATAAGCTAATGGTAAATCACTAGTACAGCTGAAAGGAGATTGCAATGAAAGTTTTTATCGCTGGAGCTACGGGACGAGTGGGGCAAGCTGTAGTTATCGAGCTCCAAAAAGCAGGTCATGAAGTAGTCGCAGGGGCTCGTCAGCCAGAAAAGATCAATCAACCAGACATCTTAAAAGTCAAACTTGATCTGCATGCCTCCGTTACGGAACTGCAAAAAGCACTGGGTCAAGTGGATGCGGTAATTTTTACAGCGGGATCGCGTGGCAAGGATCTGCTGCAGGTTGATCTAAACGGCAGCGTCAAACTGGCAGAAGCAAGCCGGCAAAATGGCATCAAACGTTTCATTCAGCTGAGCTCTGCCTTCGCGCTTGAGCAGGATAAATGGGCTGAGATCCCGGCCTTAAAAGCCATTACCGATTATAATATTGCCAAGTTCTATGCGGATCGCTGGCTGATTGATCATCCGGGGTTGGATTGGACGATTATCCAGGCAGGAGTCTTGGATGAGCGGCCAGCTACGGGGATGGTTGCCTTGAATGATGGCAATTCAGGACATAACGCGATTCCTGACGTTGCTGCCGTATTGGTAAAAACCCTTGAACATCCAAATACGATTGGCAAGGTCATCATGATGCACGACGGCAGCCAGTCAATCGATGCCGCATTAAGTAGCCTGAAGTAATCTGATCGCCAGAGCTGTTTTTACGAGCGCGGTATTGCCTAAGCGATCTGATCATGGATGTACATTTGTCTGGGCGGCTGATGGGATTTTTTGATCGAACAGCGATTCATTCCAGATCGTGCATCGACTTTATAGATTATGTGCCTGTGTCAATACCGTTTGATTTAGAGAGGGGAGATTCACGACTATTTTACCTACGATTTTGAATTTTTTAGCCGAAAGCAGGTAGCTGTATAATCGATTTCGTGAAAATTACCTACTTTAGTGAATTTTGAGGCTGATAGTAGGTAATCTCGCATATTTTACGGCTGAACGGTGTAGACCAGAACTGTAATTTACCTACAATTTTTGATTTTTCGCCCGTTAGTAGGTAAAGTTAGGAATCCCTAACTTGATATACACGAAATTTTACCTACTATACATCAATTTTTGGCTGATCGTAGGTAATGATATTTTTGTCAGATGTTTTATGCGCCCCGATTTGAATAATTTGGTGGGTGCATTTTTTTTGCTAGCCAATAATATCTAATTTGTCTAAAACTGCTTGCTGGCTTGAGACGAGCTGACAGCTGGTGATCGATTATAAGTTCGACGTTACTTGTTTTTCACTTCGGGAGGCTGTCGTAACCGGGTACGAGAAGCTTCCCGTTTGGCTGCCAGTCATCATAGGCTGTGGAATCCCTTGAGCGCATCCCAACAGGCGTTTAGAGAATACCGTTATGACTGTTTAAGGCAAGTTCAAGTTGGGACGCATCTATACATTGATACCACCAAGATTATGGCTAAAGACATTCAAAACTTAATTTGCATGATCAAAGGCCGTGTCATGCTTTCCGGTCAGGTCGTGCTGCTTATTTGCCCCATAAGAACTTGATCAAGATCGCGTCGACCTATGGATTCCTCATGTTTGGCATTGGCCCCTGTGATGCGCTGTTCTTGATATGATTTGGCGCGACCGGCAACCAGGTACTTTAAGGCTTTGGATGATTTATTGTCCACCTGGCTGTCGGTACCATCGCCCAGATCGCCATAAATATTTAAGACGCGGGCAGTGGTTGGATAAGTGTGGCGCAGTTTTTTGAGTTTTTGATATGATTTGGTAGCTGGCGTGGCTTCACCGGTCCGTTCGTTATACTGCAGGTTGGCAGGTTGATTCCAGCCGATTACGCCATCAAAGGTACCAGCCATCGCGACTTCTTTTTGCAGCTTGGGAAACTTAGAATTGTTGGTGTTTTGCAGCAGGCAGTAAAGAAAAGCCATGTTGCCCATCGAATGCGCCTCAACCTGATATTTTTTGAAATGATAGGTTTGGCAGACTTTTTGAATGGCTGCGGCAACGTAATGGCCATCCGTAGTATAGTTTGAGTTTTCATTATCGATCAGGTTGACTTCAATGATTGGGTTGATCGCGCCGCGGGGAATCTTGCCTTCCAGCTCGACGGTACCGTTTTGCGCAACGTTGGCTACGATGACGGTTTTGGTGACGCCGGCATCAATCGCCGCCTGAGCCATGTGTCGTTCGGCATGCGCCCCGCTGCCCCAGCCATGAAAGAAAAAGGTTGGCGTAGTTGACTGAACGTATTTTTGAGAATTCAATGCAGCTGCTTTAGCGGATGAAGTCATGGTCATCATTAGGCAGATCGTCAGCATAATTTTAAGCCAGAATTTATATTTCAAGATGTTCGCCTCGTATCATTGTTGATGATGTTATTCTAAGTCTGTTTGTTAAAATTGACCATTTTATTGTCAATTTTTGGCAGAATGTGTTAAATTGATAAACGCTTGATACTTTAAGGAAAGAAGGTTGTGCTATGCATATTGAAAAAGCCGAAATGAAGGATCTGGATCGAGTTGTCGAAATTCTGCGTGATGGCCGCAATCAGCTGGCGGAAAGCGGGATTGATCAATGGCAAGGCGATTATCCGAATGTTGAACATATCCAAGAAGATATTGAACATGGCTTTGCATACCTGGTACATTCCGACGATCATGAAACGGTGGGAGCTTTTGCAATCGTAGCAGCTCCGGACCACTCTTACGATGAATTGGATGGCAAATGGCTCGTTGATACTGACAACTATCTGGTTATTCACCGGGTTGCCATTCACTCTGACCATGCCGGCAATGGCTATGCTTCTGGTTTGTTTACGAGCGTTATCGACTACGTTAAGGAAAATCCCAACGGTGTCAAGTCATTACGGATCGACACCCATGAGGACAACAAGCCAATGCAGCATTTAATTGAAAAGTATGGCTTTACGCGTGTGGGGACTCTGCATGGCGTCTACCGTCCTGAAGAAACCTCATACGTCTACGAAATGCCGATTCAATAAAAGCAAATAAATAATGTGATAAAATCGACTCAATAGATCATATCGATCATTGAAGTCGTTTTTCATTTTGGGGTGAAAAAATGGATGTAAATGCTCAGCTAACCGATCAGCAGCGAGTCGAGCTGGCAGGTTTGGAATATCAGCCGCTGGGGGTTGGCGATCACGTCAGATTATCCAATGGCAAGCGAGTCGGTCGCGTCAAACGAGCTTTCTATAAACAAGATGGCCTGCGGGGCACCATCATTGTCAATCACCATCAGGATCATAAAGAGATTACGGTGCTGTTTCGCGGCTCATCCGGCTTGAGACATGGCAATCCAACGACATGGTCCAATGAATGGCTGGCAACCAATCTGCCCATTGGCCGTTCAATCGTTGAACATCGAGTTGGTGAGATTCCTTCTCAGCTCAAGTCGGCGGCGAGTTTGTTGAATCGGCTGATGCAGCAGGACTTAACGGCACATTACTATATCTACGGCCATTCACTGGGAGCAATCAATGCTCAGTATGCCCTTGCCAACTGCGATTATCCGGCATGCCTGAGTGAGGCTTGGCTTTATGAGGGCCCAAACGTCTACTGGCTGCTTAATGACCAGCAGAAAGCCCAAGCCGCGATTTTGCGCAATAAGATCAATAATTATATCGACTCACTGGACATCGTGACCCTGGGCTATACTGACCTGCATCATGCAATCGGCCGGGTGCGCTACGTTCAGTCGATTCTGCTTGATCCAATCAGTCAGCATATGTGGGGCGGCTATCAGTTCGATCAAAACGGTCGGCTGTATACCAAACCAGTTGCTGAGTATCGGGAAAAAATCGATCGTGAACTGATTGAACATGTCAGTCAAGCCAGCAGCAGTTGGCGTCAATGGCGTCAGGAACAGGTAAAAAAGCGCCAGGGATTGAATCGATGGCTGCCCTATCGCTAGTTCGTTTCCATGATGGTGTCAATCTGATCATATCGCAGCATCAGAATTATAGGTATTGGGTCTTGCAAACGCTGGCCGACTGCGGATTGGCGGCTTGTTTAGTCAAGATCGGCTGACGGCTGGATCTCACCGGCATCATTGCAGTGACCGTCGCGATGATGCGCCTGTCGCAGAGCAGCATGTATCTGAATGATAATGCATAAAATATCTTGCTGGTAAAAAGGCCCTGTTAATCAATAGTGGCTTGCGTTAAAATTAATCTCTGTAATCACTTATTCACAGGGGAGAGGAAAATATGCAAGCATCACCACCGGCAACGCGCCAGGAAACCGTGCGCTTTGCTTTTAACAGTTCGTTACCGATTTTTTTCGGTTATGTTATCTTAGGAACCGGCTATGGGCTATACATGCATAACCTGGGCTTTGGCTTCTGGTTTCCCACGATAATGGCAGCGGTAGTTTATGGGGGATCCGTTGAATTTATCCTGGCTTCCATGCTGGTTCAGAGCTTTTTGCCGGGCAACGTTGTCTTGATAACGCTGGTCGTTGGCTTTCGGCAGTTTTTTTATGGCCTTTCAATGCTGAAAAAATATCGCGGTGCGGGCTGGCGCAAGTTTTTTTTGATCTATGGCTTAACCGATGAAACCTTTGTCGTCAACTATAGTCTGTCGATTCCTAAAGAATATGATCGTTACTCAGTCTATACGCTGATTTCGCTTTTTGATCACAGCTACTGGGTCTTGGGCGCATTTTTAGGCGGCGCACTGGGGAGTCTGATTGGCAAAGAGATTCCCGGCATGGATTTTGTCATGACGGCGCTATTTATTGCCTTGGCCGTTGACCAGTTTCAAAAAGAAAAGGATCATCTTAGCTCAACCAGTGGCGTGATCGTTACGATTGCCTGTCTGCTGCTGTTTGGCAAGACGTATTTTTTGGTAGCGACGCTGTTGATTCTAGTGGCTGAATACGCCGTTATCTACTGGCGTCAAGCAAAGAGGGGGGACCAAAATGACGCTGACTGATCAGATTATCTGCATTGCCTTAGCCGCGCTGGCAAACTTTGCCACTCGGGTAACGCCATTTCTGCTTTTTAGAACGGAAGCGGCTACGCCTGATTTCGTAACGGGGCTGGGCAGGTTTTTACCGGCCGCGATCATGGGGATGCTGGTCGTATACTGCTATCGCAACGTTAATTGGCTTGGCGGCACGCATGGACTGCCAGAAGTCATTGCCGGCGTGGTGACGGTAATCGTGCATTTATGGAAGCACAGCCTGTTTTTAACCTTGATCGTCGGGACGCTTTGCTACATGCTGCTGATCAATTTTATTTTTTAAGAAACAAGAATGGTTGAAAACGCCAAGCTTAGAAAAATGCTGTCGTGGACTTTTGATGAGTCGGCGACAGCATTTTTGCTTTATCATAGTTTGCGCAGCCAAGCGGCCAGATTGTTTGCTTTGAACTGATGAGAGCCGTGAGTCGTGACGTGGAATCCATCAGTGACCTGCAGCCGGCCAGCCCATTTAATGAAATTTGCTTGATAATCATCAGAATCACTCCAGGCAGTTGAGAATGGCGCAATCAAGCCTTGGTATCCTTGAATGTTTTTTAAAAACTCAATCACTGGTGCCGCCACGTTGCCATTCCAGACGGGGCCGCCGACCAAAACGACATCATATTGATTCAGCTGAGGCACGGAATTGATAAGTATCGGCAGCTGGCGTTGTTTTAGCTGCTGTTGATAGATGCGACCAGTAGCTTCCATGTTATTTGGATAGACGCTGTCGGCCACGCGCAGACGCAACGCGGGAGCCTTGGTCGCATCTTGAATTAATTTGGCAAGTTTAGTGGTATTATTAAATTGTGAATAATAAACAATGAGTGCTTGCTGGGCCATTATCTACAGCTCCTTTAATCAGTTTTTGACCTTGATTATAGCAATGAATGCTCAGCACGCTCAAATTAAAGGATGTGATGATGATGAAAAACGGCTCAAGCACCAGTGAAAAAGCCCTTAACGTTTTTTTGTGGTTTATTGTAATTTCGATGCTGTTTTCACTGATTTTAACTACCAAAACGGCTTTGACGGCTGCGACAGCCAAAGCAGCAGGGGCCGCCTGGTTTTTGGATCTGGAAATCGTGGCCGGCCTGCTGATTGTTATGCTGCCTAAGTTTTTGGCGATCAAGCTAAAGGTTTATCTGCCGCCGCTGCTTTACGGTCTGTTTTTAATGTTTATCTATGGAGCCATTTATCTGGGCACGATCTATCACTTCTACAGCATTCCATACTGGGACAAAGGTCTGCATCTGATCAGCGGTGCTTTGCTGGCTGGTTTTGCGCTGTCAGCATTTGGCGGCCTGATTCCTGATGAGGGGATCAAGCACGTACCGCCATTTTTTATCAGTATGTATGCCACGGCGTTTGCGGTTTTTTGCGGCGTTTTATGGGAATTTTATGAATTTACCTGTGACTCGTTTGGCATGAATCTGCAGCGGTATATGAAAAACGGTCACTTGCTGTTGGGACGGGCAGCTTTAATGGATACGATGGGTGATCTGTTTGCTGACTTCTTTGGCGCTCTCATTTTTGCAGTGATTGCCTACTTTAAGCTGCGCAAGGACAGTCGCTGGATTGAGAAGTTCTTCTTCCATCGTAATCTGTAATCGAATTAAGCAGTTGCTGAACATACGGTTGAAGCTTGATTAAGTCATCAACCGTTTTTTACTTAGTGAACGATCCAATCCATAAATTATTGGCAATTGGATCCGCTTCCGAATTTGCCGTGGCATGATAAAATGCACTATAATATTTCTTATGTATCTTAATTGACTTTAAGAATTTTTTAGTGAGAGGTAATTTTATGCTGCGCGGCAAAAAAGGCTTGCTGTTGTTGATCGGCGCCGTTTTAGCGGTGGCTGGCGGAAGTGGATACTGGTATCACCAGCAGCAGTCAGCATCGACAACGGTTCAACAGACTTCACAAAAAGATCGGGTTTTAAAGAAAAAAATAACGCTGGTTGCGATTGGCGATTCGCTGACGCATGGTCAAGGTGATGATAAAAGCGAGCAGGGTTATGTCGGACGAATTAGGAAAAAACTGCAAAAGCACTACCATAATCGCGTAACTACGTATAATTATGGGGTAACTGGCGACCGGTCCGATCAGATGCTCAAACGGCTTAATGAACAGCCAGAAATGCGGGCAAATCTAAAAAAAGCCGATGTAATCGTGATGACGGTTGGTGGCAATGACTTGATGCAGAAACTGGAGAGCAACCTGTTGAGCAATTCAACCAATAAGATCGAGAGCAATATCGAACAGGCAGGCACGACCTATCAGCAAAAGCTAAATGAATTGCTGACCGCGGTTCGCAAACAGAATGCCACTGCGCCGATTTTTATGTACGGCATTTATGATCCGGTTTACACTTATTTTCCTGATGTGTCGATTATCAACGAGTCCGTCGCCAAATGGAATCAAATCACAAAACAGACCGTGGCTCAGTATGGCCCGTCCTATTTCGTTGATATCAATCATTTAATGTCATATGGCCAGTATAAAACGGCCAAGCAGCGGCAAAAACTCTCACAGCAGGCTCAAAAAGCCAATAGCGATCAGATTACCCAAAAGCAGGTCATTGCGATTATGAACAATGATACGCACAACCTAAACAACTACATCTCAACTGAAGATAATTTTCACCCTAACAGCAAGGGCTATGATCAGATGACCAATGCTTTATACAAGGTGATGCTGCAGCACGATGACTGGGAATATCAGCAAGAGTAGGATGATTTGAATGAATATGGAAGATAAGCTAAAGAAACAATATAATGGCTGGAAGGCAGCTTTTTGGGTTTTGGTAATCGTCTTAATTGGCTCGCTGCTAACGGTAGTTCATCTAGCCAGCGCACCAGTTAAGACACCAGCTGAAACTACGGCTCCCAAAGCCAGTGATACGTCATTGGAACTGGTTTTGAATCAAAAACAGGTCAATGCCTTAGCCAACAGCTACATTAAAAAAATTCAGAAAAAGTCCAAAAAGCCGCAATATCGTTTTATCGTAGGCAATCAGTATGCAACGGTAATCGGCCACGCTAAGTTTTTGGGGGGCAACGTGCAATACGCGATGAACTGCATTCCGGTTAAAACCAGTGAAGGCAATATTCTGCTGAAAGCTAAAGGATTGGCGGTTGGCCGGCTTAACCTGCCGATCGGGTTCGTTATGGGCTATATCAAAAAGAACTATCAGCTGCCAAACTGGGTCTACATTAACCAAAAGAAAAAGACGATTCTGCTGGATCTGAATAAATACACCAAAAATAAGGCAGTGCATGCCCAAGCTGATGAGATCAACCTGGCAGATGGTCAGTTTAAGTTCTTGATTACCGTGCCGCAAGATAATTAACAGGGGGTCGGCAGATGTTTCGTGAAAGCTTCTATCATTTTTTGATGACCTTAAGGCAGCCCAATCAGCCAACTGAGATTGAGCAGTTTGCCAATAATGCTTTTTTGGACTCGTCGTTTCCTAAGCAATCCCAAGATTTTGATGAAATATCTCACTACTTGGAAGAAAATGCCGAATATCTGCCAGGAATGACGATTTTTGATGATGCCTGGCAGCTGTATCTAGAAAAAATGAATTAGAATTTAGGAGGAACTAAAATGGCAACAATTCAATGGTTCCCTGGTCACATGGCCAAAGCATTGCGCCAGATCAGAGAGCAGATGCCTTTAGTCGATATCGTATTTGAGCTGGTTGACGCGCGGGTGCCATACTCCTCGCAAAACCCAGAAGTTGATCTGGCAGCTGGCGACAAGCCGCGTCTTTTGATCTTAACCAAAACCGATTTAGCGGATCCAGAAGTCACCAAAGAATGGCTGCAGTACTTTAAGGATCACGGACAGCCGGTACTGGCACTGGACTCGCGTGCCCGCAGCGTTGCTAAGACTGTTACCAACGCGGCCAAGCAGGTCTTAGCCGAAAAGCTGGCCAATGAGCAGGCTAAGGGGATGAAAAAACGGGCGATTCGCGCAATGTGTGTCGGCGTGCCTAACGTCGGCAAGTCAACGCTTTTGAATCACCTGGTCAAAAAGAACGTCGCGGCTACCGGTAATCGGCCGGGGGTAACGACCGGTCAGCAATGGCTGCGTTCGTCGGCTGAATTGGAGCTGCTGGATACGCCAGGCGTTTTATGGCATAAGTTCGCGACCGAAAAAGAAGGCTTAATGCTGGCACTTTCTGGTGCGATCAAGGACAGTCTGTTTGCCAAGGATGACGTGGCCCTGTTTGCACTGCAGTATCTGCGCGCTAATCGGCTGACTGAATTGAAGCAGCGCTACCATCTGACTGACGCTGATGTTGACGAAAGCGTGACTGATCCGGATCTATTGTTGACGATTACCAAAAAGATGGGCTTTCGTGATGACTACGACCGCGGCAGTGAACGGCTGATCTTTGATTTGCGCAAGGGCAAGCTGGGAACGATCTCATTGGAAAAGCCGGTTGACATTAATGCCGAGGGTCTCAATGAATAAGCTGAGCATAAAAGAAATCAAGGATCGCTTAAAAGACGTGTCTACGCTTGATGATCCGTTTGTTCAATCACTACGACAAGATGAGCGTAAAGGCGTCCAAACCGCGCTGGCCCAGTTAAAGCGTCGATTGGAACGGCAGGCAGCAAGCTACGCGGCCTTCAAAGAGCGTTTCAAATATGAAAATCAGCTCTGGCAAGATGGTCAGCAGTACATTGCCGGTATCGATGAGGTCGGGCGTGGTCCGCTGGCTGGTCCAGTAGTTACGTGTGCGGTAATTCTCAAGCCTGATTTTGACCTGGTGGGGGTTACGGACTCTAAGCAGCTGACCAGACATGAGCGTGAGCAGCTGTATCTACAGATTGTTAATGAAGCCCTGGAAGTCAGCATTGCGGTCAACCCATGCACGGTTATCGACAAGCTGAATATCTACGCAGCGACCCAGCAGGCAATGATTCGCAGTGTAAATTCATTGGCGCATCGGCCATCCCACCTGATTGTCGATGCCGTACCCTTGGCAATTGATATTCCGCAGACAACCTTGATTAAAGGCGATCAAAAGAGTATCAGCGTCGCGGCTGCCAGTATCGTTGCCAAAGAATATCGTGACCATCTGATGCGTGATTACGATCGGCTTTATCCAGGCTATAGCTTTGCTGAAAATATGGGCTATGGTACCAAGCAGCATTTGCAGGGATTGGCAAAACTTGGACCATGCCCGATTCATCGGCACTCGTTTTCACCAGTTCAGCAATATCTGCATTAGCAAGTCAGCCACCATCGACTAAAGTCACGGGATTTCTAGCTAGACATAATTAAATACTAAATAAGAAGAACAGCACTGTCTTGGTTTTGATGAAACTTGAGGCCGTGCTTTTTTGGTAGATGGTGTCGTTTCTAAAATTATTGAGACAGTCTATTTTGCAGAAAACAGCCAGTTAGGCAGCTCCTCTAAGATGTCTTGACTGCTTAGGATCGGTCGCGCTCCAGCAGCAATCAGTTCATTGGCTCCCAGCGACATGGGTGAATCGATTGGTCCAGGAACCGCACCGACATTTCGATTGTCCTGCAACGCCAGGTTGGCCGTAATCAGACTGCCGCTGCGCCGACTTCCTTCAACCACCAGACAGGCATGACATAAACCGGCAATGATCCGATTGCGTTCGGGAAAATTGCTCGGGTAGGGCGTAGTTGCCAGTGGATACTCCGTCAGCAAAAGACCGGACTGTGCGATTTGCCGCTGTAAAAATGCATTGCAGCGTGGATAGCTGCCATCTAGACCAGTCCCGATTACGGCAATTGCGGCCCCACCATCCAGCAGCGTTATCTGGTGAGCCAAGCCATCAACTCCTTTGGCCAGGCCACTGACGATCGCGACTTGGCTGCTGACAACTCCTGGCAGTAATTGATTGATCACTCGTTCACCATATTTAGTGATATTTCTTGATCCAACCACGGCCAGACAAGGGGACTGCAGCAGTTTTAGGTTGCCATGATAATACAAAACCAATGGCGGATCATAAATTTCTCGCAGACGCTGCGGATAGATCACGTCAAGCGGCGTTATGAACGGCATTGACAGATTTTGCTCAGTCTGACGCCGCAGTTCCTGGCTGGACCATTCGTCAAACCACTGCATCCGTTTGTTAAAAGTGATATTCAAGTGATCAGTCAATTTAGCGAGATTGGTAATCTGCTTTTGCTGAATAGCAGCCATTAAAAGTCGATATTTTATGCGCCGGCTCAAGCAGCTGCACAGACTCAGCTTTAGGATAAATTCACGCAGTAGCATTATTTTCCCTCCTTACCTTTGCTATATGCCAAAAATTTAGTTTGACACTAAAACTCCACTCGTTAAATTTTAAATTCGACTTTTTCGCTAAAATGATTTTATCGTTGCCTTGATTTTTTTAATAAACTCGATTATATTGATACGCTAGTTAGATCATTTTCTTTTTTGAATTAATCTAGGTCTATCTGATCGGTTCATTGCTGATTGAAATCAGCCAGACGGGTTTGACCGCACAAGAGACCATATAATAGTATAGAAGATAAAACCGATCAAATTCATCATGATAGGAGCCTTATGATGGCAACTAAAACTGTAAAATCAACTGCTAAAACAACTTCGGCCACGACGAAAACTGCAAAACCGGCCGCTAAAACAACCAAAAAGACGACTGCCAAGCGCCCTAAGACCAAGAAAAAGCTGGTCATCGTCGAATCGCCTTCCAAAGCCAAGACGATTGGCAAGTATCTGGGACGAACCTATAAAGTCGTCGCCAGTCTGGGTCATGTCCGAGATCTGCCAAAGAGCCGGATGGGGGTTGATATTGAAAACGACTATCAGCCCGACTACATCTCCATTCGCGGTAAGGGTGACGTGATCAAAGAACTGCGCAAGGATGCCAAGCAGGCCAAAGCCGTCTATCTGGCATCTGACCCGGACCGGGAAGGGGAAGCAATTGCCTGGCACGTTGCCAACCTTTTAAAACTGGATACTAAAGACAAGAACCGGGTTACCTTCAATGAAATTACCAAAGACGCCGTTAAGGAAGCCTTTAAGGAACCGCGTGAAATCAACATGGACCTGGTTGACGCGCAGCAGGCACGGCGGGTTTTGGATCGGCTGGTTGGTTATTCGATCAGCCCGATTCTTTGGAAAAAGGTCAAAAAAGGACTGTCTGCCGGACGGGTGCAGTCAGTCGCGCTAAACCTGATCATTCAAAGAGAACAGGCGATTCGTGACTTTAAACCCGAAGAATACTGGACGATTGATGGTCGGTTCAAAAAGGGCAGTGACGAGTTTGCGGCATCTTTTTATGGCGAAAACGGCAAAAAAGCCGCGCTGCCTAATAACGAGGCCGTTCAAAAAGTACTGGCCAAGATTGATCGCAAGGCGCCATTTACGATTGATGACGTTACGCGTAAAGAACGCAAGCGGATGCCGCAGTCGCCATACACTACCTCCACGATGCAGCAGGATGCCAACCGCCGTCTGAACTTCCGGACGCGCAAGACGATGATGGCTGCGCAACAGCTTTATGAAGGGATTACGCTTGGGCACGGCAGCGCGGTCGGTCTGATTACCTACATGCGTACCGACTCAACGCGGATTGCCTCAATTGCCAAACAGGAAGCCTCTCAGTTTATTCATGAAAACTATGGGGAACAATATGCCGCAATCAAGCCGGTCAAGGGTAAGCTGCCGGAAGGGGCCCAAGACGCGCACGAAGCGATTCGGCCAACTTCGATCAATCGTACGCCCGCGGAGATGAAACAGTATCTGACGGCTGATCAATATAAGCTGTACAGCCTGATCTGGAGCCGATTCGTGGCTAGCCAGATGACGCCGCAGATCGTTGACACGATGGCCGTTTCATTGAGCCAAAACGGGGTCGACTTTCATGCCAACGGATCCAAGGTCAAATTTGACGGCTTTACCAAGGTTTACAAGCGTGGTCAGGAAAAAGACAATGTTTTACCAGACCTGAATCAAGGCGACCAGGTCCAAATGATCAGTGATGACCCGGCCCAGCACTTCACGCAGCCGCCAGCTCGTTATACGGAAGCTGCCTTGATCAAGACGCTGGAAGAAAACGGGGTCGGCCGGCCTTCCACCTACGCGCCAACGCTGGATACGATTCAGCGCCGCTACTATGTTCGTTTGGTATCGCGCCACTTTGAGCCAACCGAACTGGGTGAGATCGTCAACCAGATCATCGTCAAGCAGTTCCCAGAAATCGTCAATGTCAAGTTTACGGCCGAAGTTGAAGACGACTTGGACCGGATTGAAGAAGGCAAGGAAAACTGGGTTAAGGTCGTTGACAAGTTCTATCAGCCATTTTCTAAGGAAGTCCAGGCTGCTGAGGAACAGGTTGCTAAAATCGAAATGCATGATGAACTGGCCGGCAGCAATTGTGAGATCTGTGGGGCGCCAATGGTCGTTAAGATGGGCCGCTATGGCAAGTTCCATGCCTGCTCGCGCTTCCCGGACTGCCGCAATACCAAGGCAATCGTCAAAGATATCGGCGTGACCTGTCCTAAGTGTGGGCAAGGAAACGTAGTCGAGCGCAAGTCCAAGAAGAATCGCGTCTTTTATGGCTGCTCGCGCTACCCTGAATGTGATTTCGTTTCATGGGACAAGCCAATTGGTCGCAACTGTCCTAAAGATGGTCATTTCTTGATTGAAAAGAAGGTCAAGAAGGGTAAGCAGATTGTTTGTCCTAATGGCGACTACGAAGAACCAGTTCAAAATTAAAAGATAGACTTGCGAAAGCCCTCTCAATCTGTTATTGTGCAGATTAGAGGGCTTTTGGCATATACCATTGCCTATTGAGAGTTGAAAGGATGACGAGAGATGATTCAGATTGAAAATGAGCAGCTGACGGTACAGATTGATCCATTAGGCGCGCAGATGCACAGCATTAAACGGAATGCAGAGAGATTGGAATATTTGTGGCAGGGTGATCCAAAGTCTTGGAAACGGCAAGCACCGGTTCTGTTTCCATTTGTCGGCCGGCTCAAAGATGATCAGTACGAATATCAAGGCAAGGTCTATCATCAAACGCAGCATGGTTTTGCCCGCGATCGGGAGTTTCAGGTTGTGGAACAGAGCAGTGAGCGAGTAGTTTTTGAGCTGCGTGATGATGAAAAAACGCGGGCTGCCTTCCCGTTTGCTTTTGTATTGACGATTGCCTACCAGCTGGATGAGGATCGTCTGCTGGTCAGCTATCGTGTTGAAAACCCAAGCAATGACCAGACGCTGATCTATGCTTTAGGTGCGCACCCGGGTTTTAACGTACCGGTTGATGAGCAGGGCAGTTTTGAAACGACTCAGTTCAGTGTTTCGCCGGCGATTGACTACCAACAGGTTAAATTGGTCGCACCTGGTCCTTTTAATGATCTGGAACATCCAGCGGTTCTGCACATGCAGCAGTCCATTCAACTGGATCATGAACTGTTTGGTGAGGATGCCTTGATCTTTGCAACCAAGGGCATGCCATTTACGGCAACGCTGACGGAACCGCAGACCAATCATGGGGTTCACGTTCAGGTTAACGGTGCACCATTTGTCGGCGTCTGGTCGCCATACCCAGCCCAGGCCAACCTGGTATGCGTTGAGCCATGGTGGGGGATTGCCGACAGCATCCACAGTGATGGCAGACTCGAAGACAAGCAGGTGATGAGTCGACTGGCACCTGGCAAGCATGAGGACTATGCATTTGCTATTCAGCCTTTCTAACGACTTAAAAAGACGTGGTGAGCTTGATCACCACGTCTTTTTGATTATAGCTGAATTGGATCAGCGCAGCAGGTAGCCGCCATCAACTGGCAGCATTACACCGGTTACGTAATCAGATGCCGGACTGGCTAAAAATACCATTGGCCCCATTAATTGCTCGGGACGGCCCCATTCACCTGAAGGAATATGTTCTTTGATCTTAGGCCCCCGCACCGGATCTTCGGCCAGCGCCTTAGTCATATCCGTTAAAATGTAGCCTGGTGTCAGACCGTTGACTTGAATGTTGTATTTGGAAAGAGCATCAGCGTAGGCTTTAGTCAGGCCCAGTACGCCATGCTTGGCTGCCGTGTAAGGGAAGATGAACTTGCCGGCACGGTAGGACTGCATTGAGCCAATGTTAATGATCTTGCCGTGCTTTTGCTTCGCCATATATTTGGCCGCTGCCTGCGACATGTGATAGAGCGCGTTGAGATTCAAATTGATCACCTTATCCCAGTCTTCATCCTTGAACGCCAAGACGTCATTGCGAATCTGAATGCCGGCATTGTTGACTAAAATATCCAGACCACCCATTTCCTTAACGCATTGCGCGATGATTTCGTTGGCACAGCCTGGTTCAGTGATGTCGTGCTGCAGAAAGCCGATCTTTTGTCCATTGCCTTCAACCGCTTGACGAGTTTCTTCTCAGCCGTGCTGTGAATTTGAAACGACAAAAATGTCCGCGCCGTAAAGCGACAGCGCCTTTGAATAGTTTTGGCCCAGCCCGCTGGCACCGCCAGTGATCAGCGCAACCTTGCCATTAAGCTGAAAACTTTGTTGGTTAAATAAACTCATAAAAAGCACCTCGATGTTTAAATTTTTGATTTTAGGAAATCGTTACACCTAATTATAAGCGCTTTCAATGCTTTTGCAAGAAGCTTTAGGAAATCGGTTGCCGAAATTTATCAACAAAATAAAAATCGCATTCAGCTCGGTCTGTAATACCAAGCGATGCGATCATCAGCTTAATTATTTTTGATTGCGTTTTTGCTGTCGCCGATAGCCCAATCCAAAATGAACCAGCGATTCGGTACCATTAAAGATGCGCTTGATGTTGGCACGGTGCAGCCAGATGATTACCACTGTCAAGAACCCGGCAATGGCTGCCAAAATCCAGTCGTGAATGCATAAGGCAATGATGAAAATTGCGGTAATGCCCACCATGCCAGCCGCGCTAGCCATGCTGGTCAACAATAATACCGTCAGATAGATGGCCCAGGCAACCAAAAAGAGCAGCGAGTTATATGCCAGCAGGATCCCGGCACTGGTTGCAACGGCTTTACCGCCATGAAAGTGATCAAAAATCGAGCAGGTATGGCCCAAAACGGCAAATAAACCAATTAAAAGCGGGCTGACGGTCTGACTACAGTGAAAGAAATATGGCTGACAGGCTGCCAGCGTCCCCTTGAACATATCAAGAAACAATACGGTTACGCCTGCTTTAGGTCCCAAAACGCGCAGAGTGTTGGTCGTGCCGATATTGCCGCTGCCCAATTTGCGAATATCCTTGTGGTAGAACACCTGACCGATCCAAAGCCCCCAGGGAATCGAGCCCAAAAGGTAGGCAATGATTGCCATTAAACAGATTTTAAAAATCATAAATCATTCAAAACTCCCTCGATAATAATTGCATAATTGTTATAATAGCACATTGAGTGGCATCGGCAACTTTTGTTTGATGTGTTAAAATAATGGGGCACAAATGTTTGCAAAATTTCTTTGCTAAATTTTGCCAAATCAGTTATATTAAAAAACGTTACTAAAAAATTATGAGGAGGGCCTTTCGTTGGCAGAACAAGAATATCAATATGATGCATCCTCCATTAAAATCCTTAAGGGGCTGGAGGCGGTGCGCAAACGGCCTGGGATGTATATCGGTTCAACGGATACCTATGGCCTGCACCATTTGGTATATGAAATCGTTGACAACGCGGTCGATGAGGCTTTGTCTGGTTTTGGCGATGAAATCAACGTCACGATCGAACCCGACAATTCAATCACGGTCCAGGATCATGGTCGTGGGATGCCGGTAGGAATGCATGCTTCTGGCAAACCAACGCCGGAAGTCATCATGACCGTGCTGCATGCCGGGGGAAAGTTTGGTCAAGACGATGGCTACAAGACTTCCGGTGGGCTGCATGGGGTTGGGGCCTCAGTCGTGAATGCTCTTTCAACCAAACTGACGCTGACGATCGTGCGCGATCACGTTCGCTATCAAGAAAAATTCGTCAATGGCGGCAATCCGGTCGGGACGCTCAAAAAATTAGGCAATACGCGCGCGGGTTCCGGAACGACGGTTACCTTTAAGCCGGATCCAAAAATCTTTTCCACGACGGTCTATAACTACGATACTTTGGCAAGACGGCTGCGTGAATCGGCATTCCTGCTAAAGGGACTGAAGATCACGCTGACTGATAAGCGCGCTGGTCAGGAAAAAGAAGAGGTATTCCAGTTTGAAAATGGCATCAAGGACTTTGTCGGCTACCTCAATGAAGACAAGGATACCTTGGGCCAGATCATGTACTTTGACGGCAAGCAGGATGGCGTTGAGGTTGAGGTTGCGGCTCAGTATAACGATGGCTATTCAGAAAACGTCTTGAGCTTTGTCAACAACGTGCGCACTCCAGATGGGGGAACGCATGAAGCCGGTTTTCGCAATGCCTGGACCAAAACGTTCAATGACTACGCCAGAAAAGTCGGTCTGCTCAAGGAACGCGACAAGAATCTGGAAGGGTCTGACGTTCGTGAAGGCTTGACGGCAGTCGTCTCAGTACGAATCCCAGAACGCATTCTGCAGTTTGAGGGCCAGACCAAAGACAAGCTGGGGACGCCAGAAGCCCGTAAGATCGTGGACTCAATCGTCAGTGACCAGCTAAGCTACATGCTGCTGGAAAATGGTGATGAAGCTCAGCAGCTGATCAGAAAAGCACTCAAGGCTCGCCAGGCAAGAGAAGCCGCGCGCAAGGCTCGTGACGAATCACGCGGCTCCAAGCGCAAAGGCCGTAAAGAACGCAATCTGTCCGGTAAGCTGACGCCGGCCCAGTCAAAAGATGCCGCTAAAAATGAGCTTTTCTTAGTCGAAGGTGATTCAGCCGGTGGGAGTGCCAAGCAGGGGCGCGATCGAAAGTTTCAAGCGATCCTGCCATTGCGTGGTAAGGTTCTCAATACGGAAAAGGCCAAGCTGGATGACGTCTTGAAAAACGAAGAGCTTAATACGATCATCTATACGGTTGGCGCAGGGGTCGGCAGTGAGTTCAACGTCGCAGACTCCAATTACGACAAGATCATCATCATGACTGATGCCGATGACGATGGAGCCCACATCCAGATCCTGCTGCTGACGTTTTTCTACAAGTACATGCGGCCAATGATCGAAGCCGGTAAGGTATATATTGCCTTGCCGCCACTGTATCGCATCCAGTCTGGCAAAGGAGCCAAAACCAAGATTCAGTATGCCTGGACCAACGATCAGCTGACACAAATGACCAAAAAGATTCGCGGCGCTCAGCTGCAGCGTTTCAAGGGGCTTGGTGAAATGAACGCTGATCAGCTTTGGGAAACCACGATGAATCCTGACACACGGACGCTGATTCGAGTGCGGATAGAAGATGCCGAGCTGGCTGAAAAGCGCGTCACTACCTTGATGGGCGATAAGGTTGCACCACGTCGGAAATGGATTGAAGAAAACGTGCAATTTACGCTGAGCGATGACGAAGAGTCTGATCAGCTGATGGAAAATCGCGGTCAAAAGGCCAAAACGCCTACGATCAATACCTGGAATCAAAAGTAAGAGGTGAAAGTCAATGAGTGAACCAAAAATCGAAAATATGACTTTGGAAGACTTGATGGGCGATCGCTTCGGCCGGTATTCCAAGTCCATCATTCAAGAACGGGCCCTGCCGGATATTCGCGATGGCCTCAAACCGGTTCAGCGTCGGATCCTGTTTGCCATGAACAAGGATGGCAACACCTATGATAAAGGCTTTCGGAAGTCAGCCAAGTCGGTTGGTAACGTAATGGGTAACTTCCACCCGCACGGCGACAGTTCCATTTATGAAGCACTGGTACGGATGAGTCAGGATTGGAAGCTGCGTGACCCATTGATTGAAATGCACGGCAACAACGGGTCGATGGATGGTGATCCACCGGCTGCCATGCGTTATACCGAGGCTCGTTTAAGCAAAATTGCCGGTTTAATGCTCAAGGATATCGACAAAGATACGGTTGATATGACGCTGAACTTTGACGATACCGAAAAAGAGCCGACTGTCTTGCCAGCCCGCATTCCCAATCTTTTGGTTAACGGTGCGACCGGGATCTCGGCGGGGTATGCTACGGAAATTCCGACGCATAATCTGGGCGAGCTGATTGATGCACTGATCTACCTGCTTGGTCATCCCACGGCCAGTCTGGATAAGCTGATGGAATTCGTGCCTGGTCCTGATTTTCCAACTGGCGGGATCATTCAAGGCAAGGAAGGAATCAAAAAAGCCTATGAAACTGGTCGGGGACGCATCGTCGTACGGGCCAAGACCAGTATCGAGACGCTGCGTGGCGGTCGGCAGCAGATCAATATCACGGAGATTCCATATGAAGTCAACAAGGCCCAGCTGGTCAAGCGAATCAACGACCTGCGTCTGGCCAAAAAGGTTGAGGGAATCGCTGAAGCTCGCGATGAGACTGACCGCAGCGGCCTACGCATCGCGATTGAGCTGAAGCGCGGCGCCAATGCCGAGGGGATCTTAAACTATCTGCTAAAAAACACCGACCTGCAGATCAACTATAACTTCAACATGGTGGCGATCGATAATCAGCGGCCAATGCGGGTAGGCTTAAAGCATATTTTGACGTCTTATCTGAGCTTCCAAAAAGAGATCATTATGCGGCGGACGCGCTTTGATTTAAATAAGGCGCAAAAACGGCTCCACATCGTTGAAGGGCTGATTAAGGCGCTCAGCATGCTTGATCAGGTCATTCAAACGATTCGGGCTTCTAAAAACCGGGCTGATGCCAAGCAGAATCTGATTGAATCGCTGGGCTTTGATGATCCGCAAGCCGAAGCCATCGTTACCATGCAGCTGTATCGTCTGACCAATACTGACGTGACGGCGCTTGAAGATGAGCAAAAGCGGCTGAATGATCAGATTGCCGAATACCAGCTTATCTTAAGCGATGAAAATGAGCTGGCTAAAGTACTGCGCCAAGAAATGCGGACGATTAAAAAAGAATTTGCCACGCCGCGCCGGACTGAGATTCAAAGCAAGGTTCAAAAACTAGAGATCGACACTAAGGTTACGGTCGCCAAAGAAGACGTGGTCGTATTGGTTTCCAAAGCCGGCTATATCAAGCGCAGCAGTCTGCGGTCATTTAAGGCTTCCAATGTTGAAGAAGACGGTTTGCGAGAAGACGACTATCCGCTGCTGATCCAAGAAACCAGTACGCTGGCGCATCTGTTCATGTTCACCAATCTTGGCCATCTGATCTATCGGCCGGTGCATGAATTGACTGACGTGCGCTGGAAAGACGTTGGTGAGCATATTTCACAAACGATTGGCCTGGCCATGGGTGAAGAGATTATCAAGGCAATGATTTTTGATCGGCTGGACATGCCAGGAACGCTGCTGATGGGAACCAGCGATGGTCAAGTCAAGCAGACTGAGTTCAAGGAATATCAGCCAGGATCCCGTTATAAGAGCACGGCGACGGTCTACATGAAGCTTAAGGGTGATGACGCTCAAGTCGTTAACGTAATGTATTATGAGCCAAAAGATACCGCGCAGTCGCTGCTGGCAATCAGTCATGAAGGCTATGCCGTTCGATTTGACGTAGCTGAAGTACCGATTGCCGGGATCAGAACGACGGGGGTACGGGCCATTAATCTGCATGACGATGACAGAATGGTTGACCTGCAGCTGGTTGACGAGGATCAGCATCTGGCTATGGTAACTCAGCGTGGGGCCTTTAAAGAAATGGCCGTAGCCGATATCAAGCTGGGCGCGCGGGCAAGACGCGGCGAACTGGTGCTTCACCGTTTGAAGAAGCTGCCGCACAAGCTGGTCGACTTTTTGCCTTATGATGCTGACTATCAGGGAGCCGTTGAGATCATAACCGATCGGCCGCTGTTCCAGGATGTTTTGATTACTGATCACCATCTGGGAACGGCCCATTCAAACGGTACTTTTGTAATTGATACCGAAAGTCAAGGTATTCCGGTTAAGCTGCGCATCAAGCCCCAGCTGACCGAGACGGCGACAAGCGAGCAGCTCGATCTGACGGATTCAATTTCATAATCTGCATAAATATGCATCTGAAATGAAATTAGATTCCCATTTAAGAGCTGGTCGTGCTAAAATAAAAGGGTATAATTAATTTGCGAAAACGTTGCAGTTAACGTTTTACGTGATGATTGAATCAAAGGAGTTGTCTTTATGAGCAAGGAATTAGTTTTTGGTCATCAAAAGCCAGATACTGACGCCATTACGGCCGCAATGGCATTTTCATACTTTGAAAACGAACTGGGCTACGAAACGGAAGCCGTTGCCCTGGGCGAACCAAACGATGAAACGAAGTACGCTTTGAACTACTTCAACATGGAAGCACCACGGGTCGTTAAGACGGTTGCCAACGAAACTGACAAGGTAATGCTGGTTGACCACAACGAACCACAACAATCAGCTGCTGACATCGACCAAGTTACGGTTACGCACTTGGTTGATCACCACCGGATCGCCAACTTCAACACGGCACAGCCACTTTGGATCACGGCGCGCCCATACGGCTGTGTTTCCACGATCATCACGGAACTGTTCCAAGAAAAGCACATTGAAATTCCTGCCAACCTGGCTGGGATGATGATGTCTGCTATCATTTCCGACACGCTGTTGCTGAAGTCACCAACGACTACTGACCATGACGGCGAAGCTTTGAAGTACTTGGCAAAGGTTGCCGGTGTTGAAGACTACGAAGCTTACGGAATTGAGATGCTGAAGGCTGGTACCAATCTGGCTGCCAAGTCTGACGCTGATATCGTTGATGGCGACGCCAAGACGTTTGAACTGGGCGACGCTAAGCTGCGGATCGGTCAAGTAAACACGGTTGACCTGGATGACGTCTTCTCTCGTCAAGCCGACCTGGAAAAGACGATGCAGCAACTGAACGATGAAAACGGCTATGACACGTTCATCTTGATTGCCACCAACATTTTGAACAGCGATTCTGATCTGCTGGTTGTTGGCGGCAACACGGAAAAGGTTGAACAGGCATTCGGCAAGAAGCTGGGTGACAACCACCGTATGAACCTGCCAGGCGTAGTTTCACGTAAGAAGCAAGTGGTACCTCCATTGACGGACGTCTTTGAAGGCTAATCAGCGCCTAATCAAAACAGCACTCCGCCATTGCCGCGGGGTGCTTTTACTTTGCATAATTAAGTTAATTGATGGTTTGACGGAGGAATTAAGATGAAAATCTGTCCAAACTGTGGTAGTGAAGTTTTAGAAAATGCCCAATACTGTACTCGTTGTGGCTGGCATTTTGAAGCGGTTGACGATCACAAAACGGCTGACCAAGAAATTCAGTCAGCTTCGACAACCGGCGAAAACAGTGAGCCACCGGCAACTGAATCAATCAGCGAGCCACGGACGATATCGGCTGAACGGCCTCAAGCGGCAGCAGGACAGCATGAGCCGCAACCATCAACGGATCCTGGCCATGCACAAAAGACTGCTGAACCGTCCCAAAGCGCGCTGGCACCGGGTCATGATGAAGCTTCAGACATTGAAAACGTTGCAGAACAGCGGCATCCTTTGGTCAATGATCCCAAAGCAAGCAGCCAGCCGGCCAAACCAGATTCAAAAGCAGCAGTCAGCGCGGCTGGTGAAGCCAAAGAAAATCATGAGTCCGCGTCATTTAAGAGTCGTGCGGAAGCCAGAAAGCAATCCGAATCAAATACGGATGAAGACTCATTTGAACTGACGCTGGATCTCGAGCATACCAAGCAGGGATTTAAACGGGCCTGGGACTGGCTGATTGAATCATTGAGACATCCCGGAGCATATCAGCAGCCAAGCTGGCGTTGGACCGGTTTGACGATGCAGATTCTTGAGGCCTTGATTGTGGTTGTGACGATTGACTGGATGGTTGATCATCTATCGGCGAAGCTTGCTCAGCTTGCGTCAGGCTCGGCAATCGTTTTTCACATCAAGGCCATGACGACGGGGAGCTTTTTCTTGCTATGGCTGCTGATCGTGGTTGCGATGCTGCTGATGAGTGCCGTGGCGTACGTCTTTAAACGCTATGTTAGTGGTATTGAAGGCGGCGATTACGTTGATATGATCAATCGTTTGACGTGGTCCAGCAACTTCAATGTTATTTTGCTGCTCGTCAGCTTGTTACTGGCATCATTAACCAGCTCGCTTGGTATGATGACTCTGATTGGCGTGATTCTGCTGACTGCTTTGGGAATGTTTGCCCTGGCATTGGCTGATGTGATGCTTGAGGCTGGTCCGCAGAAGCTTGATCGCATGTATGGCGCGCTGATTGTTTTGGTCATCAATGGTTTGATCGTTTTTGCCGCGATCTCATTAGGTGGTAAGCTGATTAAAGAAATGATCATGGCGCTGATGCTGCAGCTGTTTTAGTACCAGACAGAATACTAAAAATACCCCCAACCGGTCCGCTGATGTATTGCTGGCTATAATGCCCTCTAAGTATACAGATGAAATAGAAAATTCATCTTATATTTGGAGGGCATTTAAAATTGGCTAGAAAAAAATACTTTTCACTTGAGCAAAAA
>SKEG01000848.1_pt1 | contig 28256 bp, 26 predicted proteins | sample 4826631 | NCBI WGS metagenome assembly SKEG01 (sample SAMN11008815, study PRJNA524170) | human gut metagenome | biome: Human fecal sample; material: Feces; isolation source: fecal sample from pouch patient p26, p34, p50 | host: Homo sapiens | place: Israel: Tel-Aviv | collected 2016-11-02
CGATGAAATAGTAAGTAGAACTCATGAGAGTCTACATTATCTCGATGTGAGTATGTTTAATCACATTTTGAGTAGCAGGATCATCTATGTACTTAAAAAATGAAGATGTCAAAATTGAAACTTTAAAAGATGCCAACGGTTCTGACACGCCGATTAAAAAAATGGCATTTTTATCTGAAACTGAAATGAAAAACAGTAGCCGCCTTTTTGGTAAAGTCATTATTCCTCCTGGATGTGCTCTAGGTTACCACACTCATGAAAATGAAGGTGAAGCTTATCATATTCTCCAGGGAACTGCTCTTTACAATGATAATGGTAACAAATATAAAATCCATGCAGGTGATACAACATTTACCAGTGATGGAGCTGGACATGGAATTGAAAATATCGGTGATGAAGATCTGATTTTTATAGCTTTAATTTTATTAGATAAATAATTTTATCAAAAATCAGCCATACTGTCTCTGTAAGGAGGCGAACTGATGATGGATAAAAAAAAGACAAACGAAGAAATCGATGAAAATATTTTTGAAATGTGCAATGTTTGCTCTACAACAGACTGTACCGGATTGATTCAAGTTGTTCCAAAAACAGAGGAAGAATTGGAGGCTTATGAAGATCTATATCCATATAAACCTCCTTTTGTTCCTGCCGATGATCATGATAAGTCTTAAGGTTTCTTCAGACAAAAAGATGCCATACGAATACTTTTCGATATGGCATCTTCTTTTATTTCAGAAATATCATAGAATTTCTTGGAAATCCTATAAATACATTTGTTCCTATTTTTTCTTTAGATTCAATCCAAAAATCAATCTCTAATTTATTACACAAACACTTGCATAAATATAATCCCATTCCTGTTGATTGTTTATAATTTCGACCAGTTGTCCCTGTGTAACCTTTTTCCATCACTTTAGGAAGATCTCTCTTTGAAATTCCAATTCCATTATCACAAATCTTAAGAATAACTCGATCCTTTTCTTCTCTAGCTTCAAAAACAATTTCTGCTTTGGACTCTTTCCGATATTTAACCGCATTTATCACAACTTGCTGAAGAATAAATTCTATCCATTTTTCATCACTAAATATTGAAAAAGATAATTCATTTAATATTACTTTTATTTTATTTGTTATCAACATTCTTGCATTGGATCTTATGACACTTTCCACAATTTCTCTTAAATCAATGCACTTAACCATATAATCTTTTTCTACACTTGTACTTCTTGCATAATATAACGCCTGATCTAAGTACGACTCGATTTGATTAAGCTCATCTTTTAATATATCTTGAATCTCAGAAGGGTGATTTTCTATAATTAATTTTCCTGCAGCTAAAGGAGTCTTCACTTCATGAATCCACATTTCAATATATTCTCTATAGGAAGAAGACTGTTGCTGACATTTAAAGACTTCATCATTCATAGACTTATTACATTCAGACAAACAATCATAAAAAATCTGTCCTTCTAAAAATTCCGGACGCTCTATCATTTCTAAAAGCAAAAATTTCTTATCAAGTCCTTCTAAAGATTCCTGTAAAGAACAATAAAAATTTCGCTTTTTAAAATAAACATACAAAAAGCCTACAAGCTTTACAAAAACTAAAATGCTGATTAAATAAACAATTGCAAAAAGATTCATCTGAAACATCATAAGGAAAAAGAATATAAAGACTATAAGAATTATTTCTATCATACAAGAAATTTTACGATCTTTTATATATGTGCCAAATGTCATATCATATACCCCTGTCCTCTTTTGGTTGTGATAAATTGTTCTAATCTGATTGTCTCCAATTTTTTTCTTAATCTATTAATATTCACTGTAAGTGTATTATCATCTATAAATTCATTAGATTGCCATAATGCTTCCATTAATTGATCTCTAGATACAATTGATCCTTCTCTTTTAATCAAGGTATATAAAATTTTCATTTCATTTTTACTAAGTTCTATTTCTTGTCCTTGATATAACGCAACACTCCTATTTAAAAAAACTTCCAATCCTCTGCATTTTATAATATTTTCTTCTTCGGATACCTTCTTTGTTCTTTTTAATAGTGCTGTAATGCGAGCTAATAAAATTTGAGTATTATAAGGTTTTGTAATAAAATCATCTGCCCCAAGATTCATACTCATCAATTCATCTATCTCACTATTCCGGCTTGTTACAACAATTATTGGTACATCTGAATGATTGCGTACTTCACGGCAAATATAATAGCCATCAAAAACAGGCAGATTAATATCCAATAAAATTAAATCTATGTCTTCCTTCAGACAATCGTTTACAACTGTATCAAACTGTTGCGGCACTGTTACTTGATATCCATATTTTTCTAAAAAAATGGCTAATTCTTTTTGAATTGGTTCATGATCCTCTATAATTAAAATATTTGTTTTTTTCATGGTTTCTTACTCTTTCTTATAAAGAAAAAAGGCATCTCAAAATGAGATGCCTTTTTTAAATTTTACTATTTCTTTGGCTGAATAGATTCTTTTCCACCCATGTATGGTCTTAGAACTTCTGGAATTGCAACACTTCCATCTTCTCTTAAATTATTTTCAAGGAACGCAATTAGCATTCTAGGTGGTGCAACAACTGTATTATTTAATGTATGGGCAAAGTAATTTCCATTTTCACCTTTTACACGAATGCGAAGTCTTCTTGCCTGTGCATCTCCAAGATTAGAGCAGCTTCCAACTTCAAAATACTTTTTCTGTCTTGGAGACCATGCTTCTACGTCTACAGATTTTACTTTTAAGTCTGCCAGGTCACCAGAACAACATTCCAAAGTACGTACTGGGATATCCATAGAACGGAACAGATCTACTGTATTTTTCCATAATTTATCATACCACATTTTACTTTCCTCTGGTTTACATACAACGATCATTTCCTGTTTTTCAAATTGATGAATACGATAAACTCCACGTTCCTCAATTCCATGAGCTCCTTTTTCTTTTCGGAAACATGGAGAATAACTTGTCAATGTTTTTGGAAGTTCTGCTTCTGGTGTTGTTGTATCAATAAATTTACCAATCATAGAATGCTCACTTGTACCAATCAGATATAAATCTTCCCCTTCGATCTTATACATCATAGCATCCATTTCATCAAAACTCATAACACCGGTTACGACATTGCTTCGAATCATAAATGGTGGAACACAATAAGTAAATCCACGATCAATCATAAAGTCTCTTGCATAAGAAATAACAGCAGAATGAAGTCTTGCAATGTCTCCCATTAGATAATAAAAACCATTTCCTGCAACTTTTCTTGCGCTATCTAAATCAATTCCATCAAAGCTTTCCATAATATCTGTATGATAAGGTACTTCAAAATCAGGAACTACTGGTTCTCCAAACCTTTCAAGTTCCACATTTTCACTATCATCTTTTCCAATTGGTACAGATGGATCAATAATGTTTGGAATTGTCATCATGATCTTTTTAATTTTTTCTTCAACTTCTTTTTCTCTTTCACTCAGTTCTTCAATACGATCTGCAGAAGCTGTTACCTGTTTTTTTACTTCTTCTGCTTCATCTTTTTTACCCTGTCCCATCAGAGCACCGATCTGTTTTGATAATTTATTTCTATCTGCACGAAGAGACTGAACTTCCTGTTTAATTTCACGATTCTCTTTATCTAATTCAATTACTTCATCTACTAATGGTAATTTACGGTCCTGAAATTTATTCTGAATATTTTTCTTTACAATATCCGGGTTTTCTCTTAAAAATTTAATATCTAACATATCTTCCTCCAAATTATTGATTCATACAATCTTCCAATGTGATCATTTCTTCTTTTGATAATGCTACTTTTGATTTGCCACCGGTAATTTCCTTTGCATAAACATAGGTACCACTTTGGCTCATCATGCTATTCAATAACATTCCATCATTGTTCTTATCCAAAAGTCCAAGAACAAAACTAGTCTCTCCACCCATATCCGAAAATGCATCATACTTATAAATCTTCATTTTAGAATATGTATTAGAATACTGGTTTCGAACATCATTGATTTCTTCTTCGATCACATTCTGTTCCTGCGCAATATTCTCCATTTTTTCAAATCTATCAAAAATAGATTTTTCCAGAGATTTGCCATCATTTCCCGAAAGAAATTTTTCATAACGCTTTTTTAATTTACTTGTTTTTATAAAAAGCGCAATGATTAACAGAAACGATAGAACCACCAGTGCTGCTAACCCCATAGTAATATACAGGATATCAACACTTCTTATTGTTTCCCACATTCTTATTATGTTCCTCCTAAATAGATTTTATCATATCCACGATTCTTTCTAATTCATCGCGGGAATAATATTCAATCTCAATTTTTCCTTTGTTATCTTTTTTATTTTTAATATGTACTTTACTTCCAAAAATCTGTTTCATTGTTTCTTCCAGATCCTGATATAAAAACGAATATTTATCTTTCTGTTCTTTTTCTTTTTTGGGCTGATTCATTGTTTTTACAAGTTTTTCAATATCACGAACGCTCAATTTTTCATCAAAAACTTTCATTGCAATTTGATATTGCATATCTCCATCTGAAATTCCAAGCAAAGCCCTTGCATGTCCTGTACTAATCATTTCATCTTCAAGCATGTTTTGAACTCTATGATCTAATTTCAATAATCTTAAAGAATTTGTAATTGTAGCACGACTTTTACTTACCTTCGCTGCGATTTCATCTTGTTTCAATTGAAAATCCTGCATCAGCTTTTTATACGCCATTGCTTCTTCAATCGGACTAAGATTTTCTCTTTGTATATTTTCAATCAATGCAATTTCAACAATTTCACGTTCTGTAAAATCTTTTACAATGACAGGTACTTCTTTCATTCCTGCTAATTTTGCTGCTCTCCATCTGCGTTCTCCAGCAATAATCTCATAATAATGATCTCTTTTTTTTACTAATAAAGGTTGAAGAATTCCATACTGCTTTATAGAATCTGCCAGTTCTTGCAATCCATCTTCATCAAATTGATTTCTTGGCTGCTGAGGATTTGGCTCAAGCTTCTGAATTGGCATCATCAACTCACTGATAGAATGATCTTCTTTCTTTTCTGCCACTTCTTTTGTCAGTCCACTGTCCATAATTGGAACACTTGGAATTAATGTATTCAAACCGCGTCCAAGACCTTTCTTTTTCCCTGACATGCCTATTCTGCACCTCCATTTTCAATAACTTCATCAGCAAGAAGTCCATAACTTTCCGCCCCAGTCGATCTTGCATCATATAAATTAATCGGAAGACCATGGCTTGGAGCTTCTGCCAAACGAACATTTCTTGGAATAATTGTTTTATAAATATTTTGATTTAAATAGGATTTTACATTTTCTACTACCTGAAGAGACAAATTTGTTCGTGCGTCATACATTGTAAATACGACACCTTCTATTTTCAGATTTGGATTTAAACTTTTCTGTATCAACTCAATGGTATAAATTAATTGTGTCAATCCATCTAACGCATAAAATTCACATTGAATTGGTACAATAACTGTATCTGCGGCTGTCATTGCATTAACTGTCAACATTCCAAGTGCTGGCGGACAATCTATGATAATAAATTCATAATCATCTTTCACTTGATTTAAGCTTTCTTTCATAATAAACTGCATTTTATCAACAGTCATTAATTCAATTTCAGCACCCGCTAGATTTCGATTTGCAGGAAGCAGGGAAAGATTTTCAAACAAATCTTGATGAATGCACTCTTCTATTGGATATTCATTCGTAATAACTTCATAAGTTGTTTTTTCTAGATCATTCTTATCCAGACCAAGTCCACTGGTGGTATTTCCTTGTGGATCCATATCAACAATGAGTGTTTTCTTTCCTTTTGCAGCTAATGCTGCCGAAAGATTCACCGCAGTTGTTGTCTTGCCTACACCACCTTTTTGATTTGCAATTGCAATTGTTCTTCCCATAATATTCTCCTTTTGAAAACATTATAGCACTTATTTTTTTCCTTTTCTATATGTTTCACGTGAAACATATCTTTTTGGCACTACGCATTATTTTCAAATTAATATTCCCAAAAAAGTGTACATATTTACAATTTTAAAGCTTTTTATCATGATGTTTCACGTGAAATATGAGGGAGAGAGAAATTTATTTCTCTCTCCCTCATGAAAAATCTTCTTATTCTTACATCTGCTCTGGGCACTGAATTCCAAGTAAATCTAAAGCATCTTTGATAACCTGTTTTGCAATTAAAACAAGTTTTACTCTAGCTTTCATAAGATTTTCATCTTCTACATTACATTGATTTTCATGATAAAATCTGTTAAACGCTTGTGCAACTGCCATAACATAACGTGAAACAACAGATGGTTCCAAACGCTGTGCTGCTGTCTTAACAACCTCAGGAAATCTTTCAATTTCTTTTAACAGCGCAACCGATGTATCGTCTGTAATTAAGGAAGCATCGATCTCTCCAACTTCGCTAATTCCTGTTTTTCTTAGAACACTTGCTGCTCTTGCATAAGTATATTGAACATAAGGGCCTGTCTCACCATCAAAACTATGGATCTTTTCCCATGTAAATGTAACATCTTTAATTCTTTGATTATAAAGATCATTAAAGATAATGGCTCCAATACCAACTTTCTGAGCAACATCTTCCTTATCTTTTAGATCTGGATTCTTTTCAGCAATAATCTCTCGAATCTTAGAAACTGATTCTTTTAAAATATCTTCAGCATAAATAATGTTTCCATTTCTTGTAGATAACTTTCCACCTTCCAGACTAACCAATCCATAAGGAACATGAATCAACTGATCTTTTGCCCATTCATATCCCATCAATTCAACCACTTTAAATACCTGTGCAAAATGCAGTTTCTGTTCTAATCCCGTTACATAAATACATTTATCAAAATGATACGTATTTTTACGATAGAAAATAGCTGCCAAATCACGAGTTGCATAAATGGAACTTCCATCTTTCTTTGTTACAAGACAAGGTGCCATATCGTACTTTTCAAGATTAACAATCTTGGCTCCTTCACTTTCCTCTAAAAGTCCTTTTTCTTTTAATTCTTGTACAACCGCTGCTGTTTTATCACGATAGAAACTTTCACCTGTATAATGATCAAAATCTACATTTAAAATTTTATAAATTCTTTTATATTCAATCAAGCTAATATCTTTAAACCATTCCCAGATTTCCAGAGCTTCTTTATCTCCCTGCTCCATCTTTACAAACCATTCTCTTGCCTGATCATTTAAAGAATCGTCCTTTTCTGCTTCTTTATGGAATCTGACATACAGTTCCAAAAGTTCTGGAATTCCTTTTTCTTCAACAGCTTCTTTACTTCCCCATTTTTTATAGGCAACAATTAGTTTTCCAAATTGTGTTCCCCAATCTCCTAAATGATTGATTCTCTCCACCTTATATCCCAATTTATCAAAAATATGATATAGAGAATTTCCAATAATTGTTGTTCTCAAATGTCCAACATGAAAATTCTTAGCTACATTTGGAGAAGAGTAATCGATGCAAATCGTTTTTCCATTTCCCTCATCTGATGCACCATAATCAGAACCAATTTTGTTTAAAACTTCTTTTACATAAATTTCTTTATTTACATAAAAATTCACATATGGACCCATAGCTGCTACTTTTGAAAGATTCTCTGATTGTGGAATTTTTTCTGCAATTTCTTGTGCAATCATATTCGGAGCTTTTCTAAATACCTTAGCAAGCTGAAAACATGGAAATGCAAAATCTCCCATATCTTCTTTTGGCGGAATTTCCAAAATATCTGCAATTTTTTCTTTATCTAATTCTTCAATCGTCTGATCTAGTAAATCAATAATTTTGTTTTTCATATTTTTCCCTTTCTATGATTTTATATTTGCTTTTATCACTAATGTATTGGTCTTCCATCGTTCAATGAAAAATTCGTTTCCAAGCAGATCCGTCAACTTCTTTTTCTTTTCCTGAAAAGCAGACATATCGGCTGGAACTTTAGGTTTTATCTGAAATTGTATCAAAACCTTTTCTGGTTTTATATCTGTTTCCACATTGATGACATATACCTTTATTTCCTTTGTAAAAAATTCTGTAATTTTCTGAAATTCTTTTAAAAATGCAAAGTCCAGCATGACATCTGTTTTCTGATCATTTTTTTTATAATTGATTCTTAATTTTGGATGTAACTTTTTAGCACTTTCAAGCAAATCCCAGAAAGATGAAAACGATAGAATTTTTTGATTTGTTTCTTCGGTATCTTCTGATTCCTTCTGATCTGATTCTTCTAGAAGATATTCTTCAATCCCATGCAAATACTCAGCTAGCATCTGCACTTTTTGTTCTGCCTGTCTTGCATCTTTTTCTTTAATTTTTATATCTCGATCAATCTCTGAAGTGTCAGCTTTATCATTTTCTTCCTCTTCCTCATGAAAATCTAAAGGCGAAAATACACGGCGTATTTTATAAACGCGTGTCTGATCTCCCACATCATTTACTTTTTGTTTTCGTTCTTCTAAAAGAGCTCTCAATTCCTTGGCAAGCACTTCTTTTACCTGAAACTGTTCTCTGACTTCTCCGGTCAGATAATTATAAAGCTCACTCATTAATTCCTGTTTCTCTGTCATATTTCCCATTTGCACCACCTTTTCTTATCATAAACGAAAAAAAGAAGAAATCAAAGTATTATTGTATCAAAAGTTTGTTTAGCATATAATAGAAACATAAAATGCTATCAGAGCTTACATAGAAAGGAGCTGCCTATGGAACCCTACAATAAACAAAAAAAGATAACGCTGATCAGTATTTTAAGTATCTTTGGCATCTTTTTAATGAATCAGATAATCTTTCTTCTTCAGCGTTTCAAAGATACTTTTCCCCCAAAAAATTCACATGAATATTCTTGGCGTTTTGGCAATATCTTTTATACAAAACAAGGAAAAGGAACTCCAATCCTACTAATTCATACATTGGACAGCGGAAGTTCCAGTCTTGAATTTTGTCAGCTAGTCAAACCTTTATCAAAAAAACATACCGTTTATGTGTTAGACCTTCTTGGATGTGGAAGATCAGAAAAACCAAAGATTTCTTATACCGGCTATATGTATGTTCAACTGATCAACGATTTCATCAAAGATATTATCGGTCAGAAGACAGATGTCATCGTATCTGGAAATTCTTGTTCTTTTGCAATCCAAGCCTGTTCCATGGAAAAAGAACAGTTTCATAAATTATTACTAATTAATCCACAAAATATGGCTTCTACATCCCGGTTTCCAACAAAGTGTCGAAATCTTTTAAAATATTTACTGGAATCACCAATCATTGGAACTTCTATTTATAATATCATGCATTCTACTCCAATGATACATCATCGCTTTTTTAAAAAGTATTTTCAAAATCCGTCAGATGTACAAAAATCCTATATGGAGGAATATTATAAAAATGCACACCGAGGAGGAACCCGCGCAAAATATTTATATGCTTGCCAATCTGGTGGTTATATGAATTCCAGCCTGGTTTATGCATTACAAAATATTGATCAAAGTATTTATTTGGCAATCAGTCAGAATATTCCAGATGCACAAAATACATTAGAACAATATCAAGTTTTAAATCCCTCTATTGAAGGATGCTATTTAAAACATACCTTATATCTTCCTCATTTAGAAAATCCACAAAGTCTTTTAGATCTTTGCAAAATCTTCTTTTAATGGATTGGTTCTTTCGATGGCAGCCCCGCTTTCCTCGGATATTTTTTCGGGGTTGCCTTTTCTTTTTTAATCATTAAAATAGTTCTACTCATATCAGTATCCGGAATTTCAAAAGAAATGATATCTTTTATTTCTCCTCCAAGAATATGAACCGCCTTTTTTGCTCCTTGTAACTCTTCTTTCACATCTCCAGATTTATATGGACAAAAATATCCATCCTTTGCAACATAAGGAATGCAATATTCAGAAAGCACTGCAAGACTTGCAACTGCTCTTGATACAACCAAATCAAAACCTTCTCTATATTCCTTCTGTTTTGCAAAATCTTCTGCTCTTCCATGGATCGCTGTGATTTTTTCAAGACCTAATGCATCAATCACTTCGTTTAAAAATCGAACTCTTTTGTTTAACGAATCTAATAATACAACTTCCAATTCCGGAAATGCAATTTTTAATGGAATTCCTGGAAAACCTGCACCGGTTCCAAGATCCAAAAGTTTTTTCCCATCTAAAGCAATTCCTGTTTTTATAAAAGCAAGACTATCTGCAAAATGCTTATCAATGACATCTTGTTTTTCTGTAATCGCAGTCAGATTCATCACCTTATTTTTTTCAATCAGCATCTCATAATACTGCTCAAATTTTGCTAATTGAGAATTATTTAATTCAATTCCCATAGTCTGTGCTTTTTGTCTTAATCTTTCCATTTATTTTGTTCTCCTGTGATACATCTGCTCTAAATAGATAAGCAAAACGGAAATATCGGCCGGTGATACTCCAGAAATTCTTGATGCCTGTCCAATAGAAGAAGGACGAATTTTAGAAAGCTTCTGTTTTGCCTCAATTCTCAGACTTCCAACATCCTCATACCGAATATCATCTGGAATTCTTTTTTTCTCCATTTTCTTAAACTGTTTTACCTGAGACAACTGACGACGGATATATCCTTCATATTTTATATTAATGTTTACCTGTTCCTGTACATCCATGGCAAGCTGTGGACGTTCTTTATCAATTGGTGCTAATACCATATAGTTTAATTCTGGACGACGGATCAACTCGATCATATTAGAACCTGATTTCAATGTTGGTGTCTGCAGTTTTTCTAACAATGCCTGTACCTCTTTAGATGCTCCAACATTTACTTTTTTCAAACGTTCCATTTCCGCATCAATCTGTTTTTCTTTTTCTAGAAGATGTTCATAACGAGCTTCATCAATCAAACCAATTTCGTGTCCGATCTTTGTTAATCGAAGATCTGCATTGTCCTGACGCAGAAGAAGACGATACTCTGCCCTGGAAGTCATCATGCGATATGGCTCTGAAGTCTCTTTTGTTACAAGATCATCAATCAATACTCCAATATACGCTTGGGATCTGTCTAATACAATAGCTTCTTTTCTCTGAAGTTTTCTTGCTGCATTAATTCCAGCCATCAATCCCTGTGCCGCTGCTTCTTCATATCCTGAACTTCCATTAAACTGTCCTCCACTAAATAGTCCTTCAATTGATTTAAATTCCAGCGAAGGTTTTAGCTGTGTTGCATCAATACAATCATACTCAATCGCATATGCATTTCTTACAATTTTGGCATTCTCTAAACCTGGAACACTGTGATACATCTGATACTGAACATCCTCTGGCAGTGAACTAGACATACCCCCAACGTACATCTCGTTCGTATATTCTCCTTCTGGTTCTATAAACACCTGATGACGATTTTTATCTGGGAATTTTACAATTTTATCTTCAATAGATGGACAGTAACGTGGCCCTGTACCTTCAATGGCACCGGAAAATAAAGGAGATCTCTGAATATTCTCACGGATAATCCTATGTGTTTCTTCCGTTGTATAAGTCAGCCAACATGAAATCTGATCTCTCTTAATATCATCTTCTGTATTTGTGAAACTGAAAGGAACAATATGTTCATCCCCAAATTGTTCTTTCATTTTACTAAAGTCAATTGTATTTTTATCAATTCTGGCAGGAGTTCCCGTCTTAAATCTCCTCATCTGTATTCCGTGAGCTTTTAAGGAATCTGTCAGATAATTGGCCGCCTGAAGTCCGTTTGGCCCTGTATGTGTACTGACATCCCCATAAATACATCTTGCCTTTAAATAAGTTCCAGTTGTCAGTACCACTGCTTTTGCATGATAAACTGCTCCAGAATAAGTTTTTACACCTTCAATTTTACCATCTTCTGATACAAGAATTTCTGTAACTTCTCCTTGTCTTAATGTTAGATTTTTTGTATTTCCCATAACCTGTGTCATGGAAATAGAATACATTTTTTTATCTGCCTGTGCTCTTAAAGAATGTACAGCCGGTCCTTTAGACTGATTCAACATTTTTGACTGAAGATAGGTTTTATCTATATTTTTTCCCATCTCTCCTCCTAATGCATCAATCTCTCTTACAAGATGCCCTTTGGAACTTCCACCTACATTAGGATTACACGGCATTAACGCCACACTATCCATGCTTACTGTGAAACAAATAGTTTCCAATCCGAGTCTTGCACATGCCAAAGCCGCTTCACATCCTGCATGTCCAGCTCCTACTACAACGATATCATATTGTTCTTCTAAATTTTTCATCTTTATTTACCCATACAAAATTCTGCAAATATTTCGTTAACAAGATCCTCGCCTACAGATTCTCCCGTAATAAATCCTAACTGTTCATATGCATCCAGCAAGTCAATCGAAAAGAAATCTTCCGGCATTCCATCATCAATACTCTTAAGAACAAGATTTAAACTATGCAGTGCATTTGATACTGCATCTTTATGTCTGATGTTTGTAAGATAGATTTCATCATTAAAAGAAACTCTTCCATGGAAAAACATATTATTAATTGCTTCATAAAGTTCATCCATTCCTTGTCTTTGTTTCGCAGAAATCACTACAACATGTTCAAATCCTTTTTCCTTCAATTCTTCTCTTGTAACAATTGTTTCAAGATCGGCCTTATTTAATAAGACAATCGATTGTTTTTCTCTAATCAGATCAATAATCTGTTCATCTTCTTTTGTAAATGGAACCGAAGTATCCACAACATATAATACAAGATCAGCCTTTTTCAACAAATCTTTTGCTTTTTCCACACCAATCTTTTCGATTAAGTCATCCGTATCTCGGATTCCCGCTGTATCAATAATATTTAAAGGAATCCCATTAATCTGAATTGACTCCTCCAATGTATCTCTTGTTGTTCCTGCAATTTCTGTAACAATAGCTCTCTCTTCCCCAAGAAGTACATTTAAAACAGAAGATTTTCCAGCATTGGGTTTTCCTACAATAACTGTCTGAATTCCTTCTTTCAGAATCCTTCCATCATCCGCATGTTCCAAAAAATGGTTGAGCTGCTTTTTTATATCCTCAATTTGAATCTTCAGCTGATCAGAAAAACCATCCACAGAATAATGCTCTGGATCATCTAACGCTGACTCAATAAATGCAACACTGTGAATAATTTCCTTTCTTATAGAACTGATCCTATCTCCAAGTACTCCATCCAACTGCTTCAAAGATGATGTAAGTGCAAATTCATTTTTAGACTGGATCAAATCCATAACTGCCTCTGCTTTTGTCAAATCAATTCTGCCATTTAAAAAAGCTCTTTTTGTAAATTCTCCTGGCTCTGCCGGTCTTGCTCCAGCCTTCAAAACTGCCTCGAGAATTTTCTTCATTACAATGACACCACCATGACAATTAATTTCCACTACATCTTCTGTCGTATAAGAATGTGGTCCCTTCATTACAAGAACAATGCATTCATCCAGCATTTTTCCATCTACATAAATATGTCCATAATGTGCTGTATAAGTTGGAACTTCTTCCATCTTTTTTTCTTTTTTCGGTTTAAATATTTTTGAAATAATAGGCAGCGCCTGATCCCCACTAATTCTTATAATTCCAATACCGCTACTGGTCATTGGGGTTGCCGCTGCTGCAATCGTATCTGCATTCATATAATTCACCTCAAAAAAGGCTGCCTTAACCAAGGCAGCCTTCTCTCTTATTTTTTCAGCATAATAACAACTTTACGATAAGGATCTTTTCCTTCACTCTTCGTAATTACATCCGGATCTCTCTGCAAAGCAGAATGAATGATCCTTCTTTCATTTGGATTCATCGGCTCGAGATAAATCGGCTTTTTATTTTTCTTCACCTTGTATGCAATACTTCCAGCTAATTTTTCTAATGTTTGCTGTCTTCTCTCTCGGTAATTCTCCGTATCTAATTTAATCTTAACAAACGAATCACTTTCTTTATTTACAAAAAGGCTTGTCAAATACTGAAGTGCATCCAAAGTCTGTCCATGTTTTCCAATCAATGCTCCCATCTTATCCCCAGAGACATTAATATTTAAAACATTATCTCTACGATTATAATATAGGTTCAATTTTGGATCTAATCCCATGGCTCTTAACACTTCATCTAAATATTTTTCTGTATCTTTTACAATATCATCAATATTCTCTGGTGCTTTTGTCTTTTTCTGCTCTTTTGGTACAGCATTTTCTTTTGCTTTACCTGGCATCTTTTTATCATAATTTGCCGGTTTTTTCTCTTTCGCTTTTGTTTCTTCTTTTTTCTTAATCTCTTTTACAGGTTTTTGCTCAACGGATGTCTTTATCTCCGTATTAGCTTCAATAATGACCGGTTTCTTAAATAATCCGAAGAAACCATTACTTCCAGAATCAATAACTTTATAATTCAGGTCGGTACTTGGAATTCCTAATTCCATTGCAGCATTCATTACTGCATCTGCTTCTGTCTTTCCTGTAAATCTCTTTACTGCCATTCCCTATTTACCTCCCTTATTATTTCGATTCAGTGCATTCGCTTTTGATGCAATTCCTCCTTTAGAATTTCCACCAGCATTTCCACTGTAATTTACATTCTTAGTAGATTTTGCACTGGCACCTTTCTTAATTTCACCTGACTGCGGCTGTTCTGCTGCCGCACCAAGCATCTTTTCATATAATGAAGGTCCTTTTTTCTTTTTCTTCTTTGCTGCTTTTTCTCTGCTCTTTTCTATGATTTTATCCATATCTGCATGATCATAGTAGTAGTTAAAAGCAATCTGCTGAATCCACTGGAATAAAGCACTTGCTGTCCAGTATACACCTAGGGCAACTGGTAAAGTAATACACATAAATAATGACATCAATGGCATTGTATACATCATACTTTTTGTCATACCTGCTCCTGGTGCGTTTTCATCCATCTGTGTATTTGACATTGATGTTTTTGCACTTAAAAACTGGAAAAGAAACGAAGCGATTGGTACAAGTAATAACGGACTAAGTTTAAATCCTGGTGTTGCCTGAATATTAATTCCTGGAAGCAGCTCAAATAAATGTTCATGAATCTTAGAATCTGCTGCAATCTGAGGAATATATCGTTCTACTGCACGTACAACATAGTATAAAGACATGATGATCGGAAATTGAATTAATGTAGTCGCGCATCCACCTGTAGGACTGGTTCCATATTTATCATAAACCTGGCGCATCTCTTCCTGCTGTTTCATCATTGATGCCTGATCTTTTTTATTTCTGTATTTTTTGTTAATTTTATTAATTTCCGGCTGCGCTACCTGATTAATTTTCATAGACCGCTGCTGTTTCATGGTCAATGGTAAAATCAGAAGCTTGGAAATTAACGTAAATAAGATAATGCATAATCCGACGTTATAAATTCCCATGGCTGCAAGGACATTATAAATTCCTTCCATGACCCATCCGAAAATTCTTACAATCGGATATAAAATTCCACCTGTGCCCACATTCTGGGCCTGTGCCAAAAACATCATTTTTCTTACCTTTTTCCCTTCCTGACTTCAGGAACAGGATCATATCCGCCCTTGGAAAATGGATTACATCTCAATATTCGATAAATAGCCAAAAGACTTCCCTTTATCACGCCATGTTTTTCCAAGGCTTCAATTGCATATTCCGAACACGTCGGAACATAAATGCAAGTTCCTCTTCCCTTTAACTTCGATAAATACTTTCTGTAAAATTTAATAACAGCAATTAAAATTTTTTTCAAATATGATCACTCTTTTTTAAATGGTGTATTTCCACAAGATGTAAAAATGCACTCTCCATTGTACGGTAGTCAATATCTTTTGCAGTTTTTCTTGCAATTACTACCATATCATATCCATTCTTAATTTTTTCCTGATTTAATCGATAACTTTCACGAATTAAACGTGTCACGCGATGCCTTACTACACTATTCCCAACTTTTTTACTTACGGATATTCCAAGTCGATTATAATCGAAATCATTTTTTCTATAATAAAATACTAAATATCTGTTAGCTTTTGATTTTCCTCTATGATAGACTTGCTGGAAATCCCTGGTTTTCCTTAATGAATGATAATGTTTCATAATAGTCTCTTCCTTATTAATAGAGAAAAGAAAAGGTCACATCTCTGCGACCTAAGCTGATAATCTATTTCTTCCTTTTGCTCTTCTGCTCTTCAGAACTTTTCTTCCGTTAGCAGTACTCATTCTTTTTCTAAATCCATGAACTTTAGATCTCTGTCTTTTCTTTGGCTGAAATGTCATTTTCATTGTCAAAACACCTCCTTATTAATAAAATCTGATTATATATATGAATAATATATTCGTAAAAACATCACTCCTATTATAGCCAGACACTTAAGGAAAAGTCAAGTAAATAATCGCTTTTTTTCTTAGAAATTCATTGCTGTACATATATTGTGGATAAATCAAATGTTATCCACAATTTGTGGGTAATCTATACTTGGGATGTGTATAACTTCTGGATAACATGTGTATATCTTTTTTTGAGATGTCAAAAATCTTTATTTTTCAACACAATTCAACATGTGGATAATGTGGACAAAGTTATCCACACCCTGTGGGTAATTTTCCACTCTTCTGTGCACAACCTGTTCATAACTTGTCGATAACTCTCAAACAGACATTGAAAAAATATTTTTTTTGTTATACACTAATTATAGTGCGCATCTATGCACTTTTATAAAAATTAATGTAGAAAGGGATTCGAATTAGCCATGTCAGACATGAAAAAAAACATTGAGGACATCTGGGATGATGTACTTATTAAATTGGAACAGGAATGTGATATGTCCAGTGCAGCAATCAATGCATGGATCAAACCACTTCATATTACAGATGTACAGGATGATAAAATTGTTTTATGTCTTCCTGAGAAATATGATGAGAGAGGAATTCAGTTTATCAAAACCAAAATGTATGATTTTAATATTTCCATGGCGATTCATCTTTTAATTGGGAAGGAATATAAGATTGAATTCGAACTCGAAAAAAATAAGAATTCAAAAAAGCCTTCGGTAAAGAATTCTATCCCAGATGACAATAATCTAAATCCACGATATACATTCGACACTTTTGTTATCGGTGATAATAACCAGATGGCTCATGCCGCCAGTATTGCAGTTGCCGAGGCACCTGCTGAAGCTTATAACCCTTTATTTTTATATGGTGGTGCTGGTCTCGGGAAAACTCATTTAATGCATTCAATTGCTCATTATATTCTCGAGCATAATAAAAGTTTAAATGTTTTATATGTTACAAGTGAAGACTTTACAAACGAAGTTATCAACTCCATTCAGCATAAAAAACAGGAAGAACTACGCAATAAATACCGAAATATTGATGTTCTTTTAGTCGATGATGTTCAATTTATTATCGGAAAAGAAAGTACTCAGCAGGAATTTTTCCACACATTTAATGCTTTATATAATTCTAAAAAACAAATTATCCTTTCTTCAGATAAACCGCCAAAAGATCTGGATGTCTTAGAAGAAAGACTTCGAAGCCGGTTTAGTTGGGGACTTACTGTGGATATCCAGCCGCCAAATTATGAAACAAAGATCGCAATTTTAAGAAAACGCGCGGAACTTGACCACCTTTATATCGATGACGAAATATTTGATTATATCGCAACTCATATTAAATCTAATATTCGTGATCTGGAGGGTGCATTAAATAAAATTAAAGTTTATTCCAAATTAAATAAACAGCCAATTAGCCTGGAATCTTCTAAACTTGCACTCCAGGATTTAATTGACAGTAAAGATAAACCAAAAATCACACCAGATCTGATTCTAAAAACAGTCGCAGAACATTTTAATATTCAAACGAGTGATATCATTTCCAAAAAAAGAAGCCATGATATCGCATATCCAAGACAAATTTGTATGTATTTATGTAAAAAACTAACAGATACTTCTCTTGTTAAAATTGGTGAATTTATTGGCAGAAGAGATCACTCTACTGTGATTCATGGTGTGGAAAAAATAGAGAGAGATTTACAAAAAGATGTTAATTTACAGAATATTATAAATGTTATCACCAAAAAAATGGAATAATGCAATAATAAGTGAGTTATCCACAAATACTGTGGATAACTTGTGGATATCCTGTGTATAAACATTCATTCCCAAATTTTGGAATGTTGATAACTAGAGACTTATCCAACCTTTTTCCCCAGCTTATGCACAAGTTATCCACATCGGAAAAGCCCGAATTTTCAAGGTTTTTTAAGGTTATCCCCAAATCCACAGCTACTACTACGAAGACTACGATTATATTTTATTTATTTAAGTAAATTTTACATAGGAAGGAGTTATACACATTTATGAAAATTATATGTAAAAAAAGTAATCTTGTTCACGGAGTTGGTATTGTATCTAAAGCAGTATCTAATAAAACAACACTCCCTATTCTTTCATGTATTTTAATTGAAGCTGGAGCAGGAACAATTACTTTAACAGCAAATGATATGGAACTTGGTATAGAAACTACAATTGAAGGGGAAATTCTTGAGCAAGGAAAAATCGCTCTCGACGCAAAACTATTTTCAGAAATTGTACGTAAACTTCCTGATAATGATGTTACAATTGAAACAACACAAGATTTTAACACATTAATCGTTTGTGAAAAATCAAGTTTCCACATTATTGGTCAGGATGGTACAGAATTTCCTGCACTTCCAGAGATTGAAAAAGAAAAAAATATTACATTATCACAATTTTCTTTAAAAGAAATTATTCGTCAAACAATTTTCTCTATTTCAGATAATGAAAATACAAAATTGATGACTGGAGAATTATTTGAAGTTAAAGATCAACAATTGAGCGTAGTATCATTAGATGGACATCGCATCTCGATTCGTAAACTTGAATTGAAAGATAGCGCAGATGAATTTAAGGTTGTTGTTCCAGGAAAGACACTTCAGGAGATTGTTAAAATTATATCAGGAGAAGTTGAAAAGGATGTTGCAATTTATGTAACTCCAAGACATATTTTATTTGAATTTGATAGTACAAAAGTTGTTTCAAGACTTCTGGAAGGGGAATATTATAAAATAAGTCAGATGCTTTCCAGTGATTATGAAACAAAAATTATGATAAATAAGAAAGAATTCTTAAATTGTATAGACCGTGCTAGCTTATTGATTAGAGAATCTGATAAAAAACCAATTATTATTAATATTACAGATAATTCTTTAGAATTAAGCATTTCTTCTTTCTTTGGATCTATGGAAGAAAGTATTATGATTCAGAAAGAAGGAAGGGATATACTGATAGGATTTAATCCAAAGTTTTTGATGGATGTACTTAGGGTCATTGATGACGAAGAGATTCACATTTATCTTGTAAATCCTAAAGCACCTTGTTATATTCGTGATGATGCAGGAACTTACACGTATTTAATCCTTCCTGTTAATTTTAATCATTAAAAAGGAGAGTATCATGATAGAAATTAAACTAAGAGACGAACATATTAAACTTGGTCAGGCTTTAAAAGCCGCTGGTCTTGTAGGATCTGGGCTGGATGCAAAGATTGTTATTCAGGATGGAGAAGTTCTCGTAAATGGCGAAGTTGAAACTCGTCGTGGAAAAAAACTTTTTGGTGGAGAAATAATTTCTTTTGACGGAGAAGAAGTAAAAATTGTAAAATAGTTGGGAGCATTATGTTTATTAAGTCTTTAGAATTAAAGAATTACAGGAACTATGAGCAGCTTTCGATGAATTTTGCAGGTGGAACGAATCTTTTGTATGGTGATAATGCCCAGGGAAAGACGAATATTGTGGAGGCTATTTATTTGGCAGCCACGACAAAATCGCACAGAGGTAGTAAAGATCGGGAAATCATACAGTTTCATCATGATGAGGCACATATTAGAATTCATTATGAAAAACAGGATATTATGCATCAGCTGGATATGCATTTAAAGAAAAACCGTGTAAAGGGTGTTGCAATTGACCGGATTCCAATTCGTAAATCCAGTGATCTTCTGGGACAGATTCCGGTCATCTTTTTTTCACCGGAAGATTTAAAAATTATAAAAAATGGTCCAAGTGAGCGCAGAAAGTTTTTGGATATTGAATTATCTCAGCTGGAAAGACTGTACTTATATCACTTAACAAAGTATAATAAAGTATTAATGCAGAGAAACAATTTGTTGAAACAATTGAAATTTCAGCCGAATTTAGTGGATACTTTAGAATTTTGGGATCTTCAGCTTGTAAAATATGGATCTGAAGTTATTCGTTATCGTAGAAAATTTATTGATCATTTAAATATGATTATAAAACAAATTCATAGAAAATTGACTGGAAATCGAGAAGAAATTCAGTTAGAGTATGAAAATAACGTAGAATATGATATATTTTTAACAGAATTAAACAAAAAAAGAAGTGTAGATCTGAAATATACAACAACAAGTATTGGACCCCACAGGGATGATATCAGCTTTATTGTGAATGGCATTGATATTCGTAAATTTGGATCACAGGGACAGCAGAGAACGGCGGCACTTTCTTTAAAACTTTCACAGATACAGCTTGTAAAGGAAGTTCTTCATGATACACCGGTTTTACTTTTAGATGATGTTTTGTCAGAACTTGATAGTAACCGTAAAATATATTTGCTGGAAAGTATTAAGGATACACAGACGTTTATTACTTGTACTGGCCTGGATGAATTTATTAGTCAACATTTGCCGGTTCAGCGAATGTTTCAGATAAAAGAAGGAAAAATAATCAAACAGAATTAGGAGGAGACTATGGGTACACAAAAACAAGGGGAATATGGCGCAGATCAGATTCAAATCCTAGAAGGGCTTGAAGCTGTGCGCAAAAGACCTGGAATGTATATTGGAAGTACATCAGAAAAAGGACTTCATCATCTGGTATATGAGATTGTAGATAATGCGGTTGATGAGTCTCTGGCGGGGTACTGCGATACCATCTATGTGACATTAAACAAAGATGGATCTGTAACTGTACAGGACAATGGCCGTGGAATTCCTGTTGGAATTAATAAAAAGAAAGGTGTATCCAGTGTCGAAGTTGTATTTACCATTCTTCATGCTGGAGGTAAATTTGGTGGTGGAGGATACAAGGTATCTGGTGGATTACACGGAGTAGGTTCTTCGGTTGTAAACGCATTATCAAGATGGCTTGAAGTAAAAGTATACAAAGAAGGTCATGTTTATCAGCAGCGTTATGAGAGAGGTAAAGTATGTTATCCTCTGAAAATTGTAGGAGATAGTGACAGAACAGGTACAACCGTACAGTTTATGCCAGATGATACGATTTTTGAGACGGTAAATTTTGATTATAAAACATTAAAAACAAGATTAAGAGAAACCGCTTTCTTAACCAAGAATCTTAAAATTGTTCTTGCAGATGAACGTGGTGAAGAAAGAGTAGAAGAAATATTCCATTATGAGGGTGGAATTAAGGAATTTGTTGCTTATCTGAACAAGGGAAAAGAAAGTCTTTATGATCAAGTTATTTACTGTGAGGGAGAAAAAGACGGAGTTTATGTTGAGGTTGCACTTCAGCATAATGATTCGTATAATGAGACTTCTTTAAGTTTTGTAAATAATATCATTACTCCAGAAGGTGGTACGCATTTGTCTGGATTTAAAAATGCATTAACAAGTTCTTTTAATGATTATGCAAGAAAAAATAATTTGCTGAAGGAAAAAGAGGATAACCTTTCTGGTGAGGATATCAGAGAAGGTTTAACTTCTGTGATTAGTGTAAAAATTGGAGAACCTCAGTTTGAGGGTCAGACAAAACAAAAACTTGGAAATAGCGAGGCAAGAGGTGCAGTAAATAGTGTCGTTGCAGAACAGCTGACGTATTTCTTAGAGCAGAATCCTCAGGTGGCAAAAGTTATTTGTGAAAAGGCAGTTCTTGCACAGAGAGCAAGGGATGCCGCAAGAAAAGCGCGTGATTTAACAAGAAGAAAAACTGCACTGGATGGAATGAGTCTTCCTGGAAAACTTGCAGATTGTTCTGATAAGAATCCAGAAAATTGTGAGATTTATATTGTCGAAGGAGACTCTGCAGGAGGATCTGCAAAAACAGCACGTTCTCGTGCGACACAGGCTATTCTTCCATTGCGTGGTAAAATTTTAAATGTGGAAAAAGCAAGGCTTGATAAAATTCTGGTGAATAAGGAAATTCAGGCAATGATTACAGCATTTGGTACAGGAATTCATGATGATTTTAATATTGAGAAATTGCGTTATCATAAAATTATTATTATGACAGATGCCGATGTGGATGGAGCACATATTGCAACGTTATTATTAACATTTTTATATCGTTTTATGCCAGATCTAATTAAACATGGCTATGTTTATTTGGCTCAGCCGCCTCTTTTTAGAATCGAAAAGAATAAAAAATACTGGTATGCTTACAGTGATGAAGAATTAAATCAGATTCTTGAAGAGATTGGAAGAGATAATAACATTAAGATTCAGCGTTACAAAGGTCTTGGTGAGATGGATGCAGAACAGTTATGGGATACAACTATGGATCCGGAAAAGAGAATTCTTTTGAGAGTAAATCTAGATGAGGATTCTGCTTCTGAGATTGATTTGACTTTCACAACCTTAATGGGAGATCAAGTAGAACCTAGAAGAGAGTTTATTGAAGCAAATGCAAGATATGTACAGAATCTTGATATTTAGTAGGAAGGAAGAAAAGAATGGACGAGAACACAATTTTTGATAAAGTTCATGACATTGATCTGAAGAAGACAATGGAAACATCATACATTAATTATGCGATGAGCGTTATTGTATCCAGAGCTCTTCCAGATGTACGGGATGGTCTGAAACCTGTACAGAGAAGAATTCTTTATGCAATGATTGAATTAAATAATGGTCCGGATAAACCACATCGTAAATGTGCCCGTATCGTTGGTGATGCCATGGGTAAATATCATCCACATGGTGATAGTTCTATTTATGGGGCATTAGTTAATATGGCTCAGGATTGGTCTACCAGATATCCGCTGGTAGATGGACATGGAAACTTTGGTTCTGTTGATGGGGATGGAGCGGCAGCTATGCGTTATACAGAAGCAAGGCTTAGCAAAATTTCCATGGAGTTATTGGCAGATATTAATAAAAATACCGTAGATTTTGTACCAAACTTTGATGAAACAGAGAAAGAGCCTTCCGTACTTCCATCAAGATTTCCAAATTTGCTTGTAAATGGTACACAAGGTATTGCAGTTGGTATGGCAACGAATATTCCTCCGCATAATCTGAGAGAAGTAATTGATGCAGTTATTAAAATTATTGACAATCGTATACAAGAGGATCGTACAACGACAATGGAGGAATTGCTGGATGTTGTAAAAGGTCCAGACTTTCCAACAGGAGCGACAATTCTCGGAAGAAAAGGAATTGAAGAGGCCTATCGTACGGGAAGAGGAAAAATTAAAGTACGTGCTGTTACAGATATTGAGGCGATGCCAAATGGAAAACAGAGGATTATTGTAACTGAGCTTCCATATATGGTCAATAAGGCGCGTCTGATTGAGAAAATTGCAGCGCTTGTAAGAGAAAAACGAATTGATGGTATTACAGAACTTCGAGACGAGTCGGATCGGAGCGGTATGAGAATTTGTATTGAACTTCGAAGAGATGCAAATGCAAATGTAATTTTAAATCAATTATATAAACATACACAGCTACAAGATACTTTTGGTGTTATTATGTTAGCATTAGTTAACGGTGAGCCGAAAGTATTAAATCTTTCCGAAATGCTTGGTAATTATTTAAAACACCAGGAAGATGTAGTAACAAGAAGAACTAAATATGAGTTGAATAAAGCAGAAGAACGTGCTCACATTTTAGAAGGGTTGTTGATTGCTCAAGATCATATTGATGAAGTTATTAAAATTATTCGTGGAGCATCTAATATTCAGGTAGCAAAAGCAGAATTAATGGAAAAATTTGCACTGACAGATGCACAGGCACAGGCAATTGTAGATATGCGTCTGCGTGCTTTAAATGGTTTAGAAAGAGCAAAACTTGAAAAAGAATATAATGAGTTGATGACTCGTATTAAAGAATTGAAAGAGATTCTTGGAGATGAAAAAGTTCTTCTTGGAGTTATTAAGGATGAATTAATCTTAATTCGTGATAAATATGGGGATGACAGAAGAACAAAAATTGGCTTTGATGTGGATGATATTTCGATTGAAGATCTTATCTCAAAAGAAAATACAGTTATTACTATGACAAAACTTGGTTATATCAAGAGAATGACCGTTGATAATTTTAAGAGTCAGCGTAGAGGAGGAAAAGGCATTAAGGGAATGCAGACCATCGATGAAGACTATATTGAAGAGCTATTTATGACTACAACCCATCACTATATTATGTTCTTTACAAATCTTGGTCGTGTTTATCGATTAAAAGCCTATGAAATTCCGGAAAGCAGCAGGACTGCCAGAGGAAGTGCTATTGTCAATCTTCTTCAGTTACAACCAGGAGAAAAGATTACAGCAGTCATTCCGATCGAGGATTATGAAGAAGGAAAATACTTAATGATGGCAACGAAGAATGGTATTGTTAAAAAATCTTCGATTATGGATTTTGCAAATATAAGAAAAACTGGTCTTGCAGCGATTACATTGAAAGATGACGATCAGTTAATTGAAGTTAAGTTTACAGATAATGAAAAGGATATCTTTCTTGTAACAAAAAATGGACAGTGTATCCGTTTCCATGAAAAAGATGTTCGTTGTATGGGACGTACGGCGATGGGTGTACGTGGTATTAATCTGAGTGATAATGACGAAGTGATTGGAATGCAGCTTGACTGTCAGGGAGAAGCATTATTAATTGTTTCCGCAAATGGAATGGGAAAAAGGACAATGATGAGTGAGTTTACTTCCCAGCATAGAGGCGGAAAAGGTGTTAAATGCTATAAGATTACAGAAAAGACAGGAGATGTTGTTGGAGTAAAAGCCGTTGATGAAAATAATGAAATTATGATGATCACAACGGAAGGAATTATTATTCGTATGAGTGTAGACAGTATTTCTGTTCTTGGAAGAAATACATCTGGTGTGAAGGTAATGAATGTAGATGATGATGTTCAGGTTGCAAGCATTGCAAAAGTCCGGGAAGATGTAGAAGAAGATAATGAAGCAGAAATAAAAGAAAACGAACAATAGGTGTTCCATGAAGGATAGGTAGAAATTGCCTATCCTTCATTTTTGTTATATAATAGTCTGAATCATGGGAAATAGCTATGTGACGGAGGAAAAAAGATCATGGACAACCAGAAGAAAAGAAAATGGAAGATTGTGCTTTTTCTTTTGATTGCAGTGTGTGCAGTCGGAGCATTTATTTTCTATAAAATTTCCACAATTCATAAAATGGAAAAGGGATTAAAAGAAAGTCAACAGCGATTTTCAAATTATAATTTGTATGGAAATGATGGAGAATATGATCGGCTGAATACAAATTACAAATATGCTGTACATCATCAATATGTGGATGATGTGGAAAAAGCAAAAAAAGAGATGCATCAGTTTGAGAAAATGATTCTTGCGGAAAATAAGCAGAATTTAAAAGAGTATGAGAAAAAACTGGAGAGCATGGATACTTCTAAGGCAAAGAAAGATCAGCTTCAGGAGATTACCGATTATAAAAAGAAAATGAAGGCATGTATAAAGAAAAAACAGTTTAAAAGGGCAGATCAGATTGGAAAGCAATGGGAAAAGCTGATAAAATCAATTCAGAAGAAAAAGAAGAAACATAAGCATTAATTTTGGAGGCGGTTATGAGAACGATTCACACAGATGAAATTATAAAAAATATTAAAGAAATGTGTATTGAAGCGAATTTATCTTTAACAGATGATATGAAATGCCGATTTGAAAAAGCATATGAAGATGAAAAAAGTCCTTTGGGAAAACAGATCATAGGGCAACTTCAGGAAAATATGCAAATTGCAGGTGAAGATAGAATTCCAATTTGCCAGGATACTGGAATGGCAATTGTATTTTTAAATATTGGACAGGATGTGCATATTGAAGGGATGCCTTTGAAAGAGGCAGTGGATGAAGGAGTAAGACAGGGATATACGGAAGGGTATCTTCGAAAATCTGTTGTAAAAGATCCCTTAATTCGTGAAAATACGAAGGATAATACACCAGCGATTCTTCATATTGATATTGTTCCAGGAGAAAATCTTGAAATTCTGGTGGCACCGAAGGGATTTGGAAGTGAAAATATGAGTCGTATTTTTATGTTAAAACCAGCGGATGGAGAAGAAGGAATTAAGAGATCTGTAATAGAAGCTGTCCGAGATGCTGGTCCGAATGCCTGTCCACCAATGGTTATTGGCGTAGGGTTAGGAGGAAGTTTTGAAAAGGCTGCATTTCTTGCTAAAAAAGCTTTGACAAGAAATCTTGATGAGCATTCGGATAAACCTCATATTGCACGCCTTGAAAAAGAATTACTTTCTGAAATTAATCAGCTTGGGATTGGTCCAGGAGGTCTTGGAGGAAGTACAACAGCGTTAGGATTAAATATTGAAACATATCCGACTCATATTGCGGGGATGCCGCTGGCAGTTAATATATGTTGTCACGTTAACCGTCATTCACACAGAGTCTTATAAGGAGAGGAACATATGGAAAAATATTTAACAATACCAACATCACAGGAAGAATTAGAAAATTTAAAATCTGGAGATTATGTGTATTTAACGGGTACGATTTACACTGCAAGAGATGCTGCACATAAAAGAATGTATGAAGCAGTGCAGGAAGGAAAGGAGCTTCCTGTATCATTAGAAAATCAGTTTGTTTATTATCTGGGACCAACACCAGCAAAAGAGGGACAAGTTATTGGTTCAGCAGGACCAACAACAAGTAGCCGTATGGATAAATATACACCTACGATGCTTGAACATGGTTTAAAGGGAATGATAGGAAAAGGAAAAAGATCAAAAGAAGTCATTCAGTCAATTATTAAACATAAGGCAATTTATTTTGCAGCGGTTGGCGGAGCCGGAGCTTTATTATCGAAATGTATTAAAGAGGCAGAGGTCATTGCTTACAATGATCTTGGAACAGAGGCAATCAGAAAATTAAAGGTAGAAAGGTTTCCAGTTATTGTTGTGATTGATAGTCAAGGACATAATTTATATGAGACAGCGGTTGAAGATTTTAAAAAGCAGCTGTTATAATTTTGAGAATAGGAAGAAGGGAGTTTCCTTCTTCCTGACTAATTTTATAAGAAATTAAAAAAAATAAGAAAAATGTATTGACAAACCCAAGTGAGTTTGGTAAGATATTCAAGCGTTGTAAAAAACGTAATGCAATTTCATAAAGTATTTATGTTTAGGCATTTGCAGAAGTACTCAAGTGGCTGAAGAGGCGCCCCTGCTAAGGGTGTAGACCGTTTACGCGGTGCGAGGGTTCAAATCCCTCCTTCTGCGCTTTTAAATCTTTCTTTTGAAAGATTTAATTTTTTTGAAAAAAAGTATTGACAGAGAATAAATACTGTGATATACTAAACAAGTTGTGTCTTACAAGAGACACGAAAGTTGATAAAAAACAACTTAAAAAAATAAAAAAAGTTCTTGACAAACGAAGAACAGAGTGATATAATAGAAAAGCTTCTTACACACAGAAGCAAATCACAGAACATTGACAACTGAACAATAAGACAACCTTGAAAATTCAATTGAATTTTTCAGACGATTTTAGTAAAAATCGACGAACGTTCTTTAAGAACAGTAATAACAAGGATAAAGAAGCTAGTGCTTCTTGGACTTGGATACAAACTATAACATGAGAGTTTGATCCTGGCTCAGGATGAACGCTGGCGGCGTGCTTAACACATGCAAGTCGAACGAAGCTTGATTTCAGATTTTTTCGGAATGACGAATGATATGACTGAGTGGCGGACGGGTGAGTAACGCGTGGGCAACCTGCCTCATACAGGGGGATAACAGTTAGAAATGACTGCTAATACCGCATAAGACCACAGGATCGCATGATCCGGTGGTAAAAACTCCGGTAGTATGAGATGGGCCCGCGTCTGATTAGCTAGTTGGTGAGGTAACGGCTGCACCAAGGCGACGATCAGTAGCCGGCTTGAGAGAGTGAACGGCCACATTGGGACTGAGACACGGCCCAAACTCCTACGGGAGGCAGCAGTGGGGAATAT
>SKEG01000849.1_pt1 | contig 28254 bp, 18 predicted proteins | sample 4826631 | NCBI WGS metagenome assembly SKEG01 (sample SAMN11008815, study PRJNA524170) | human gut metagenome | biome: Human fecal sample; material: Feces; isolation source: fecal sample from pouch patient p26, p34, p50 | host: Homo sapiens | place: Israel: Tel-Aviv | collected 2016-11-02
AGAACTCAGCCCCTTGAAACGCAAGTAGAGCAATAATTCCGCTCAGCCACGCTTGGGAATTACGGCGGGGCGCTCGTAGCCCTCGTTGGCGGTCAGCCAGTCGACATCCTTCTTCACGGTGGCGGCGGTGGAGCTGAGCTTTTCGGCGATGCGCTGGTTGGACCAGCCCTTGTTCGCCAGCTTCTTCACCTCGGCACGGCGTCCGGCGCGCTTGGCCTCGGCGGCATTGGTCGCAGCCGAAGCAGCGCCCTTCTTGGCTCCCCTGGCTCCCGACTTCGCGGCACCGGCACGCTCACGGCCGCGGCGGCCACGGGTGGAGGGTCCAGCCGCGCGCTTTTCGGCAAGCAGACGGAACGCATCCTCCGGCGCAATCGACTCCGGCGTGTATTGGCGCGGCACCGTGCGGTTGGTCTCGCCATCGGTGATGTAAGCGCCAAAGCGGCCATCCTTGATGGTCACATGCTTGCCGGTGTTCGGGTCGTTGCCCAAATCACGCAGCGGCGGCTTGGCGGCGCCACGTCCGCGACCACGCCCGTACTTGGGCTGGGCGAACAGCTCCTTGGCCTTGTCAATGTCCACGGTGAAGATCTCATCTTCGGAGCCCAACGAACGGGTATCCGACCTGCCGTCGGCGCTCGTCTTGGTCAGATACGGACCATAGCGACCGTTGTTGGCGGCCACCGTGCATTCGGAAACCTCACCGGTCTCGGCGTTGGTTTCCTCGTACTTGCCCACCTCGCGCGGCAGGCTCAGCAGCTTCAACGCATCTTCCAACGAGAGCGATTCGGGGCTCATGGTCTTGAACAGCGAGGCCATCCTCGGACGCGACGCAGCGGCCGCGGCCTTCTTGGAGCTCTTCTTGCCGGCCGGCGCAGCGGCGGCGGAATCGGCGGCACCCTCAGGCGGCACCAACGCCACATACGGCCCGAACCGACCGTTGCGCACTTCCACGGTGCCGCCGGAAACCGGGTCCTTGCCCAGCTCGCGCGGGCCACCGGAATGGTTGTCGGTCAGATCATGAGCCACTTCGACGGTCAGCTCGTCCGGCGCGATGGTGTCCGGCAGGGAGGCACGCTTCGGGTTGCCTTCGGCATCCAGATGCTCCATATCTTCCAGATACGGGCCGTACCGGCCAACGCGCACATGCAGGCCGTCGCCGATGTCAATGGTGTTGATGGCTCGGGCGTCGATCTCGCCAAGCTGTGCCACCTGCTGCTGCAGGCCTTCATGCGCTTCGTCGGCATTGCGGGCCGCGCCCTCGCCGGAACCAAAGTAGAAGTGGGTCAGCCAATCCCGGCCAGTCTCCTCGCCGTGAGCAATGCGATCGAGGCCGTTTTCCATCTCAGCGGTGAACGTGTAATCGACCAGCTTGGGGAAGTTCGTTTCCAGCAGCTTGGTCACGGAGAATGCCAGCCAGCTGGGGATCAGCGCACGGCCACGCTCATACACATAGCCGCGATCCATAATCGTGGAGATGATGCTGGCATAGGTGGACGGGCGGCCGATCTCCTTGGCTTCCAACGTCTTGACCAGCGTGGCTTCGGTGTATCGAGCCGGAGGCTGGGTTTCGTGGCCATCCGGCTCGATGTCGGAAGCCTCGACCCGCTGGCCCACCTCCATCGGCGGTAGGGAAGCATTGGATTCGGAGGCATCGGACTTGGTCGCCTTGGCACCCGACTTATCGGCGGCCGCCGCGTCGGCTGCGGCGGGTTTGGGCTTGCGGCCCTCGCCGGTGGCCTTCATAAAGCCAGGAAATTCGATGACTGTGCCGGATGCCTGGAATACAGCCTCACCATCGGCGGGGCCAGCCGGCGCAGACAGGCGCACGGTGGCGGTCGATCCGGTGGCGTCGGCCATCTGGCATGCCAGCGTGCGCTGCCAGATCAGCGTGTACAGGCGCAGTTGGTCAATGGGCAGCTTGGAGGCCAGCTCATCGGGGTCATGGAATCGGGATCCCGCCGGGCGAATACACTCGTGGGCTTCCTGCGCGCCAGCGGTTTTGGTGGCGTACTGCTTGGGCTCGGCGGAGAGGAACTTGTCGCCGAAATGGTAGGAGACGGCGTTGCGGGCGGCGGTGATGGCCTCCTGCGAAAGCGTCACCGAATCGGTTCGCATGTATGTGATGTAGCCGTTCTCGTACAAGCTCTGTGCTGCACGCATCACTGCGCGAGACCCCATCCCGAGGCGATTTCCCGCGGCCTGCTGCAGGGTGGAGGTGGTGAACGGCGGCTGCGGGCGGCGGCGGTACGGCTTGGTCTCCATCGACATCACGGTGAAGTCGGCATTCTTCAGCGCTTCGGCCACGGCGGTGGCTGAAGCCTCATCAAGCTGGTGAACGCTGCCCGCAAAACCATCGGGAGTCAGCTGGCCATCCGGGCCGAAGTCCTTGGATCCGGCGAGTCGCTTGCCGCCCAACGAGATCATGCGGGCCGCGAACTCGGCGCGCTCGCCCAAAGCGTCAGGCGCGGCCAGCGTGGCGACGACATCCCAGTAAGGCGCACGCTTGAACGCCATACGCTCACGCTCGCGCTCCACAATCAGTCGGGTGGCCACGGACTGCACGCGGCCGGCGGACAGGCCCGGCCCCACCTTGCGCCACAGCACTGGGGACAGCTCGTAGCCGTAGAGTCGGTCGAGAATACGGCGGGTCTCCTGAGCGTCGACCATATGGCTGTCGACATCGCGCGTTTTGCTTAGCGAGGCGTTGATGGCGTCCTTGGTGATCTCGTGGAACACCATGCGCCTGACCGGCACCTTGGGCTTGAGCGTCTGCACCAGATGCCATGCGATGGCCTCGCCCTCGCGATCCTCATCAGTCGCCAGATAGAGCTCGTCGGCGCCCTTCAGGGCGGATTTCAGCTCGCTTACCGTGCGCTTCTTATCGCCGTCCACGATGTAGTAGGGCTTGAACCCATCGTTGACGTCCACGCCGAACTTGCCGAACTTGGGTTTATCGGCCGCGGGCACCTGGCTGGGTTGCGCAAGGTCGCGAATATGGCCGACCGATGCCATGACGGTGTATCCCTTGCCCAGATAGTCACCGATTTTGTGGGCCTTGGTCGGGGACTCCACAATCACGAGCTTGGTAGCCATGCCCTACTCCTTATTCATTGTATGAAACGCGCGGTGTTTCTGGCGTCATAATACTCACGACTCATGGTCAACTGCCAAATTTACGGCCACAACGCGCCATAAATCACCGTTTTGGAGGCGCTGGAGGCGCGCCGATGAGGCCCAATCGACTCAGCGGTGCGGCAGTGATGTGCCGCAAAGCCAGCAGCAGGCCGAAGGTGAGCGCGGCAACACCGGCAACGCCCACGATGGCGCTGACGATCGAACCCGACACCGCCCAGCTCGCGCTGATATTCAGGCCCGGAACCACCTGCCAGATCACGTATGCGCTGTATGCCAGCAGTAGGAGGCCGCCGGTGATCAGCACGCTGCTAACAATCTGCACGCTTACGGAAGAGACGCGGCTGCCCGGCTCGTCCATGCCGGACGTCCGGGTGAAGGCCAACACGATCAGCGCCAGACCGGCCACCAGCAGTATTGACATCGCCACGTCCGAGGGGCGGTGCCATTGGCCGTATATCACGGATACGCCGACGGCCCAAGACCAAATCACGCCGATAATGCCCGCCAGCGCGCGCGCCACACGAGGCACGGCGAGCAGCAGAATCACCGCACAGGCGGCGGCCAGCATCGTGTGCCCGGAAGGCGCGGAATTGGCTGCGGGAGAATCAGTATTGATGATGAACGGACGCGGCAGCACACCCTTGATTCGAGTGACGGCCAGGCACACCACGGCGAACACGACGATCTGCCCGACGAGCCACCAACGGCGATGCACCAACGCCGAAACCACACCAATCACCGCAAACAGGCAGCTGATGGCGATGACCAACCATGATTGGGCGACCAGCGACATCAGGCCGCCGACCGCGTCGGGCACATTGGTCACGAGGTTCTTCCAGACCAGTTCGTCATACGACTGGCCGTCTTCGGTGAACACGCACACCCACCAGATGCCGAATCCCGCCGCGATCAGCAGCAGGCCGAACACGGCGCACAGCACGCGACTGGAGATACGCGGGCGCACAGCCAACGGGTCGAGCTTGGCCAGTCCACGGTCGACCTCGCCGGAATCAAGCGGATCGAGATCATCAAGCCCACGCGACGGTCCGCGAGCCGGCGAGCCAAGCCCGGCCAGCGGATCGATGACGTTTGAGGACGCGCCTGCCGCAGCGGAGCCCGATCCCAACGCGGCGAACGGGTCACTTGCATTATCGGCGGCGGAGCGCGCATCAGAGGCGCCTCCCACCATACTGGCCGGCGCATGCGGATCACGAATTACAGGATTCTGTGCGTCATTCATATTCACGACTGTACGGCCGCGCCCCGGACAGTGCGCCGCATCGCCGCGCGCTCAGGGCCAAATCCGCACAAAAGAAAAACCTCCACGTACCCGGCAGAGGCCACTTACCCTTGCTGCATTCCTGCCCTGGGGGAGTTGGGTGACATACCGCCACGCGGAGGCTGTGACAAGCTTAGGAAAATGGGTGGACGAGCGACGGGAAGCCCTTTTTATTAGGCATTGCCGCGTGCCGGCCGGCGCTGCGCCCACGGCTTTCAGCCAATATCCATGCAAGTCGCAGAATAGTGCCCAATTGTAAGAGTTCCGGGAAAATCGCGCTTGGCGTTCGCCCTGAGAGCGTTCACGTCAAACGTTTGTTCAAGGCCAGCAGTTACGGTGGAATCATGGCTTCATATAAACGTCGTGCACATTCGTCAGACCGCGGCCCCGCGCTCCGTAAGCCTCGCGCCACGCAGAGCAAGACTGCAGGCACCACGAAAACAAGCTCTACTCGCGGCCCTCGCGGCAAGAACAACACGAGCCGCAAGCCGGCCAACACCCATCGCGCATCCAGCCATAAAAGGAATGGCGGCCACCGTGTGCTCAAGTGGGTATTGGGCATATTCTTTGGCCTTATCGGACTCGGCTTGGCAATCGGTATCGGCGTGTTCGCATACCTGTATGCCACCACCGAGGTGCCCCAGCCCGAGAAGTTCGCCTTGGCGGAGAAGACCACCGTCTATTACGCCGACGGCACCACGCCGATTGGCTCATACGCCGAGCAGAACCGCGAGATCATCTCTTGCGAGGGGCTGCCGGACTATGTGGGCAACGCCATCGTGGCCTCCGAGAACCGCACGTTCTATACGGATAAAGGCCTGGATCTCAAGGGCATCGCCCGCGCGTTCATCAACAACGTGACCAAGGGCACCCGTCAGGGCGGCTCGACCATCACCCAGCAGTATGCCGAACGCTACTACATGGGCGAAACCACCTCCTACGTGGGCAAGGCCCGCGAGGCCATCATGGCCATCAAAATCGCGCAGACCGAATCCAAGGATGAAGTGCTGTGCAACTACATGAATACGATTTACCTAGGCCGCAATTCCTACGGCATCCAGGCCGCCGCCAAGTCGTATTTCAACAAGGACGCCAAGGATCTGACGCTGTCTGAAGCCGCGATGATCGCCGGCATCATCCCCTCCCCCTCCACGTGGGATCCGGCCGACAACCCCGATATGGCCAAGGCCCGATTCAAGCGCGTGCTGAACATCATGCAGGAAGACGGCTACATCACCGCCAAGGATCACAAGTCCGCCGAATTCCCGCAGACCGCCGACGTGACGCAGCAGAACGAATACGCCGGCCCCAACGGATACCTGCTGGATATGGTGCGGCGTGAGCTGGTGGCTTCCAAGACGTTCACCAAGGAAGATCTTGACACCGGCGGATATAAGATCGTTACCACCATTGACAAGGCCAAGCAGGATGCGATGCAGTCCGTGGGAGACACGCGCGCGGACGGCATGCCGGAGAGCATTCAGGTGGGCGGCATCGCTGTGGAACAGAAGACCGGCGCCGTGGTCTCGGTCTACGCCGGCTCGGATTACCTCACACAGCAGCTCAACAACGCCGATCAGGCCATGTTCGAGCCGGGTTCCACGATGAAGCCGTTCGCGCTGCTGGGCGCCGCGCAGTCCGGCGTGAACTTCGATACGATGTTCAACGGCAACTCGCACCAGCATTTCTCCGGCATCACCGCCGAGGTCAACAACGCCCTGAACATCAACTGGGGCAACATCAACCTGTACCAGGCCACCGCCAACTCGGTGAACACGGTGTTCATGAACGTCAACGAACACCTTACGCCGCAGCGCACGGCGAAAATCGCGCATGAAGCGGGCATCGAGGGAGAGATCGACACCAGCTCCATGTATAACGTGCTGGGCATCAACGCGCTGACCGTGTGGGATCTGGCGCAGGGGCATTCGACCATCGCCAACAATGGCGTGAAGAACACCCTGCACATGGTGAACAAGGTGCTGAGCTCCGATAATAAGGACCTCTATAACGCACCCAACGAGAACAAGCAGGTGTTTGACGCCAATGACTGCGCGCTAGTGCAGAAGGCCATGCAGGGCACCACCACCTACGGCACCGCCGCTGGCGTGTCCAGCGCGCTGGGCGGCCGCCAAGTGGCCGGCAAGTCCGGTACCGCCAACGATGAGCTGGCGGCATCGTTCGTGGGTTACACGCCCAGCCTGTTGAACGTATGGGCCATTTGGAATCCGGATGCGGACGGCAACCCGCAGGTTGTGCCGGCATTCGGCGGCTACGGCGTCACCTCCACCGGCTACCCGGCGCACCTATTCGAGGAATACATGACTCAGGCGCTGCAGGGCACCGCCGTTGAGCAGTTCACCACGCCTAAGGACAGCGGCAAGATTGGTGGCTCCGACGGCACGTGGGGCTTGGGCGGCGGCCAGAGCTCCTCTTCTTCCACCACCGATGACGAAGAGGCCAAGAAGCAGGCCGAGGAAGAAGCCAAGCGGAAGGCCGAGGAAGAAGCCAAGAAGCAGGCTGATGCCGAGGCCCAGCAGAAGCAGGAATTCGCCCAGCAGTGCCTTGCCAACCCGAGCTATTCCACCGAATGCCCGAATTATCCGGGTACCAGCAGTGGCGGGGACGGCGACACCGACGTCGAGCAGCAGCCCAAGCCCGACCCGCAGCCCAAGCCCGACCCGCAGCAGCCGCAATCCCAGCAGCAGTAAGAGCCGCAGCACAGCTCCCTCTGATGGCAGCAACGGCTCCCTCTGATGAGGGAGCCGTTAGCGAAGCTGACTGAGGGAGAGACCCAATAGTATTGGCTCCCCTCAGAGAGGGGAGCCAATACTATATGTGCGACTCAGCGGCCTCAGCGGTTGCGCTGGGAACGGTTGATGGCGGAGATAATCGCCTTCAGTGCGCTGGTGGTAATGGACGAGTCAATGCCCACGCCCCACACGATCTGCGCGTCGTCAGCCTCACCGACCTGGCATTCCACATAGGAGGCGGCCATGGCGTCGGTACCCACGGACATGGTGTGCTCCACATAGTCCATAATCGAAGCATCCACACCGAAGTTGGAGATGGCGTTGAGGAAGGCGGCGATCGGACCGTTGCCGATGCCGGACACCTCGCGCTCCACGGGCTGCTCGCCCCCAACGTTCACACCGCGGTCGAGCAGGCGAGCCTTGAGCACGGTGTCGGAACCGTCCTCACCGGAGCTGACGGACACCTTGAGCAGCTTCAGGCGGCCCCAAGGCGCAAGCGAAGCGTCGTGGGTATCGCCCACCACCACGCCGGCGGCGGTCATGCCGGACTGTTCGACCGGCAGGTACTCATCCTTGAACAAGCGCCAGATGTCCTCGTCCTTGACTTCCTTCTTGGTGGTGTCGGCGAAGTTCTGCACAATCTTGTCGAATTCGATCTGCAGGCGCTTCGGCAGGTCAAGGTTGTGGTTGGTCTTGAGCAGGTATGCCATGCCGCCCTTGCCGGACTGCGAGTTGACGCGGATGATGGCCTCGTAGGTGCGACCGATGTCCTTCGGGTCGATCGGCAGGTAGGGCACGAGCCAGACGAAGCTGTCGAGATCGGCGCCAGCGCGCTCGGCGGCCACCTGACGGGCCTCGAGACCCTTCTTGATGGCGTCCTGATGCGAGCCGGAGAACGCGGTGAACACGAAGTTGCCGGCGTACGGATGGCGCTCGGAAATCTTGATCTGGTTGCAGTACTCAACCGTCTTGCGGATCTCAGGTACGTTGGACAGGTCGAGTTGCGGGTCGATGCCCTGGGTGAGCCAGTTGAGGCCCAGCGTGACCAGGTCAACGTTGCCGGTGCGCTCACCGTTGCCCAGCAGGCAGCCTTCCACGCGGTCGGCGCCGGCCAGCACGGCCAGCTCGGGGGCGGCCACGCCCATGCCTTCGTCGTTGTGCGGGTGGAGGGAGAGCACCACGGAATCGCGGTCGTCGAGGTGGGTGGAGACGTACTCCACTTCGTCGGCGAACACGTTCGGCGTGGTCATTTCCACGGTGGCGGGCAGATTGATGATCATCGGATGCTCGGGGGTGGGCTTGATGACGCCGATCACGGCGTTGCACACCTCAACGGCGTACTCCGGCTCGGTTCCGGTGAAGGATTCCGGCGAGTACTCGTAGTACAGGTCGATGCCCTTGGCCTCGGATTCGAGGTCCTTGCATAGTTCGGCGGCGTCGGTGGCGAGCTTCTTGATCTCTTCCTTGTTCTTCTTGAACACCACTTCGCGCTGCAGCACGGACACGGAGTTGTAGAAGTGCACGATGGCGCGCTTGGCACCCTTCAGCGCCTCGTAGGTGCGGCGGATGAGGTGCTCGCGGCACTGGGTGAGCACCACGATAGTCACATCGTCCGGGATGAGCTCGCGCTCGATGAGCATGCGGATGAAGTCGAAATCGGTTTCGGATGCGGACGGGAAGCCCACCTCGATCTCCTTGAATCCCATGGAGACGAGCAGGTTCCAGAAGCGCAGCTTGCGCTCGGAATCCATCGGGTTGACGAGGGCCTGGTTGCCGTCGCGAAGATCGACGGAGCACCAGCGCGGTGCGCGCTGCAGTCGCTTGCCCGGCCACGTGCGCTCCGGGTAATCAAACGGGATCTGCTCGCTGTATGAGGCGTACTTGTTGTACGGCATACGGCTGGGCTTCTGCGGATCGCCGATGAACCGTGCCGGAGGCAGCAGTGGGTCGTTGTTCCCCCCATTGGACGCCGCGGCCACGGCCGCGAGATCAAACACGGATGATTGATCCTGACCCATTACTCCTCCTTTGCTTGGAATCGGCGCGCCCCTTCGGCCGGCGGGAATGCCGGGCAGTCGACGCGCTCCTCTATCACTGCGTTACATATCCGTAACGAACTTCCATCGTACCGTTCCAGCATCCCAACGCCGCGCCCATGCCACATAGCGGTTACGCGGCGGCGTGCCGGCGTCACAGATCCCAATCGCCATACCGGGCGGTTGGATTGCGGATGGGTTAGAGTGGGCCGTATGACGACTTTGCGCTTCCGTGGGGACGGACATGGGGACGGCACCTTCCGGGTGTTGCAGATGGCGGACGTGCAGGACGGGCCGGACGTGGATCCGGACACCGTGGCGCTCATCGAGGCGGCGATCCGCGAGGCCAAACCCGATCTGGTGGTGTTCACCGGCGATCAGATCCGCGGGTACGATCCAGCGTGGATGCGCACGTTCCTGCGCCGGCGCGGGGAGCGGCCCGGCGACCACGTGCGCGAGGTGACGCGGTTCGAGGCGTGGTGGCGCCGCACGTTCGACGGGGCGCGGCTGCCCGATCCGCCCGAGTCCGAGGTGCCGGACGACGCCGTGGACGCGCTGCTCGACGACGCGCGCGCCAAGGTGCGCCGGTGCTTCGCCGGATTCCTCGGGCCGGTCGTGCGCGCGGGCGTCCCGTTCGCCGCCACCTACGGCAACCACGACTTCCAGTGCGGCATCCTCGCCGGCGAACAAGACGGCATCTACCGCGAGTTCCCCGGCTGCCTCAACCCGCGCGACCCCGGGGAGCACGGCGCGGACGGTGACAACCCGCTCGTCTGCGAGCCCGGCACGTTCGCGCTGCCCGTCGAGGCGTCCGACAGGTCGGGCCGCGTGGCCATGAGCGTCGTGATGGTCAATTCAGGCGACTACGCCACCGAGCGGCTCTCCCCCGACGACACCGTATTCGGCGAGCCGTCGTCGCACCTCGCGCCCGCCGAATACGCGCGCGACCCGCGCGGGCTCGATCTGGCCGACTCGGACGGCTATGGCACGCCCACCCCGCAGGCCCTGGCGTGGCTCGGCGACGTGCAGCGCTCTCTGGCCGAACGCAACGGCGACGGGCGGCCCGTGCCCGCGATCGCGTTCCAGCACATCCCGCCGCAGGAGTTCTACCAGTGCCTCAAGGAGGTGCCGCCCCTCACGCCCAACGCCGTCGAAGGCGCGCGCACGTTCGCCGGTCGCTGCTACGTGCTGGACCGCTCGGTGTGCCGGCCGGGTTCGATCCTCGGCGAATCGATCGGATGCGCAGACGTGAACTGCGGCGAGGTGGCGGCATTGCGCGACGCGGGCGGCTACTTCGCGCTCTACTGCGGCCACGACCACAAGAACGCGTTCGTGGGTCACGTGGACGGGCTCGACCTCGGCTATGCCCCCACCTGCGGCTTCGCCTCGTACGGCCCCAAGTCGCGCCTGCGCGGCATCCGCCTGTTCGAATTCCGCGAATCCGACCCGTCCGCCTACGCCACGCGCATGCTCACCTACGGCGCCCTCGTGGAACGCTACGGCCACAATGAGGCGCGCGTCTTCATCGGCGACCACCTGGTGGTGGACGGCCCCACCCTGCGCGACCAGCTGCGCCGACCGGGCGTCTTCGCCACCCTCGCGCTGCTCGCCGGCATGGCCGTCTCCGCGGTGGGCTCCGCGGTGAAAGCCGCGACCGCCCGCAAGCGCCAATAAGTGCCCGCACGCCTCCATATGCACCCACATGAACCCGCATGCATCCGCAAAATGGAAAAATGTGGCAGCAGCGGGTGCAAAACCCGCGCAAAACGTGACAAATCCACAGGGAAAACAAGGAAAAACGATACGAACATGGCCCTGGAACCCGCGAAAAACGTGGCAGCGTGAGGAATGTCAGTCGTGAAACGCCCGGAATTCCGGCCATTTCACGACGTGGCGGCCGGTACACACCAGAGCCGCCATAGAAACGTGACCGTCGGGGTATATGGAATGCCTGAACCAGCGGCCGCGCGATACATTCGCTTGCGCATTTTTTGTACATCGCATGTACAAAAAATACAGATCGTGAAGTGTGACACTAGGAATCTCCCCGCAAATTCGCACGACGTCGTCTCCTTACGACGGCCGCGGCGCACAACCGGCCGTGCCATCTCCATAGTGTGCAGAACTTTTTCGCCTTGCGGACACCTATCCACGACTTCCCGAATCTGCTGCACACTCCGCAGATAGCCCACAGCCATGCGAAACTCTGCATGGAAAAAGACCACCGAACGGCCCGCATGCCGCCACCATGCGTATGATACGATGGAAGTTGTCAGATGCCTGATGACTCAATGCGGAGTTATCGCAACAACAAGTCAAGGAACCTCGGAGCATGCCATACGCGTCACGGCCAACCGGACCATTCAACCATGCTCAATACCGGTAAAGTCAGCGCTATGGTAAAAACGACCCAAACCCGGACAAGCCTTTTCGTTTCGCACTATTGTAGACAGAAAAGCCGTTTGAGAACTGCACAATCATTGATCACGACAACGGCGTCACCAACTTGAGGACGAACAAGACAAGGAGCACATCATGAGCAACCTATCCGACTCGGCCGTACTTGAACCGCCAGCTTCAACGGAAGCACCAAACGCGGAATCATTCACCCCTCAGGGAGAGTACAGCCAACGGGAACTGGCTTTGCTGGCCCGACTGTCGTTGAAGGTCACGCCCGCAGTCTCCGCTCGCAGTCGCTGTGACGAGACGATGGACGCGATCAAGTCCTACATCCTGCGCGAGCGCCTGCAATCCGGCGACGTGATGCCCACTGAAACACAGCTGTGCGACACGATCGGAGCCTCCCGCTCCTCCGTGCGCGAGGCCGTGCGCAAGCTCGAAGCGCTCAACATCGTCAAAGTGGAACACGGCAAGGGCACCTTCGTGGGCTCTTTGTCCTTGGATCCGATGGTGGAAACGCTCGCATTCCGATCCATGGTGTCTGTCGGCAAGAATTTCACAGACCTGCAGGATGTCGTAGAGCTGCGCAGGTTTCTGGACTTGGGATGCGCCGGCGAAGTGGTCGTATCGCTTGCCGGCAGCGAACAACCGCGTCTCATGGAGCTTGCCGAGTCCATGACCAATACCGCCAAGGAAGGCAAGACCTTCCTCGCATTGGACATTGACTTCCATATGGGGATTCTCGATTCTCTGGACAACACGATCGTCAAGCAGATGGTCCGTTCCCTGTGGCTCGTGCACATGGCGGTTCTTCCCCAACTGGGTCTGCCGGTGTCCAGCGAGCTCGACCGTACCGCAGAGGCCCACAAGCGCATGCTGAACGCGGCCCTCGCCGGTAATGTCGAGGAATACCGGAAAGCCGTCATCGACCACTACGAGCCGATCGAGTCCATCCTAAAGCAACGCATTCAGGGAGGTACCGAGTGAAGTTGGGTAATCGTGATGCGGAGCGGGCGGAAGGCCATCAGCCCCGCATCACTCCGCCGCAGCTATAAATGCGTCGGTATTCCATAACGCCGCCACAGGCAATGCCCAAAGATTACCCGGCCATTTCATCACGCGGCCACCCGTATACACAAGGTAGCCCCGGTAAAACCGCCGGTCGTTGGCCAACGCCGCCAGCCCTTTGAAATCCTCACGGGTTACCCGGGAGGAGGACTTGACCTCGACGCCGACAATGCGATCCCGGCTTACCATGACGAGATCGACCTCCTTGGGACCGGAGCCTGATTCGCGCCAATAGAAGCAATCGGGATGAATGCGGGACCACTGCACAGATGGCAGAATCTGGTTGACGACGAACGACTCGAGGAGATTGCCGTAATCCACCGGGTTGACCATGGGATCGCGGCCCTTGGAAAGCATGGTTTGTACGCTCAGCGACGTATCCACCGGATGGATTTTGGCACGAGCGAAGGTCTGACGGTTAGGCGCGGTACGCAGATTCGGCAACGCGCTCACCAGAAACCGCCGCATGAAGATGCCCACATAACGGTCTACAGTACGCCGGTCGAGGGCAAGCTGCTCACCCAAAGCACTGGCATTCAGAATGCCTCCGGGCATGCACAGAAGCCTCGTGAGTATATTTTCGGCGATGGCCGCGTCAAGTTTCTCATCGGGCAGAATGGTGTCGCCGAGCACGGCACGGATGTCATCCGCCACAAGTCTTTCTCGTTCCCAATCCGCATATTCGGCATATTGCGACGAGTATTCGGGGAAGCCTCCGGCGGCCATGAGATCGTAAAGCTTCTGACGGGCGATCGGCTCGTCGAAGGAGACGTCCGGCTCTCCATCCCATAAATCGTCCACCAGGCTGGTGTCAACGCCGTGCATCTCACGTTGAGTCAGGGGGCTCATGGTGAAATGCTGCGCTCGACGGGCCAGAGGATCCTGGCCGTCCAATCCACCTCGGTTGATGAGCGCGCTGCTGGTGAGGATGAACTGCGTATGGCCGGCGGGCAGCGCATCGACGATTTCCTTCACGGCGAGCGGCAGATCGCGGATGCGCTGCGCCTCATCGATGATCACCGGTAGGTTCAAGGACTCCAGCCATCCATGCAGATCGGTTTTCGCCAGTTCGTATGCGTTGGCATCCGCAAGGGTTTCATACGAAAAGCCGACGCCGACGAGTTGGCGCTGGGCCATCATCGTCTTGCCTACGGCGCGAGCCCCTTCCAGGATCACGGCCTTGCGTCGAGCATGCAGGATGGATTCAGCCAGAGGCCGGGCAATGTAATCGGACATGCAATTATTGTACATTCGATGTACAAAAAAATGTACATCGAATGTACAAAAAAATGTACATGCGGCGTACAAAGACGTCTTCCAGAGTTGCCAGGAAGACGCCTTTGTACGCACGGTCACGTATAGCCGAGAATCACTCCTCCGCAGCCGACTTCACTCCGAACCAGCTCAGCGGCAGATGCGTGAAGTACACTCCGGCCGTTTCCCGCTCCCAAGACAGGCCAATGGCCCCATCCGGCAGCACCGACATGCACTGGTAGACATAGTGATAGGGATTGAAGCACCGATTGCGCGCCCACGTGCGGCCGCCATCCTCACTCAGCCGCAGCACACCGCAGCCACGGTAGGGACGCATCAGGCTGGCATTGGCGAAAACGATCCGGTCGGATGCGCAGCCGGGCTCCTCGCCGGCTTTGGACGGGACCGTCACCGCATTGGGCTGGCTGAAGATGTCCGGCAGATCGGGATCGAACTCAACGGTTTCCCATGTATCACCACCATCATGGCTAACGGCCTTGCCGACCCTGCCCAGATGATGTTGATTGCGGAACAGGCACAGCACATCGCCGTTGGCCCGTTCCACGAACACCGATTCGTGCGTGGTGGCATCGTCATCGCGCACGTCCCGTTCGTCCACGACCTTGCCGTTGACTACGCGCCCCTCGTTGATGGCTTTGCCTCTGCGCCACGTCTGGCCACCATCATCGGAGATCAGCGCGCCGCCTGCGTTGAACTTGGGGCTCGTGCCGGTGCAATAGTACGGGATGAGCAGTCGCCCCCGATGTTTGCCGGCGCTCAGCTGGATGCCGTTGCCGGGCGACGTGCCCAGAAACCCCATCCATCCTTCCTTGACCATATGGTTGATGTGCCTGGGCTTGGACCATGTTTCGCCGTCATCGTCCGAATGCACTTCCACCAGATAGCTGGTACGCGCGGCCAGCAGGCTTTCATGCGGGTCGACGCCCTCCTTGAGATAGATGTTGCCCGCGGACTCACCATCGCGTGTGACGTTGCCATCCTCATCCACACGGTATGACGTGGCTTCTCCGTCCAAGGACGTTACCGCACCATCAGGTTGGAGCAGGTATTCCGCCCCCTCGCCATCGTGCAGGATGAGCCGCCCCCGGGCATCCAACCCCAAGCCCTTTTCAACGTTGGCGAAGCCTCGACCGCCCGGAAAATGGTCAATGACGACCGTCACACGGCCTGTCTCACGATCACAGACGATGCATGAGTCGATGACGCTCGCGCCATCCAGCCCATCACCGGGAAAGGCGATGACGGTTTGCAGCGGCAGCCACGTCTGTCCGCTATCCAAGGAGCGGCGGACAACGAAATGGATCTCATTGGGGGCATCGTTGGAGATGACCACACGTTGGTCGGCACCGGCAATCGTCACACCGGAGGGCGTAGTCACCAAAGACGGGATGCGGTAGCTTGCGGATCCTTCATATCCTTTGTCGAACAACGCGGTATCGGTGGTGGGCGGCACGTCGGAGATTTTGCGAATCTGCCCTTCTCCCAGAGGATACAGGAACAGACCGCCGCCGCGAACTTCGCCGCACAACCGCACACCGGCCGTGTCCTCGCCGATCGACACGTAGCTCAGCCCCTCGAGATCACCGAAGAACACCTGACCGGGCTGATGCGTTTCCATGTTGCCATCAACATAGATGTCCACCGCACCGCGGAATGCGCGGATGACCAGATCATGCCACCCGCCATCGTTCCAATCGCCGTGGGCGCGATACTCACACCACTGTCCTTTGACGAAAGCGCGGTACACAAAGCCGTCATCGTCAATGTCCACGTTCATGATCTGGCGATCGTCATCGCGCGCCGCAAGAATCGTGCCGAACTGTCCGACGCCACGTACGCGGAACTGCGCGTAGATCGTGCCGTCGGTCACGCCGTGCAGCGTCTTCACATCCTTGTCCGCCAAATAGGCCGCGGCAAACTCAATATCCGGCTGCGGCACGGGAACGCTGCCCTGAATACGCTCCGAAGTCCAAGCCTCCGAGAAGCATTCCAGCCGCTCAACGCCGATATGCGCTTCATTGGCGCAGTGGAAGACGCCAGCCTGCGCATACTTCGACGGGCAAATGTTGGTCGCGCAGGCGAAGGCCTGATAGCCATCCAGATAGATTCGCGTGCCAAAATCGCCGAAGGTGATATGAAGGTCGTGGACACCGCCGAACTGCACGCCGTAGGTGTCTTCGACGTCCAGCACAATATGGTCTTCGGGCGCTTCGACGACCAGCGACCCGCGGGAAACCGTGACCGCCAGCGCGACGCGTTCGGCGTTTCGCGCTTCCAGCAGCATGCCGTCCGTGGCGACGTGGAACGCCGCATGCAGCGTTCCCCCCTGTTCCGGAAGCAGCGCACTGTTCCATGTCTGGTGGATTTGATTGGGAATATGCGACATGGGAGTACCTTTCGTATTACGTTTCCTGTTTAACTATCCTGCATCGTTGCAAGCAATCCAGCGGTCAAACCGTCCGGCCCAGCCCGCTCAGCTCACGCGGCGGCCGGCGCACCAGACGTGCTTCACCGCCAGCGTGCCCGGGTCGGTGATCAGCAGGTCGGCGGCGCGGCCGGGGGCGACGAGGCCCAGCGGCGCGCCGGTGACCGGGTTCGGCCGGTCGAAGCCGAACGCGCCGTCCGCCGCGCCTTCCACGGCCGCCGTCACGCGAGCGACGACCTGTTCACGAGTTTCGGTCATATTGCCTTCCTTCAGATGTAACGCCGTGGTCCCGGTCCCAACGAAGGGAACCGGGACCACGTGCGGTCAGATCGTCTGCCAGGCCGGCTTGTGCTCGAACGAGTACCGGTAGTAGTCCTTGTTGCGCAGGCGGCTGGCGGCCTCCTCGTCCACGATGATCGTGGCGTGCGGGTGCATCTGGAGCGCCGAGGCCGGGCAGAACGAGCTGATGCCGCCCTCCACGGTCTCCGCGACCGCCTCGGCCTTGCCCGCGCCGAACGCGAGCAGCACGAGGTGGCGGGCCTTCATGATCGTGCCGATGCCCTGCGTGATGCAGTGCGTGGGCACCTGGTTGATGTCGTTGTCGAAGAAGCGCGCGTTGTCGATGCGGGTCCGTTCGGTGAGCGTCTTGACGCGCGTGCCGGAGGCGAGCGACGAGCCGGGCTCGTTGAAGCCCACATGGCCGTCGGTACCGATGCCGAGAATCTGCACGTCGATGCCGCCCGCGGCCTCGATCGCCGCGTCGTAGGCGGCGCCGGCGCCCGCGACCTTCTCGCCGTCCTCGAGCGAGGTGCCGTTGAGCACGTCGCCGGGCACGTGGACCTTGGCCGGGGCGAGCCCCAAGGGCTCGACGACCGTGCGGTGGATGGTCGCGTGGTAGGACTCCGGGTGGGTCAGCGGCAGGCCGATGTACTCGTCCAGTGCGAAGCCCTGCACCTGGGAGACGTCGATCGACTCCTCCTCGACGATCTTGGCGAGCGCCTGGTAGGCGGCCAGCGGGCTGGAGCCGGTGGCGAGTCCCAGCACCGCGTTCGGCTTGGCCTTGATGAGGTCCGCCACCGAGCGTCCGTACAGCTCTCCGGCCTCCTCCTGGTTCTTGACGATGATGACTTCTGCCATGGTGTTTTCCTTTCAGACCTTGACGTCAGGCCGTGATGTCAGGCCTCGGTGGAGGCGGAGACTTCCTCGGGCGTGCGGGCGAGCGTCATGCCGCACTCCTCGAGCACGGCGGCGATGCGCTTGACGTTCTCGCCCTTGAGCGGCAGGACCGGGTTGGGCATCTGGTTGGTGTCGAACACGCCGAGCAGCGCCATGGCGGTCTTGAACGCGCCCACGCCGGAGCCGAAGCCCGCGACGCCCTGCGGCACGGTGACGATGCGCATGAGCGCGGCCAGCCAGTCCTGCTCCTTCTTGACGGTGGCCCAGTCGCCGGCCTCGGTGGCCTTCCACATGCGCACGTAGCCGGTGGCCTCCACGTTGGCGAGTCCCGGCACGGAGCCGTCGGCGCCGGCCATGTAGGCGCCGTCCACCACGACCTCTTGGCCGGTGAGCAGCGTGAGCGGGTGGCCGGCCTTGGCGTTGTCGTCCACGAGGAAGCGGAAGGCCACGTCGTCGTTGGAGGAGTCCTTCACGCCGGCGAGCACGCCCTCCTGGCCAAGCTTGACGAGCAGGCCGCCAGGCAGCTTGGTGTGCACGCACACGGGGATGTCGTAGGCGAACAGCGGCAGCTCGGGCACGGCCTCGTGGATGAGGCGGAAGTGGCGCTCGATCTCCGGCAGGCCGCCGAGCGCGTAGAACGGGCAGGTGGCCACGATCGCGGACGCGCCGAGCTCCTTCGCCTCCTTGGCGTGCTCGATCACACGGTTGGTCTCGGTGTCGATGCAGCCGACGAACACGGGCACGCGGCCGTCGACAATCTCCATGACGGTCTGGATGATCTCGCGGCGGCGGGCGTCGGTGCTGAACGCGACCTCGCCGGAGGAGCCGAGCGTGAACAGGCCATCGACGCCAGCGTCGATCATGCGGTTGAGCGAGCGCGCGAAGCTGACCTTGTCGACTTCGCCGTCGGCGGTGAGCGGGGTGACGACCGGGGGGATGACCCCGCGGAATTGTGTTGTCATGATGGTGGTTCCTTTACAAAATCAAGTTATTCGGATAATGGTCGGCCATTGCCGTCGGCCCCGTTGAAGGAGGCCAACGGCGGAATGGCGAAACGGTGAATCGTCGGCTTACCGACATTCCTCCGCGGTCGGGTGCAGCAGCGAGGGCGCGGCGCCCAGCAGCAGCTTGGTGTACGAATCCTGCGGATTGTTCAGCACGTCGTAAGCCGCTCCGCGCTCCACAATGGTTCCGTGGTTCATCACCACGATTTCGTCGGACACATAGCGGACGGTCTGGATGTCATGGCTGATGAACACCAAGGACAAACCCAGCGACTTCTTGAGATCCGACAACAGGTTGAGGATCTGCGCGCGCACGGACACGTCCAGCGCGGAGGTCGGCTCGTCGGCGATGATCGCATCCGGATTGAGCGACAGGGCGCGGGCGATGGCGACGCGCTGACGCTGGCCGCCGGAGAGCTGGCCCGGCAATGCGTACAGAGCGGACTCCGGCAATCCCACCATCCGCAGCAATTCGTGGGCGTGCTTGTCTCGGCTCGCCTTGTCGCCGAGCTTGTGCACGACGAGCGGGTCGATGAGCTGGTCGATGACGCTCATGCGGGCATTCAGCGCGGTGGCCGGGTCCTGGAAGACCACGGACACCACGCGACCGATCTCCATGCGCTCCTTGGCGGTGCGGTGGGTCACGTCCTGGCCCTTGAACAGCACCTGGCCGGAGGTGGCCTGCTGCAGGCCGCACATCACGTTGGCCGTAGTGGACTTGCCGCAGCCGGACTCACCAACGATGCCGATGGTCTTGCCCGGCATCAGGCGCAGATTCACCTTGTTGACCGCCTTGACCTTGTTTGGATGCAGAATTGAGCCGGCTCGGGTGGTGAAGACCACCTCGACGTCCTTGAGCTCGATGATCGGCACGTTCGGATCCTTGCTCATCGGGCACCTCCTTCCTTGCTGATGGCTGTCGGGGCGTCAACGGCGGGCGTGACGTCCGCGTCGTCGGGCAGGGCCGCGTAGAAGTGGTACGTGCCGGGCACCTGCTTGAAGATCGGGCGGGTGTTAAGGCCCACCGTCGGATGGCTGGAGCGCGGCGCGAAGCGGTCGCCCTTCGGGAAGTCCGCCGGGGACGGCACGGTGCCGGGCACCTGGTGGCGCCTTCCGGCGCCGGCCTCGATGGAGGTGACGGCACCGAGCAGGCCGCGGGTGTACTCGTGGCGGGGGTCGGTGAGGATCTCCTTGGTGGAGCCCTGCTCGACGACCTGGCCAGCGTACATGACGGTGATGGAGTGCGCCACCTTGGCCACGAGGGCGAGGTCGTGGGAGACGAAGATCATCGCGAAGCCGAGCTTCTCGCGCAGCTCGTTGAGCAGGTCGATGACCTGCTTCTGCACGGTCACGTCGAGGGCGGTGGTGGGCTCGTCGGCGACGACCAGCTTCGGGTCGCGGGTCAGGGCCATGGCGATGAGCACGCGCTGGCGCTGGCCGCCGGACAGCTCGTGCGGGTAGGACTCCAGCGTGCGCTCCGGATCGAGGCCCACGAGCTTGAGCAGTTCCTCGGCGCTGCGGGTGCCGCCGCGGGAGGTGAGCTGCTTCATCTGCGCCTTGATGAGCATGGACGGGTTGAGCGAGGAGAGAGCGTCCTGATAGATCATGGCGATCTCGTGGCCGCGTAGGGCGTTGTGCTCCTTGGGATCCATGCCGACGAGGTTCTTACCGTCGAACAGGATCTCGCCGCTGATCTCGGCCTTCGGGTCTAGCAGGCCCATGATGGCCAGCGAGGTGATGGACTTGCCGCAGCCGGACTCGCCCACGAGGCCCATGGTCTCGCCGGGACGCACAGAGAAGCTCACGTGATCCACCACGTTCACGTCGCCGTGGCGCGGGAACTTGATGCACAAATCCTTGACCTCGATGACCGGCGGCTCGGTGCTCTTGGGCTCGAAGCGGTCGGTGCGCTTCATTTCGGCCTCGCGCAGCTTGGCAAGGGATTCCTCCAGGCTCTCGTGCTGGGCGGCGTAGGCGGCGACAGGATCGACGAGCAGACGATCCTCCTCACGCTTGGCTTCCTTGTCTTCGTCGGTTTCCTTGATCGGCGCGGTCGGAGCGGCCACCATGGCGTCAGTGATGCCCTCGGACAGGATGTTGAGGCACAGCACGGTGATCATGATCATCAGGCCCGGGAACAGCGCCTGCCACCAGTAGCCGAAGATCACGCCTTCCTTGGCGGAGGACAGGATGTTGCCCCACGTCGGGGTCGGCTCCGGAATGCCCAGATTAATGAAGGACAGGGACGCCTCGAACACGATCGCGTCGGCGACGCACAGGGTGGTGAACACCATAACCGGGGCGGCTATGTTGCGCATCACATGCTTGTAGAGAATCCACGGGGCGCGGGCGCCGGAGACGATGACCGCGCGCACGTAGTCCTTGCCGTACTCGCTGATGATGTTCGCGCGCACGATGCGGGCAATCTGCGGCACGTACAGGATGCCGATGGCTGCGATGATGCCGAACATGGACTGGCCGAGAATCGAGACGAACACGGCGGCGAGGGCGATGCCCGGCACGGACATGAACACGTCGATGACGCGCATGATGATTTCCGAGATCCACGTGCGGGCCACGGCCGCGATCGCGCCGATGAGCGCGCCCAGCACCAAGGCGAACAGGATGGACAGCAGGCCGATGACGAGCGAATACCGTGCGCCGTAGAACACGCGGGTCATCACGTCGCGCCCAACGTTATCGGTGCCGAACAGGTGCTCGGCGGTCGGAGACTGATAGCTCACGGTAATGGCGAGAGGATCCTCCGGCGAGATCACCGGCGCGGCGACGGCCACGACGACCAGCAGCGCGATAAACAGCAACGCGAGCCTGGACCCAATGGTCATTTTGCTGAAACGGTTGAATTTCACTCCGGGACGCGACACCGCGTCCACGACTTTGGGTTTGCCAAACAGCATGTCACACCGTCCTGATTCTCGGGTTGATAAGCACGTACAGCATGTCAACGATGATGTTGATGATCACGAACGCGAGAGCCACTACCAGCACCACACCCTGAACGAGAATCGGCTCGTTGCCGTTGATGCCTTCGAACAGCGCCGTGCCCATGCCGGGCAGGGAGAAGATGATCTCGGTGATGATGGCGCCGCCCATGAGGTAGCCGATCTTCATACCAAGCACCGTGACCGGAGTAATCAGGGCGTTGCGGAACACGTTGCGCGCAATGACGACGCGCTTGGGCACGCCGGCGCCGATGGCGGTGCGTACATAGTCCTTATCCAGTTCCTCGACCATGGAGGTTCGGATGATGCGGGTCATCTGTCCGGCGACAGGGAAGCCCAGCGAGAACGCGGGCATGGCCATGCGCGCCAGATATTCACCGGGATCCACGCTGAACGGCACGAGCTCGCCCGCACCCGGCAGCAGGGCCAGCTTGATCTGCAGCAGGTAGATCAGCAGCACGCCCAGCCAGAAGGACGGGGTAGCGATGGCGATGATGGAAATCACACGGATGACCTGATCGACCCACGTGTCACGGTAAAGGGCGGCGAGCACACCGAAAATCACCGAAAACACCACGGCGATGATCAGCGCGATGAACGTCAGCTGCAACGTGATCGGGAAAGCAGTCGCGATGCGGGAAGACACGGAATCCTTGTTCACGCCGTATACGCCGAGGTTGCCTTGGAACAGGCCGCCGAGATACGACAGGAACTGCTCGCCCCACGATCGGTCGAAGCCCATCTCGTGGCGGTATGCCGCAAGCTGCTCGGCCGTGGCGTTTTCGCCGAGAGCCGAGACCGCGGGGTCGTATTGGGAGAACGACATCAGGAAGAACACGAGGAAAACGACGCCGAATGCCACAAACGGCAGGGATATCAATCGTCTTCCCAACAAACGAAGTAAATTGCCCACTCTATATGCTCCTCAAATGGATGGTTGCGCAAAATAAGGGCGTCGCCGCGTCAGCATCGCTGCTTGCGCAGCAGCGCCCTCGGGATGTGATGGCGAATGACTTGTGTGGATCAGCCGTTCAGCTTGGAGTTCAGGAAGTACAGGCCAGTGGTTCCAATCGGGGTGTAGGAGCTGAACACGTTCTTCTTGACGGCGGTGGAAAGCTTGCGGTGGAACAGCGGGTACATCGGCAGCTCATCGGAGAGCAGGTCGAAGCACTCGTTCCAGTAGCTCTGCTGTTCGTCGCCGGAGGACCGGGCGGCCTTGTCCATGAGTTCATGCAGCTTGTTGTATCCGTCGGAGCCGTTCCAGAACATGCGCTGCTTGGTCCAGACGGTGTCGCCGAACCACCAGTTGAGCAGCACGTCGGGATCGTTGCCGAACACGGTCGGATCGCCGGGGCCAAGCACCATAGAGAAGTCGGCGTCGTCCTTATCGGTGATGGTCGGGAACAGGGCGGAGGACTTCATGGACTGAATGTCCACGTTGAAGCCGATCGCGTCGAGGTTGTTCTTGATCTGCGGCGCCAGCTGGGTGATCCAAGTCTGATCCGTGGTGTAGAGCGTGAACTTCACGCCTTCGGACACACCAGCCTCCTTGAGCAGCTCCTTGGCCTTCTCAGGGTTGTAGGTATACACGTTGGAGGCCTTGTGATAGGCCTTGAAGCTCTCGGGCATGAAGCCGGTGACCATGTTGGCCTCGCCGGACAGCTGGTTCTTGATCATGCTCTCGGTGTCGATCGCATAGAACACGGCCTGACGCACACGCTTGTCGTCGAACGGCTTCTGCTTGGTGTTGAACATGATGAACGCCTGATTGAAGCCATCCACCGTCTCGATGTCGGCGCCGGCGGCCTTCAGGGTGTCGAACGCCTTGGCGGGGACGTTCTCCATGATGTCGCTCTTGCCGTTCTGCATGGCGGTGACGCGGGCGGTGTCATCCACATTCACGTTCCACACCATGTGGGAGACCTGCGCGGGGAATTCGCCGTTGTAATATTCGTTCTTGTCGAACTTCACCTGCTGATCGGTGATCTCGACGTACTTCCACGGACCGGAGCCGATCGGCATCTTCTTGAGGTCCGCGTCGCTCTGACTGGCCGGAACGATGTGTACCAGCGACATGCGCTCCTTGAACAGGGTGAACGCGTACTTGAGCTTGAAGTCAATCTTGTTGTCGCCCTGCGCGGTGATCGAGTCAATGAACGAGAGCATCGGAGCGTAAACGCCGCCGGGCGCCATGACGCGCTCGAACGAGGTCTTGACGTCGTTGGCGGTCACGGCGTTACCGTCCGAGAACTTGGCGCCATCGCGGATCGTGATGACGTATTCGGTGTCGGAGATCTTCTCCGGTTCGCCGGCGGCCAAGCCGGAGACCAACGAATAGTCGGACATCTGCAGCGTGTACAGCGCCTCGGTCACATGCCAGTTGCCGGCCATCGGCAGGGCCATGGACGTGGACAGCGGATTGAAGTCACGGCTGCTGTACGCCACCTGCGCGGTGATGGTGTCCGCGACGGAGGGACCTCCCTTGGCGTTCGTCGTGCCGGTTCCTCCACCGCAGCCGCTCAAGGCGAGCGCGCCGGCCAATACCGCAGCGGCGGTCTTGGCCATTCGGGTCTTCCACGAGTACATCGGTTTCTCCTCTTCGTTGAGTGATAACTGAATCAGGATTCGATTCTCCATCCAATCGAATCTTTCTTAATCATATGACATCTGATGTCTGATTGCAAGTTTCATCAGACGTTTTATGAGTGCAGCTACCACGTTTTTTCCTTGCAATGCAACGGTCTCAAACCGCGGTAACCACAGTGTTAAGACATCAGACATCTTATATTTCGCCGGAAACATGAGATTCACATGCGGCCCAGCGGTGCAGTATGGGCGTAACCGCCTGATTGAACGCGGCAATGTCAGTCCTGCGCAGACCGTGCTCACACCCGGGAATGAAAACCGTTTCAAGGTTCGGCTTCCCCATTGCCCTGACTTCCTCCAGCCCGCGCACACCCACGAGATCTGAGGGATCGTCGGACGAGACCACCACCAAGGGCACCTCTATCGAGGACACCACCTGATGCCAGTCCTCCGCGAAGCTGACCACGCCGGTGAGCTCCAATCGCGGATCACATCGGTTCTGCCCATAGGCCCAGCCGATATGATCCTCCATCGGCCAATTCGGACGACGCTTCTGATTGTGACGGATCGCGTTGGCCGGGTCGGATGCCCAGTCGTGCAGCAACGCCGCATTGGCCGGCGCGTTGTCCACATACCGCTGTCGCTGCTCATCGTTCAGCCATGCGGGATCCTCGACCACTGCACCGAGGCAAAGATCGGGACGACGCCTGACCAGCATCGTCACAATCGCACCTCCCATGGAATGCCCGATCATGATCGCCCTGCCACCGTGGACGTGTTCAAGATATTCAACGGTCTCCTCAAACGCCTCATACGCGGATTCGAATGGATGTCGGAGTTGAGCATCGGCATATCGCGGCGACAGGCCATGCCCCAGCATATCGACCGCAACCACGCGAAAATCATGACTGAGATAGTCGATATAGTCGGACCAGGCAATCGCCGCGTCGCACACGCCGTGCAGCAGGACGACAAGGGGACGATTCGGATCGCCCGCTGCAATGAAGCTGAGCATGCGCCCCGCCCCGCTCACAGCTTCGCCTCGAACCAGCGCGTGATGGTCGTCGGATGCGTGATCGCCGTGCCCACCACCGCGGCCCACGCGCCGGCGGCCATGACCTGATGCAGCTGGTCAGGCGTGTGGATGCGACCCTCGCACAGCACGGGCACGTCCGGGAACGCCTCGATCATCTGGCCGAGCAGCTCGAAGTCTGGACCGTCGGTCTTGGGGCGCTCGCCGGTGTAGCCGGACAGCGTGGTGGAGATGATGTCGGTGCCGGCCTCCACGGCGCGCTCGGCGTCGGCGAAGCTGCCGCAGTCGGCCATCACGATCACGCCCTCGTCGTGCAGGGCGCGCACGGTCTCGGCGTAGGTCAGCCCGTCCGGTCGCGGGCGTCCGGTCGCGTCGATCGCGATGATGTCCGCTCCGGCGGCGGCACAGCAGCGGGCATGGCGCAGGGTCGGCGTGATGTACACACCCTCCTCGCCGTCCTTCCAGATGCCGATCACCGGCACGCTCACCTGGCCCTTGATGGCCGCGATGTCCGCGAGGCCCTGGCAGCGGATGCCCACGGCCCCGCCCTCCACGGCCGCCATGGCCATCTGCGCCATGGTCTCCGGGTGGCGCAGCGGCTCGCCCGGGTACGCCTGGCAGCTCACCACGAGGCCGCCCCTGATCTTCTCGATTGCCTGATGCATGCTGGTTCCTTCCTGTTGTCGTATCTTGTCTATCGCGCGTCGTCCGGCGCGCCGATGCGCCGGTGGACGGCCGCCGCCGCGCCGATCAGCGGCGCCGCCCCTCCGAGCTCGCCCTCGACGAGCGGCGTCGGCTTGACGAGCGCGAGCGCCGAATCGGCGAACCCGGCGCGCAGGGCGTCCCACCAGATCGGACCGGCCTTGACGACCGAGCCGGAGACCACGATCACGTCCGGGTCGATGAGGTTGCCCATGCCGCCGACGCATTCGCCGAGCGCACGGGCGCTGTCGGTGAGCGTGCGGCGGGCCAGCTCCTCCCCCGCGGCCGCGCGGGCGGCCACCTCGGCGCCGTCCGCAGCCGGGAGGTTCTCGTCGCCGGCCTCCTCGCAGCGCCGATTGTAGAGGTCCTTCAGCCCCGTGCCGGACGCGACCGGCTCGATGTGCCCCTCGAGGGTGCCGCACGAGCATAGGAATCCGCGGCCCAGCGCGCTCGGCACGTGCCCTGCGTGGCCGGCCACGCCGTGCGCGCCGGTGAACAGGGCGCCATCCACCACGATCGCGCCGCCGATGCCGGTGCCCACGCCGATCGAGAGCACTACGCCCCTGCCGCGTCCGGCGCCGTACGTCGCCTCGCCCAGACCGTGCGCGCCCACGTCGCCGATCATGTGCACTGGCAGGTCGGTCACGGCCGCGAACGCGTCGTAGATGCGCTGGCCGCGCCAGCCGGGCAGGATGTCCGTGGCGGAGACGATCTCGCCAGTTTCGCTGTCCGGCACGCCCGCCGCCGCGATGCCGACGCCGGCGATCGCCACGCCCTCGGCCTCGGCGCGCTCAAGCTGGCGGACGGCGAAGGCGACGATGCGGTTCTTCAGGTCCTCGCCGCCGCGCGCGGCCTCGGTCGGGATTTCACAGCGGGCCGTCACCTCGGGCCTGCCGTCCGCGCCCGCGTTTGCGTTTGCGGGCAACGTCACGAATCCCGAGGCGACCTTGGTGCCGCCGATGTCGAAGGCGAGGTAGGTGGGCGCCGCCCCCGCGCTCATGCGACGACCGCCTCGTGGATGCGCGCGAGATAGTCGAGGCGCTCCTCGACCGTCGCGTCCTTGGGCACGCACACCTTGGCGCCCAGATAGTCGAGCGGGCGCTCCTGCGCCCCGGCGGCGCGCACGGCGGCCTTGATGGCGGCGGCGTCCATGAGCGAGGTCGGCTCGTCCGGGTTCATGGGCAGGTGGCCGTCGATCCAGCCGTAGCCGTACTGGGTCTCCTCCGGGCCGGCGCCGGAGAACATGAGGCCGCTCAGCACGCCGGCCTTCGCGGCGGCCTCCACGTGCGCCACGGCGGTTTCGGGCGTGCGCCCCTCCACCACCGAGCGTCCCCAGTTGACGGTGAGCCCGATGCCGGCCGACCCGCACAGCGCGATCTCGTCCTCAATCGGCAGGAAGCCCTTTTCCGGCTTCTGCCCCTCGACGTACTTGTCGCAGTGCTCGATCACCAGCTTGGCACCGGACCAATCCAGCTGCGCGAGGGCCTCGAGCGAGGCGGCCATGGCGTCGCGGCTGGCGATCCTCGTGGGTGCGGAGTGGATTTCGATGAACTTGACGTCCTGGCTGGCCCTCCACTGGGCGAAGTCGGCGAGCGCCTCGCGCAGCTGCTTCATGAACGCGAGCGCGACCTTGCGCCCGTCCTCGTCCGGGCTGGCGAGGCCGAAGTTCGGGTCCTTCCACACGTGCTGCATGGTGCCGGGGATGACGGTGACGGTGTTGCCGCGCCAGTGCTTGGGCAGGTGGCCGGCCAGCCAGATGCGGTCGGCGGTGTCCGCGAGGTCGCCGGGGAAGGGCAGCTCGGTGCCCTCGATCCACGGCTGCTCGCCGAGCAGGTCGTAGTAGGTTTCCTGGGCTTCGCGCCCCTGGGGCAATGACGCGTACGCGCCGACGACGAATGATGGCATGCTGGTTTCCTCCTTGAAATGCCGGTGCCTGAGCATTTCCATTCTACTATTATCAGACGTCTGATGTCTAATCTATTAACGCCGCGCAACGAGCGTGTTCCATCGGCCCGCGCTTCGACCGCCACTTGGCTTTCCGAGGGCGGATTTCCGCCGCTGCGGACATCTACTCCGCCTTCCGAGGGCACCTCAACGGTGTGTGTGTGTGATCGAATAAAGGTGTTCACTGTCGGCACTTGTTCCTGAACACCCTGAGCGTTCAATTTGGACGGTGTCGGCGGTGATGGCGCCGGTGGAATGGGAACACCGGCATCGTCCGGTTCCTTGGTGGATTCCCGAGTGCCTGTCAACCAAACTGGTGGTTCCCGGGAGGAAAGGAAATGACGGCACCGGTGTGTGTCCGACGGCGTATCAGGCAGCTCGACCGCCAGGGCCTGAGCCACAGGGGGATATCGCGGAAACTCGGCGTATCGCGCACGACCGTGGCCAGGTACGCCGACCACGGGGATTACTCTCC
>SKEG01000395.1_pt1 | contig 28203 bp, 36 predicted proteins | sample 4826631 | NCBI WGS metagenome assembly SKEG01 (sample SAMN11008815, study PRJNA524170) | human gut metagenome | biome: Human fecal sample; material: Feces; isolation source: fecal sample from pouch patient p26, p34, p50 | host: Homo sapiens | place: Israel: Tel-Aviv | collected 2016-11-02
ATGGCACTGCTGCTCATCTGAATTCGGAAATCTTGGAGGAAACAGCGCAGATGGAAATTGATCTGGTGTTCAAAATTGCAGCCATCGGCATCATTGTGGCGGTGCTCAATCAGCTCTTGATCCGCTCCGGGCGGGAGGATCAGGCCATGATGACGACCCTTGCCGGCCTTGTGGTGGTCCTGTCCATTCTGGTCAAGCAGATCAGCACCCTGTTTGTTACCATCAAGGCGCTGTTTTCGCTGTGAGTTCCGCCTGGGTCACGCTGGGGCTGGTGGCAGTGCTGGCAGCGATGCATGTACTTTTGCAAAAGGAGCTTCCGGCCTATGCGCTCCTGCTTTCACTGGGAGCGATCGTCCTTCTGTTGGTGCGGCTGGGCGGCACCTTCCGCAGTGTTCTGGAGGGTGTCGCGCTGCTGGGACAGCAAACGGACAAGCAGGCGTTCCAATGCCTGCTGCGCAGCACGGGCATCCTGTTGCTTGCCGACTATACCCGTACCCTCTGCAAAGAGAGCGGAGCCGAGGCACTTGGCTGGTGTGCAGGGCTTGCGGGCCGCTGTCTGGTGCTGGCGGCAGTGTTCCCACTGCTGGAAGAAGTGTGTCAACGGATCTGGGGGCTGGCAGGATGAGCGGCAAAAAATACCGGGGGTTTCTGGCAGGGTTGGTGTTTCTGGCCGCAATGCCTTTTGGAACGGTGCGGGCTTTCGCACTGGAAAGCCTGCCCGGCCGGGAATTGTGGCAGCCCTACCTGACCCAAAGTGCACAGGGTGCAGCGGATTTTGCCCGGGACCCGGTGTCGGCATTGCTGAGCCTGCTGCCGAGTTCACCCGTGCAGCTTCTAGTCGATACCCTGCACAGCTACGCAGATCTTTTGCTGTTTCTGCTGCTGCTCACAGCTTTGTCATTTCTCGTTGGCGATGCAGCGGACGGTACCTTGCTGGACCTTGCGGCAGCCGGTGGCTGCGGGGTGCTCATCTGGGGTGATCTGCTGACACTGGCACAGTCTATCGGTGAACGCATGGACAGCTGGCGGCTGTTCCTCACGGGATTTCTGCCGGTGTGCGGCGCAGTCCTGACGGCAGGTGGAGAGGGAAACGCCGGAGCTGTGGCCAGCGGATTTCTGCTGAGCGTGCTGGCTCTGCTGGCACAGGGGATCGCGCTGTGCATCCGGCCGCTGCTGCAAAGCTATCTGGCCATCAGCATGGCCTGCTGCATCCACACGCAGACGGGTCTCCCGGAAGCCTGCAGGATGAGCGGGCAGCTGCTGCGAAAAAGCATTTCGGCGGGCGGAAAACTGTTTGCGCTTCTGCTTGGCGTACAGCGAGTGATCACACTGCAATTGGACCACACGACATCCCGTCTGGGCCAGATGCTGACGGGCAGTGTCCCGGTGATCGGGCAGGCATTGAGCGGTGCGGCCGATACCGTATTGGCCGGGTTGCAGCTGCTCAAAAGCTCTCTTGGAATCGCGGCACTGGTGATCCTTGGCGCGGAATTTGTTCCGCTGTATCTGGGACTGTTGTTCCACCTGGCAGTTCTGTCCGGGTGCAGGCTTCTGTGCAGCTTTGCCGGCATCGACCGGTGCCAGGCACTGTTTGCCTGTCTGACGGAGGCGGTCCGGTGCATGGCGGCGGTCACGGCACTGTTCTTTTCGCTGACAATGGTCGGTGTCGCGTTGATGACAATGATGAACGGAGGGTGAAATGCGGGTCGTAACGGCATTCTGCCTTGCATGTGTCTGCGCGGAGCTGCTAGTGCAGCTGGTGGAAGCGGGCTGGGCGCGCCGATGCATAAAAGTGGTTGCGGGGCTATATATTCTAACAGTTCTGCTCCGTGCAATTTCTGCACTGCCTGCACGGACCGCACAGTGGCTTCAGCCGGTGCAGGCATCTGCCTCCATCGAGGGCGTGGAAACCACGATCCTCACGGAGGCGGCGAAGCGCTTGAATGAGATGTTGGCAGTGGAATGCGAGGCACAGACAGGCATCCCGGTCCGGGTGGAAACGGAATTGGAACAGACACCGGACGGCATCCGCGCAGCTCGCGCGATCCTGTGGATGCCGCCGGACAGCCCGGCACAGGTGCAGACACAGCTTGTGCAGTTTCTGCAAAAAGAACTTAGCACCGACGCTGTCACCGCAGCGGAAGAGGCGGAACCATGAAAAAAGCAACGATCACAACTGTTCTTCAGGGATGCAAAGGCCCGCAGGGGCGCACAAGACTTGCGGTGCTCATTGGCGGGGTGGCCATGCTGCTGTTGCTGCTGTCGGAGTTGATGCCGACCGGGACGAAGTCTGCTGCCGCCAGCACAGCCCCACAGGAAACCGCCGCGTATCAGACCCAGCTGGAAAACCGGCTTGAAACACTGATCGCTCAGATGGACGGAGCGGGAAAGACGACGGTGATGCTCACACTGGAAACGGGGGAGGAAACGATCTATGCACTGGATACGCAGTCCGGGCAGATGCAGGAACAGCAGACGCATGTTCTGCTGGAAGATGGCTCCGCCCTGGCAGAGACGATCTATCAGCCGCAGATCCGCGGCGTGGCCGTGCTGTGCGACGGCGGGGGAGATGTCCGCGTGGCAGCACGCATCACGGAGATGGTGGGAGCGCTGCTGGATCTGCCATCCAACCGGATCTGTGTGGAACAGCGCAAGCCATGATCTGACCCAGAACAAGGAGGATTCAAGATGAGAGCACTTTCCAGAAATACCCGGCGGGTGACCGCGCTTACGCTGGCCGCTGCCCTTGTCATTGCCGTTTATCTGAACTGGCAGTATGCCCGCACCGGTACCGGCATTGCAGCGGACGAGGAAGCCCAGGTCGTTTCGGCCGAGCCTGTGCAGTCGGACACGGTCCTGGACGGCCTGCCCACGGAAGCCGAAACAGTGTCGGCCGCGAACAAAAACTACGGGGAAGCACAGCTGGTCAGCGTGGCAAGCGACAGCGGCGCAAAGTTCTTTGAAGAGGCACGCCTGAAACGGGAAAAGGCGCACGATGAAGCCATGGACACCCTGCAAAAAACCATGAAGTCCTCTTCGCTCTCTGCGGAGGAAAAGAAGGACTGCACCGCCCAGCTGACAGCTGGGTTGGAAGATCTGCACGCCGAAAATGAGATCGAGACCCTCATCAAAGCCAAGGGCTTTGCGGACTGCCTGTGCTTTCTGCAGTCCGGCCGCGCCGATCTGACCGTCATGACATCCGGTGACCCGCTGACGGCGACGCAGGTGGCGCAGATCCGGGACGTCGTGCTCAGCAAGAGCAGTGTGACGGCCCAGAACATCACGGTGGTGGAAGTAAAATAAAAAGTGTTTCCCTCCGACCGGAAGGAATCGGGCTGGAAAAAGAACCCGTTGTGTGGTCCGACAGAGTTTTCCAAACAAGTATTGAAATCAACCCCGCATTGATGGTATAATAACACCATCAGAAAACAGGAACGGTGTGCTGCCCGGCCATTCGGCGGCGGCAGCTGCAAAGCCGTTTTGAACCGAAAAAAAGCGGCAGTTCTGCTGCTTTTCAATGGAGGACAGCACAATGGATTTACAGAATATGGATCTTCAGGGCGGCAGCCTTCAGATTTCGACCGAAGTCATTGCAAAGATCGCACGGTGCGCTGCGCTGGAAGTGGAAGGCGTGGCAGAAGTTTCCTGCGGGACCCAGAACAAAAAGCTGAAGGATCTGCTGGAAGCCAGCATCCAGCCGCCGGTGGCCGTGGAAATGCGCGACGGCACGGCAGAGCTTACGCTGCATCTGATCATGGCGTCCGGCGCACGCATCCCTGCAGTGGCGGAAAAGGTGCAGGAAAATGTCAAGTCGGCCGTGCAGAACATGACCAGTGTCACGGTGAGCCGTGTGAATCTGGTGATCGCAGGTCTTGCTGCGGAGCAGTAAGAGCACTTGCAGCCGTACAAAAGAATGGATAGAACGCGTTCTCTCTGCCGGGGTTTCCCGGCGGGGAGAGCTCCTGTTATGAAAGGAATATTATGGAAAACATTTTGCCCCGTAGAGAAGCTCGCGAGAATGCATTTTTGCTGGCATTTTCGCAGACCTTTGGCGACGTCCCGCTGGCAGAGGCTCTGACCAACCATGCGGAAAACGACGAAGAGCACCCGGTGGATGGCTTCAGCAAGCTGCTGCTGAATGCTTATTACGACCATTCCGCAGAGGTGGATGACGAGATCCGTGCTCATCTGCGCAATTGGACCATGGAACGTCTGCCGCGCGTCAGTCTGACCGTGCTGCGCCTGGCCATTGCAGAGATGCTGTTCGGCGGCGAGAACAAGCCCGGCGTTGCCATCAACGAGGCAGTGGAGCTGACCAAAAAGTATGGTGCCGATGAGGACTATCAGTTTGTGAACGGCCTGCTCGGCGCAGTGGCACGGGATCACGGCCTGAATGAAGAAGCCGCTGTGGAGCCGGCTGAACAGTGAGCCGTTATACGCTCGGGGTCGATACAAGCAACTATGCAACCTCTCTGGCAGTTTTTGATACAGCCGGAGAGGTTGTTTGTGCAAAAAAGCGGTTTCTTCCGGTCAAACCCGGGCAGCTGGGCCTGCGGCAGAGCGATGCACTGTTCCACCACACCACGGCACTGCCGGAAATGCTGCACGAGCTTGCGCAGGAGTTTGATCTGACCCGCATCGACGCTGTGGGTGTCTCCCAGAAGCCGCGCCCGGCAGAGGGCAGTTATATGCCGTGCTTTCTGGCCGGTGTGAACGCGGCGACGGCATTTGCAGCGGCGCGGAGCATCCCGCTGATTTATACGACCCACCAGCAGGGCCATGCCGCTGCGGCGCTGTTTGCAGCCCGCGGCGCAGACTTTTTTACGCAGAAAGTCCTGCTGTTTCATATTTCCGGCGGCACGACGGATCTGCTGCTGTGTGATGAGGTACGCACGATCACCCAACTTGGCACGAGCACGGACCTTTACGCCGGACAGGCTGTGGACCGCGTGGGCGTCAAGCTCGGGTTTGCCTTCCCGGCGGGTGCAGAGGTGTCTCGCCTTGCTGCAGCGTGCCCGGAAGAGATCCGGCCGAAATCTAGCGTGAGGGGCATGCAGTGCAGCCTTTCCGGCCTGGAAAATCAGTGCAATGCCCTGCTTGCTGCGGGCAAAAGCCCGGAATATGTGTGCAAGTACTGCCTGCTCTGTGTGGCCGATACGGTGGTCAAAATGACAAAGGCTGCGCAGAAGGAATACCCGGGTCTGCCGGTGGTATGCGCCGGCGGCGTGATGAGCAGCGATGTGATCCGCCAATGGGTGCAGAAACGCCTGCCTCAGGTGTATTTTGTGCCGGGACAGTATTCCAGTGACAATGCCATTGGCGTGTCCATTCTTGCGGCACGGGAGGCCGGTTTATGGCTGAAGTGATCACGGTTTCGGCGCTGAACCGCTATGTCAAATCTCTTTTTGATGCAAACGACCGATTGTTTGATCTGGCATTGCGCGGCGAGGTGGCGAATTTTGTGCAGAACGCGCGCAGCGGACATTGCTATTTCACCCTGCGGGATGAGCAGGCCAGCGTAAAAGCGGTGATGTTCCGCTCGGATGCGCAGCGGCTTGCGTTCTGTCCGGAAGAGGGGATGCGTGTGGTCGTGCGCTGCCGTGCAACGCTCTATGAGCGGGATGGCGCATTCCAGTTGTATGTCAATGAGATGTTCCCGGACGGAATCGGTGCAGCACAGCTGGCATTGGAGCAGCTCAAGGCCCGGCTGGAACAGGAGGGCCTGTTTGATGCGGCACACAAAAAGCCGCTGCCGCAATATCCCCGGTGCATCGGGCTGGTGACCAGCAAGACCGGCGCGGCTTTACAGGACATCCGCAATGTGATCAGCCGCCGCTGGCCGGGTATCCGGCTGCTGCTCTGCCCGGTCATGGTGCAGGGGTTTGAAGCGGCTCCGCAGATTGCGGCGGCCATCCGGACGCTGGACCGCAGCGGCAGGGCAGATGTGATCATCGTGGCCCGCGGCGGCGGCAGCCGGGAGGATCTGTGGGTGTTCAACGCTGAGGTGATCGCGCGGGCAGCCTTTGCCTGCAAAACACCGCTGATCAGCGCCATTGGACACGAGATCGACTACACGATCCTGGACTTCGTGGCAGACCAGAGAGCCCCAACGCCCTCGGCAGCGGCAGAGCTTGCGGTGCCGGACCGGGAAGAACAATGGAATATTTTGCAAAATTTACAACAAAATATTTCTGAAAATATGCAAAAACGGCTCAAGTTGTGCTATAATGAGCTGGAGCAATACAACTTAGCGTTGGAACGCAAGCCTGCGCATCACATCTGGAAGAGGGATTTTGACCAGCTGGAACAGGCTGGGCAGACGCTTCAGATCCAGATACAGCGCCGGATGCAGGCTGCAAATATGCAGTTGGAACATGCCGCAGCACTGACAGCCTCTCTGAGCCCGTACCAGGTCCTTGCCCGAGGCTATGCGATGATCACCACGGGCAGAGGACAGATCCTTCCGGCAGACCAACTGGAGCCGGACAAGACCATCTACATTCGCAGCGCTTCCCGCCGGGCAAAGTGCCGGGTGGAGGCCGTGGAGGAAATTGATGAAAGCACCCAAAAGCTATGAAGAGGGCATGGAGCGCCTGAATGCCATTCTGGCCAAAATGCAGGACGAGCAGACGACTCTTGCAGAAGCCGTCAAGTTGTATGCGGAGGCAGCATCTCTGATGGAATACTGCCATACTGCGCTGGAAAAAACATCGCTCCAGATCGAGGAAATCGACGCGAAGATCACGCAGACCATACAGGAACAGCGGGAGGAAAACTGATGGATTACAAAACACAATATCAGATGTATCTGTCGCAGGCTTCTGCCGCGCTGGAAGACGCCTGTGCAAAGTTTCTCCCGGAGGAATCGGAGGTATGCCGTGCGGCGCGGTACAGCCTGCTGGGCGGCGGAAAACGCATCCGGGCCGTGCTGGTGCTCAGTGTCTGTGATATGCTGGGCGGTGATCCGCAGACGGCCAGAGCTTTCAGCGCTGCGGTGGAAATGCTGCACTGCTACTCGCTGATCCACGATGACCTGCCCTGCATGGACAACGATGACCTGCGGCGCGGTCGCCCCTCCTGCCACAAGGCATTCGGGGAAGCAACGGCCATGTTGGCAGGAGATGTGCTCCTGACCGAAGCCTTTGAAGCAATCGCCAATGCACCGGCTTGCCCGCAGGCCTGTGTGCAGGCCGCAAAGGCGCTGGGCCTTGGTGCCGGCAGCCGCGGCATGGTGTATGGGCAGGAGCTGGACCTGAAATACGAAGCACTGGCAGCGACCGAGGAGCAGCTGCGGCTGATCCACCGCAATAAGACCGGTGCTCTGATCAACGCAGCCGTCCAGATGGGGGCAGCTGCCGCCGGCGCCGACGCCGACCAGTGCCGAGCACTGGAAGCATACGCCTACGGCATTGGTCTGGTGTTCCAGATCGTGGACGATGTGCTGGATGTGACCAGCACGCCGGAACAGCTGGGCAAGCCCATTGGCAGCGACAGTGAAAACGGAAAAACAACGTTTGCAACGCTGTATGGCGTGGAGGGCGCAATGGCTCTTGCACAGAGCGTAAACGAAAAGACCTGCAGCGCTCTGCGCGAAACATTCGGCGAAAAATCGGCCTTTCTGGAGCAGCTTGCGCAGCAGCTCCTGACACGAAAAAACTAAAACGGATCATCGTCCGGGAAAGCAAAAGGAAACGCTATGCAGTTCATTTATGAGATCCTTTCATTCAACCGCATCCTGACCGTGTCGCTCCTGGCATGGTTCGTGGCGCAGGTGCTCAAGACCCTGATCAACTTCATCCTGCTGGGCAAATTCCAGCTGGAGCGCATGTGGGGCGACGGCGGTATGCCCAGCGCCCACAGCGCCACCGTCTGCGCAATGGTCATTGCCACGGCACGGTGTGAGGGCATTGACTCTGCCATTTTTGCAGTGGCCTGTGTGGTGGCCATCATCACCATGCACGACGCCATGGGCGTGCGCCATGAGACCGGCGAGCAGGCAAAGGTGCTGAACCAGATGATCGACCAGTGGATCGAGGTCAGCGAAAAGAACGCCCCGTTCCTGCAGAACATGCATCTGAAGGAAATGGTCGGCCATACTCCGCTGCAGGTAGTCGCAGGCTTTCTGGTGGGCCTTGCGGTCGGCCTGCTGTACCCGCTGGGCCTGTGAGACATGCCAGCAGGGCAGGAAACATTGCATGAAGGACGTGTGATTTGGTTATGGAATCGTTGCTGCTGGACAACATTGATCAACCCAGCGATCTGAAAAATCTGGACAAAGAACAGGTAAACCAGCTCTGTGCGGAGATCCGTCAGTTTTTGCTGCGGAATATCTCCCGCACAGGCGGTCATTTGGCGTCCAACCTCGGCGCAGTGGAGCTGACGGTAGCTCTGCACCGGGTGATGACGACGCCAATGGACAAAATCGTTTTTGACGTGGGGCATCAGTGCTATACGCACAAACTGCTCACCGGCCGACGCAGCGGCTTTGCAAAACTGCGCCAGCTGGATGGCATTTCCGGCTTTCCGAACCCGAATGAGAGCGAGCACGATGCCTTTATTGCAGGGCACGGCAACACAGCGCTTTCGCTGTCCATCGGCATGGCCTGGGCCAAGAAGATCCGGCATGAGCCGGGCTGGGTGGTTGCGGTCATCGGCGATGGTGCCTTTACGGGCGGCATGGTCTACGAGGGCATGAACAACATCGGCTCCCTGGACAATCTGCTCGTGATCCTGAATGACAACAAGATGTCCATTTCCCACAATGTGGGCGCGCTGGCGCGGTATCTGACCCACCTGCGCACGACGACTGCATATTTTGACGCTAAGGACAATGTGCGGAGCTTCCTCGACAGTGTCCCGGTGGTGGGCACCCCGCTAAAAAAAGCCCTGACCGAGGGTAAAACATTGCTCCGACGGGCAATGTACCACTCGACCATGTTTGAGGACATGGGGTTCCAGTACATTGGGCCGGTGGATGGACACAATGAGGAAGAACTGGAGCGGACCCTGCGCACCATCAGCCAGCGGCCCGGCCCGCACTTTCTGCATGTTGTGACAAAAAAGGGCAAAGGATATCAGCCGGCCGAGATGAACCCGGGCAACTACCATGGGGTATCGGCCTTTGACCCGGACGGGATGCCCGACCCGGAGGTGGCTCCCAAGGAATCGTTTTCGACGACCTTCGGGCAGGCGCTTGCGCGGGAAGCTGCACAGAACAGCCGCATCTGCGCCATTACCGCGGCCATGAAATATGGCACCGGGCTGCAGTTCTTTTCGCACAGTGCGCCGGAGCGGTTCTTTGACGTGGGCATGGCAGAGCAGCACGCCGTGACCTTTGCGGCGGGTCTGGCCAGTCAGGGCATGCTGCCGGTGGTGTGCATTTACTCCACCTTCCTGCAGCGCTCTTACGATCAGATCCTGCACGATGTGAACCTGCTGCAGGAGAACGTCGTGTTCGCCATTGACCGCGCGGGTTTTGTTCCGGCAGACGGAGAAACGCATCAGGGCGTTTACGACCCGGCGTTCCTGAGCCAGGTCGGTATGCCGCTCTATGCACCTTCCAATTATGCGGAGCTGACCTATTGGCTGCACGAGCTGCTGAAGGACGGCTGCAGAGGCCCCCGTGCGATCCGTTATCCGCGGGGTGGGGAAAATGCCCGTCTGGCGCAGTATGGCTGCAGCGGACAGGACTATGATTTCCTGCACAGAACCGAGGGCGCCCAGGCGGTGTTGATCAGCTATGCAGACGAAATGGATGATATTCTGACTGCATGTGAAAAACTTACGGAGCATCGTATTAATTGCGACGCGCTTAAACTCGTAAAGCTGTTTCCCTTTACAGAAAAAACGATCGAAGCTGTGAAGGATTATAAAATCGTGCTATTTGCAGAAGAATGTGTGGAATGGGGCAGCATCGGGGAGCATCTGGCCTATTGCCTGCAGCAGGCGGGCTGGAATGGAACCTTCCTGCACGCTGCTGTGCATACGGCCAACCTGCCCCATGCAACCGTCCCGCAGATCAAGCAGGTCACCGGGCTGGATGCCGACACCCTTGCACAGCAGGTGATGGATGCCTGGATGAAAGGAGAAAACATATCGTGAAAATTCGGTTGGATCAATATCTGGTTCAGCATGGTCTGATCCAGAGCCGTGAACGCGCCAAGGCCATGATCATGTCCGGTGTGGTGTTTGTCAACGAACAGAAGGTGGACAAGGCCGGTGAGATGATCAAGGAAGATGCCAAGGTGGAGGTGCGCGGGCACGACATCGGTTATGTCAGCCGCGGCGGCCTGAAGCTGGAAAAAGCCATGCAGTGTTTTCCGCTGACGCCCAAGGGCAAGGTGTGCATGGACATTGGTGCATCGACCGGCGGGTTTACCGACTGCATGCTGCAGAACGGTGCGGTCAAGGTCTACGCAGTGGATGTGGGCTACGGCCAGTTGGCCTGGAAGCTGCGCACCGATGAGCGCGTGATCAACATGGAGCGCACCAACATCCGCAACGTTACGCCGGAGGCTCTGGATGAACCGATCGAGTTCTTCAGCGTGGACGTTTCCTTTATTTCGCTGCATCATATTTTTCCGGTGGCACAGGCCATCACCACGCCGGACGCCATGGGCGTCTGTCTGGTCAAGCCACAGTTTGAAGCCGGGCGCGAAAAAGTGGGCAAGAACGGCGTGGTGCGTGACCCCGCCACCCACCGCGAAGTGCTGCACAATGCCATGGGCTATGCGGCTGCCAACGGATTTGCTGTGCGCGGGCTGGATTTCAGCCCGGTGAAAGGTCCGGAAGGCAACATCGAATATCTGATGTTCGTGCAGAAGAGCGAGGAGCCCTGCGTGCTGGACGATGCGGCCGCCGAACAGGTCGTGGCTGCAAGCCATTCCACGCTGGACCGCTGAACGATACGGATACAGAACCAAAACAGGAGGCTTCGGCATGACGGTTTACATTTCTCCGAACCCTGGAAAGATCTCGGCCAGTGAGGTCGCTCTGCGTGCAGCGCAGATCCTGCAGAATCATGGTGCATCGGTGCTGATGTGCGAGGATCTGCGCACGGTCTGCAATGCGGCCGGCGTTGTATATCTGCCGCTGGAACAGTGTCTGGAACGTGCGGACGTAATCCTGACCATCGGCGGAGACGGAACGATCCTGCATGAGGCGAATCTTTCGCTCAAGCATGCAAAGCCGATCCTGGGCATCAACCTGGGCCGCTGCGGTTTTCTGGCTACCTGCGAGGTCAGCGAGATGGAAAGCAAGCTGCCTGCCGTGGCGCGGGGCGAGTTCCAGCTGGACAACCGGATGCTGCTCTACGCCCATGTTCTGGGCCATGACGGCTGGGAAGGCCATGCACTGAACGACGTTGTCGTGACAAAAGGCCGCCTGCAGCAGGCCATTGATTTCAGCATTTACTGCGATGACATTCTGGTGGAGCATTACCGGGGCGATGGTGTGATCGTTGCGACGCCGACCGGCTCTACTGCATATTCGATGGCCGCAGGCGGGCCCATTCTGGATTCGCAGACTAAAGGCGTGGTCGTCACGCCGATCTGTCCCCACAGTCTTGCCAGCCCGGCCATGGTGTTTGCGCAGGAACGCAAGCTGAACATCTGCGTCGGTCAAGTGGCCGACGGCGAGGTGTTCATCAGCTGTGACGGTGCAGCAGGATTCCCGCTCAAGGCGGGTGCAACGGCAGAAGTCCGGCTTTCGGATCAGGTGGTGCAGCTGATCACCTTCAGCAAGGCGGATCAGTTCCAGGCCATCGACCAGAAATTGCGCAGCAGACGATAAAAGGAGATACGACGAGCTATGGCACATGTCCGCAAAGAAGAAGCAAAAAGCAAGGGAGACCGTCTGCAGACCATTCTCCGTCTTGTGCAGGAGCATCCGATCAGTCGGCAGGAAGTGCTGCTGGACTATCTGCGCAAGGAAGGGTTTGATGTGACTCAGGCCACGATCTCGCGGGATATCCGGGAGCTGTGCCTGGTCAAGGCTGCCACTGCAGAGGGCTACCGCTATGTTTCCAGCCGGAACGAGAGCTTTAACCCCAAGACCCAGGGCCGGTTTGAGACGATCTTTCATGAGTCGGTGCTGGGGGTGGACTATGCAGGCCATGTGGTGCTGGTCAAGTGCTATTCCGGCATGGCCAATGCAGCCTGTGAGGTATTTGACGCATTGCAGTGGAAAAACGTGGTCGGCACCCTTTCGGGTGATGACACTTTTCTGATTGTTGCCCGCTCCGAGCGGGACGCCAAGACCATCTGCACGGAACTGACCCGGCACATCGGGTAAAACAAACGCGGGAGAGACGATAAACCATGTTAAGCTGCCTGCAAATTGAAAATGTCGCGGTCATCCAGAAGGCAGAAGTTCATTTTCAGCCGGGGCTGAATGTCCTCACCGGTGAGACTGGTGCGGGCAAGTCCATTCTGATCGACTCCATCAACGCGATCTTGGGCAATCGGACTTCCAAGGATCTTGTGCGCACGGGTGCGTCCAAAGCGGTGATTCGTGCGTCTTTTGCGCAGATCCCGGATGTGGTGCTGGACAAACTGGAAGCGGCCGGTTATGAGCGCTCGGCAGAGCTGCTTCTGAGCCGTGAGATCACCGCCGAAGGAAAGAGCAGCTGCCGGATCAACGGCATGCCCACCACGGCGGCTGTGCTGCGGGAGCTGTGCGGAGGTCTGATCAACATCAACGGCCAGCACGACTCGGTGGGACTGCTGAATCCGGCACACCATCTGAGCATTCTGGACGATTATGCGCAGAACGCCAAACTCTATCAGGAGTATTATGTGCTGTACCGGAGCCTGGTCAAGGTCAAGAAGGAACTGGACGCCATGATCACCGACGAAGCGGAAAAGCAGCGACGGATCGACCTGCTGAGCTATCAGGTACAGGAGATCGAAGAAGCCGGACTGACCGCCGGCGAGGAGCAGACACTGGAAAGCCGCCGCAAGGTGCTGGCCAACGCGTCCACCATCCGGGACCGGGTGGCAAAGGCCCATGCGCTGCTGTCCGGGGACGATGACACCCCCGGCGCAGTGGATCTGCTGGGTGAAGCATCCAACGCCATGGATACGGCCGCCCAGCTGGACGAGTCACTTTCCGGGGTGTCCGGCACGCTGATGGACCTGTACTATTCGGCCAAGGACGCAGCGGCAGAGCTGATCGACCGGCTGGATGCCTACGACACGAACGACGCCGAGCTGGATGAGATCGAACAGCGGCTGGATCTGTTGTACCGTCTCAAACGCAAGTACGGTGATACGGTGGAGGACATCATTGCCTTTGGGCAGAAAGCACGGGAGGAACTGGAACAGATCCAGTTCTCGGAGCAGCGGCACGATCAGCTGCAGGCAGAAAAGCTGCGCCTGTATGGTCTGGCGCGCGAAAAGGCGGAGGCCTTGACCCAGACCCGTCTGAAAGCTTTTGACGAGCTGAATGCACGCATTACCGATACCTTGCAGTTTCTGAATATGCCGGGTGTGCGCATGACGCTGCACCACGCCCGTGGGCCGCTGGCAAGCCACGGACAGGACAGCGTGGAATTCTACATCTCCACGAACCCCGGCGAAGCCCCGAAACCGCTGGCCCGCATTGCCTCCGGCGGTGAGCTGAGCCGCATCACCCTTGCCATCAAAAACGCGCTGGCAGACCGGGATGCAGTGCCCACGGTGATCTACGATGAGATCGACAGCGGTGTTTCCGGCAAGGCCGCCGGACGGATCGGTGAGGTGCTGCGGCAGAGCGCACGGGGACATCAGATTCTGTGCATCACCCATACGGCACAGATCGCCGCACTGGCTGACTGCCACCTGCTGATCCAGAAAAATGTGACGAACGAACGCACTTATACCGAGATCCACCCGCTGGATACGGAGGGCTGCGTGGAAGCACTGGCCCGGTTGATCTCCGGCGATCATGTGACCGAGCTTTCACGGGCAAATGCGCGGGAAATGCTGGGTACCGGCCGCCAGTAACAGGGGAACGTTCCCGTCGGAATCCGGGGCTTGACAAGCCCGTGTTCTTGTGATAAAGTAAGTTTTGTTAATGGCGATGAAGGGAATAAGTACCCTGAAGTGCTCTGTCCAGAGAAACCCCGGTTGGTGCAAGGGGCCGCAGAACAGCAGGCGAATACCTCCCGGAGCTGCAGGCTGAATGCTGTCTGAGCTAGTAGGCTGTGCCGCGTGCGAGCGTTACAAACGCAGGAGTGTCACTCTACTCTGGGGTGTGCACTCGTGAGGTCGTTTCTGTGAGGAAGCGGCAAACAGAGGTGGTACCGCGAAGATTTCTCGCCCTCTGCCAAATTGATGTTTGGCAGAGGGCGTTTTTGTTTCCTCTGCCCCACAAAACAGGAGGATGTTTCTATGACTTTGTACGAAGAGCTGCAGGCCCGTGGTCTGGTGGCACAGATCACCGACAACGAGATCATTGATCTGATCAACAACGGCAAGGCTACTTTTTATATCGGCTTTGACTGCACGGCCGACAGCCTGACCGCAGGCCATTTTATGGCCCTGACCCTGATGAAGCGCCTGCAGATGGCAGGCAACAAGCCGATCGCCCTGATCGGCGGAGGCACTACCATGATCGGCGATCCCTCCGGCCGCACCGATATGCGCAAGATGCTGACCAAAGAGGACATCGCCCACAATGCAGCCTGCTTTAAAAAGCAGATGGAAAAGTTCATCGACTTCTCGGATGACAAGGCTTTGATGCTGAACAACGCCGACTGGCTGCTGAACCTGAACTATGTGGAGCTGCTGCGCGACGTGGGTGCCTGCTTCTCGGTTAATAACATGCTGCGTGCCAAGTGCTATGAGCAGCGCATGGAGCGCGGTCTGTCCTTCCTCGAGTTCAACTACATGATCATGCAGAGCTACGACTTCTACTACATGTTCCAGCATTACGGCTGCAACATGCAGTTTGGCGGCGATGACCAGTGGAGCAACATGCTGGGCGGCACCGAGCTGATCCGCCGTAAGCTGGGCAAGGATGCCTACGCCATGACCATCACCCTGCTGACCGACTCGCAGGGCAAGAAGATGGGCAAGACCGCAGGCAATGCTGTCTGGCTGGACCCCAACAAGACCAGCCCCTTCGAGTTCTACCAGTACTGGCGCAATGTGGGTGATGCCGATGTCATGAAGTGCATCCGGATGCTCACCTTCCTGCCGCTGGAGCAGATCGACGAGATGAGCACATGGAAGGATCAGCGCCTGAACGAGGCCAAGGAGATCCTGGCCTACGAGCTGACCAGCATGGTCCACGGCAAGGAAGAAGCTGAAAAGGCACAGGCAGCAGCCCGTGCACTGTTTGGCGGTGCTGCAATGGACACGGAGCACATGCCCAGCACCCAGCTGACCGAGGCGGATCTGACCGATGGCTCCATCGGCATCCTGACCCTGATGGTCAAGTCTGGTCTGGCTGCTTCCAACGGTGAGGCACGCCGTCTGGTCGTGCAGGGCGGTGTTCTGGCCGACGGCGAAAAGGTTGCAGCTCCCACCGTCAGCTTTACCGCAGAACAGCTCAAGAAGGGCGTTGTGATCAAGAAGGGCAAGAAGGTCTATCACAAGGTCACCCTGTAAGCATCTGCCCAAGATCCCGCAAAAAAAAAATACCGCTGTCCGGTTCAGAACCGGACAGCGGTATTTTTTTTGTTTGCATTCAGCGGAGAAGCAGGATGTTCTGCCCCTCGGTCACGTTGCCGGAAGCCACCACAGTGACATCCGAGAAGGCATCACTGTTGGTTACCACAACCGGAGTGGTCAGGGGATAACCATCGGCACGGATCTTCTGCAAGTCAAATTTCAGCAGAAGCTGTCCGCTTTGGACATGTTCGCCTGCCCGGACCTGCGGAGCAAATCCGGCTCCATGCCGTTCCACCGTGTCCATTCCAACATGAATCAGAAGGTCCACGCCGGAATCACACCGCAGACTGACGGCATGACTGCTTTCGGCAATTTTCAGGATCACACCGTCTGCCGGAGCATAGATCTCTCCCTTATCCGGTTCAATGGCACAGCCTTTGCCCAGAACCTCCGCCGAAAATACCGGATCCTCGATTCCATCCAGCGGAAGAAGCTTTCCCTCCAGCGGAGAAGCAATGAGCATTCCACCTTCCGAAGAGAAGAAGGAAACGACCGGTGCTTCAGGGTGCCGTTTTTTCCGATAATACGAAAAGACCTTACAGACCAGAAAGACAACACCTGCCACAGCCAGACCAATCAGCCCGGCCAGCAGAAGCCCGAACAGCATGCTGTCTGCCGTGATCCAGCGGTTCCATGCCAGAATGGCGGCTGCGATTCCAACGGCCGCAGCTGTCACTGCTTCGGCTGACTCAGAGTTCATACGCCTTTTTCAGTGTCTCGTAAGCGGCATCTTCGTTCTCGGCATGGACCAGCAGCGAGATATCCAGGTCGCTGGTGGTGATCAGAAGCACTTCAATGCCGGCCATGGCCAGTGCATTCAGGGCACGAGCGGCCACACCGCAGCTGGTAACCATGTCCTCGCCAAAAAGGTTCAGTTTGGAATAGCCGACACTGATCAGCGGGGAAGCCTTGGCATCCTTGTCCAGGTTGGCGGCTGAAATGGCTTTCATTACCAGCGGCAGATCGCTGCCGGCGGCGGTAAAGCTGAAGTCAATGGTGGTGCCATGGGGTGCACTCTGGCTGATCATGTCCACGACAACGCCGTTGTCTGCAAAAATCTGCAGATAACGGGCCAGGCTGTTGCCCTTGAATTCCACGTCCTGCACACTGATCATCATCAGGCTGGGCTCAATGTTGATTTTCGATACTCCGTACATAAAATCCCTCCACTCTGCCCGTCACACGGGCGTTCCAATTGATTCCCACGGTTTTATGTAAGCTCCAGAAAGTCACTGCTGATATTATTTTGCGCGATTTTTTGAACGGTGTCAAGACTGAAATCGGAATGTTTTGCGCGCACACCATGCTGCTTTGCCAATTCCTGCGTGTAATCGCGGAAAAGATAGGTGCGCACATTGGATTTTCCAGCGTCATAATGGGTGACCGTCGGCAGGAGCTTCGGTTCCAGAACGGCACACTGCACCGTTCCGTCCGGCTCGGTGGTCTTTTGCAGCTGCAGGTTCAGGATAGCACCTACCAGCTGATCCGGCCGGTTCTGCGTGCTCAGAAAATTGCCCAGAGAATAGGCAACGAATGTCTGCCTTCCGTCTGCTGCACTCAGCCACTGAGCATCCTGCAGCACATGCGGGTGGGTGCCCACAATCACATCGGCACCCCAGTCTGCAAGCTGCTGTGCCAGTGTGCGCTGACCGTCCACAATGGTGTGGCTGTCCTCTACGCCCCAGTGCACACCCACGATCACAAAGTCGGCCTGCTGGTGTGCTGCACGAACCTGCTGCTCGATCACATCCGTCTGGCTGGTGTAGATCACGTTGGCGGGCATGGAGCTGCTGGTGGGGATGCCATTGGTGTGCTCCGTGTAGGAAAGGTAGGCGATGGTCACCCCGTTGACGGTCTGCAGCGGAATGCGGCTGTAGTCATCCGCACCACGCCACAGGCCGGTGGTGACTACGTCCTCCGGCATGCTCTCCCAGAAACGCAGGGTGGCAGCCAGACCGGCTGCGCCCTTATCATAGGTGTGGTTATTTGACAGGCTGAACACCCGGATGCCGGCCCGGTAAAGCGCCCGGGCACAGTCTCCCGGGGTAGAAAAGCAGGGATAGGAGGAAGGCTCCAGCTCATCGTTGCAGAGCGTTTCCTGATTGATCCAGTTGATGTCCTGCTGCGCATAGAAGGGTGCGACCTGTGCATAGCAGTAATCAAAGTCGTACTGCTGCCCATTGGCGGCCCGCCGGGCGGCCTGCTTGTAGATGGGGGAATGGATCAGGTCATCGCCCGTAGCCGAAAAGCGGAGCGTTTCCACCACCGGTTCCGGTTCGGGCTCCGGGACCGAGGACGCCGCAGGCTCCGTGCTGCTCACCGCACTGTCCGACGGTTCGTCTCCGCCGGTCGGGATGGTGCCCACCGGGAGAAAGCGGAGCAGAAGCCCCATGCATGCCACGACGGCACCCGCTGTGAGCAGCGTGCCGACCCAGTGCTTCCCGGAGCGCCGCCGGGGTGTCGAATGCTTTGCCATGTTGAACCTCCTGCAGCACAGGGGCTATCCAAAAACCGCTGTGCCGCATCTGCAGGGCAAAATCAGATCGAAGCGATCAGATCGCCCATATTATACAGCCCCGGCTCCTTCTTTGCCAGATACACGGCGGCGTTGATGGCGCCGTTGGCAAAGATGCTGCGGGAATAAGCAGTGTGCTTGAGGGTGATCACTTCGTCCGGGCCGCAGAACAGCACCTCGTGGTCGCCCACGATGCTGCCGCCGCGTACCGAGCTGATGCCGATCTCCTTCGGGTCACGCTTCTGACGCACGGAGGAACGATCGTAGACATAGTGGTAAGCACCGTCGTTCTGCTCGTTGATGGCATCGGCCAGCATCAGAGCAGTGCCGCTGGGGGCATCCAGCTTGTTGTGGTGATGCTGCTCCACGATCTCTACGTCATAGTTCACGCCCAGAATGGCAGAAGCACGCTTGCACAGTTCCGACAGCACGTTGATGCCCATGGACATGTTGGCGCTCTTGAACACGGGCACCGTGCGTGACAGCTGCACGACCTTGAGCTGCAGCTCTTCCGACAGGCCGGTGGTGCAGACCACGATGGGCAGCTTGTGGGCCTCGCAGTAGGGCAGAGCCTTTTCCACAGCAGCGGGGGAGCTGAAGTCGATGACGACATCGCCCTTGCCGTTCAGTTTTTCCAGGCTGTCATACACGGGGATACCGTTCTGCTCGCCGTCCTTCACATCAATGCCTGCCACAACACAGCAGTCATCCCGCTGTGCGATCATATCGCACAGGACATGGCCCATACGGCCGCCAATGCCCTGGATCACGATTTCCGTCATAGTTGAGTTCCTTTCTTTTTACGCTATAATACGGCAAAATGCCCGGAGAACCGTCTCCCTGGGCATTTTACCTGAAACTTATTCCTGGATCAGACCGGCTGCGCGCAGGGTGTTCTCGATCTGTGCCTGATGTGCCTCACTGGGCTCCACCAGCGGCAGGCGGCACTCGCCGGCCTCCCAGCCCAGCAGATTCATTGCATACTTGATCGGGATGGGATTCACTTCGCAGAACAGTGCATCGGACAGCGGCAGCATCTCCAGCTGCAGGTCGCGGGCCTTTGCGGTATCTCCGTCAAAGAAGGCCTGGCAGCAGTTGTGCACCAGCTCCGGTGCTACATTGGAAACCACGCTGATCACGCCCTTGCCGCCCAGAGCCAGCAGAGGAACCACCTGATCGTCGTTGCCGGAGTAGATGTTCAACTCATCGCCGCAGAGGGCTGCGATCTTGGCCACCTGCGAAATGTTGCCGGAAGCCTCCTTGATGCCGTTGATCAGCGGGTGCTTGCTCAGCTCCAGTGCCGTTTCCGGGGCAATGTTCAGGCCCGTGCGGGAGGGAACATTGTACACGATCACCGGGATGCCGCCGGCCTCTGCCATGGCGGTGAAGTGTGCCACCAGACCGGCCTGCGAGGTCTTGTTGTAGTAGGGGGTGACCATCAGCAGGGCGTCTGCGCCGCAGGCGGCCGACTTGGCAGCCAGTGCACAGCCGTGGTCGGTGTCGTTGGAGCCTGCACCTGCGATGACGGGTACACGGTGATTCACAACATCCACCGTGTACTTGATCGCAGCCAGCTGCTCCTCATCGGTCATGGTGGAGCACTCGCCGGTGGTGCCGCAGATGACGATGGCATCCGTGCTGCGGGCGATCTGGTCCTCGATGATGCGGCCCAGCTCGTCAAAATTGATGCTTCCGTCCTCATACATCGGGGTGATGATGGCAACACCCGCACCGGTAAAGACAGGATTCTTCATAGCAAAAACTCCTTTGATTGCGTTCTCACGCAAAAAATATACTCAGTCAAAATAGCCCTTGGCCGCCAGCAGCTCAGCCAGCAGCACGGCACCGCCGGCAGCACCGCGCAGGGTGTTGTGGCTCATGCAGGCAAACTTGTAGTCAAACAGAGTGTCCTCCCGCAGGCGGCCGATGCACACGGCCATGCCGTTTTCGGTGTTGCGGTCCAGCTTGGGCTGCGGACGATCCGGCTCAGTGAAGTAGTGCAGGAACTGCTTGGGTGCGCTGGGCAGGTTCAGCTCCTGTGCGGGGCCGCGGAAGTTTGCCCATGCCTCCAGCATCTGCTCCTTGGTGGGCTTTTTGTCAAAGCTCACGAACACGGCAGCGGTGTGACCGTCGGAAACCGGCACACGGAAGCACTGCGCGGTAATGGTGGGCTTCTCGGCGTTGACGATGTGGTCACCCTCGATGTGGCCCCACAGCTTCAGGGGTTCGCGCTCACTCTTTTCCTCTTCGCCGCCGATGTAGGGGATCACGTTGTCCACGATCTCCGGCATACGGTCAAAGGTCTTGCCGGCACCGGAAATTGCCTGATAGGTGCACACCAGAGCCTTGTTCACACCAAATTCCTTCATCAGCGGGTGCAGCGCGGGCACATAGCTCTGCAGGCTGCAGTTGGACTTGACGGCGATGAAGCCGCGCTTGGTGCCCAGACGCTTGCGCTGTGAGGGGATGATCTCAATATGGTCGGCGTTGATCTCGGGCACCACCATGGGCACATCCGGGGTGAAGCGGTTGGCGCTGTTGTTGGACACCACCGGGCACTCTGCCTTGGCGTAGGCCTCTTCCAGAGCCTTGATCTCGTCCTTGGGCATGTTGACGGCGCAGAAGATGAAGTCCACCTGTGCGGCGACCTCTTCCACCTTGGAAGCGTCCTGCACCATCATCCCCTTGACGCTCTCGGGCATCGGGGTGGTCATGGCCCAGCGGCTGCCCACAGCCTCTTCATACGTTTTGCCTGCGCTGCGGCCAGAAGCAGCCAAGACGGTCAGCTTGAACCAGGGGTGGTTCTCCAGCAGCGTAATAAAACGCTGACCCACCATACCGGTTGCGCCTACGATACCCACTTTATACTGTTTTTCCATTTCCAGCACCTTTCCTTTCAAAAAGACGAACAATGTGCTCTCTGGTTTGCACAGAGACTTGAAAACAGACACTCTATGCAATATAATAGATACTGTCTATACAAATTTTATAATATCATTGATGCGGTACCCGTGTCAATCATCGGAAAGGCAAATGCACAGTATGTTAAAAAAAGATTTTTGGTACGATTTACCCAAAGAGCTCATTGCGCAGGAACCTGCAAGCCCCCGCGACTCTGCACGCCTGATGGTCCTGAGCCAGAAGGATGATAGCATCCAGCACAAGATCTTCCGGGATCTGCCGGATTTTTTGGAGCCCGGCGACCTGCTGGTGGTGAACAACTCCAAGGTGCTGCCCGCCCGCATCGTGGGCATCAAGCAGCCCACCGGTGCGGTCTGCGAACTGCTGCTGCTCCGTCAGGTCAAGGGCGACCAGTGGGAATGCCTGGCAAAGCCCGGCAAGCGGATGCAGGTCGGCACCAAGGTCAGCTTCGGTGACGGCAGCCTGACCGCTGTGGTGGACGAGACGCTGGAGGACGGCAACAAGTACGTTACATTCTATTACGACACCGAGACTCTTTATGAAAAGCTGGATGAGTTCGGCAAGATGCCGCTGCCGCCCTACATCACCAAGCAGCTGGAGGATCAGAGCCAGTATCAGACCGTGTATGCCAAGGAGCTGGGCAGCGCGGCCGCACCCACGGCCGGCCTGCACTTCACCCCGGAGCTGATGGACACCATCCGCGCCAAGGGTGTCGGCATTGCCGAAGTGACACTGCACGTCGGTCTGGGCACCTTCCGCCCCGTGCAGGAGGATGAGATCACCGACCACAAGATGCACAGCGAGTGGTATTCCATCAGCGAGGAGACCGCCCAGCGCATCCGCGACACCAAGGCTGCCGGTCACCGCGTGATCGCCGTGGGCACCACCAGCTGCCGCACCTTGGAAGCCGTGGCGGCCAAGTATGGCGAGATCCGCGCCTGCAGCGGCAATACCTCCATTTTCCTGTACCCGGGCGTCAAGTTCAACTGCATCGACGGCCTGGTCACCAACTTCCACCTGCCGGAGAGCACCTTGATCATGCTCATTGCTGCACTGTATGGCTACGACAAGACCATGCATGCCTACAAGGTGGCCGTGGAAGAGAAATACCGCTTCTTCAGTTTCGGTGATGCGATGTTTATACGAGGCGGGAACGACCCGGAAGATAAAAAGTAATGAAAAAGTCCAGAAACCATGCGGGTTTCTGGACTTTTTTCTTATTCTGCGGTTTTGTACGAAAATCGTAGTTCAATGCCGTTTTTGAGCAAAATCGAGGTGGTAAGGCCATCTTTTATACAAAAGTTTGAGACCGTTTCGTTGAGGAAATCCTTGACAATTTTGGGGTCGATCTTGCGGATGAAACGCTCGTAGTTCACATAGCGCTTGTCCAAGAGCTGCTGTGTCAGGATGAACTGGCTGGCCTTCTGCATGAATGCCTCATCGGAAAGCGACAGGTCGAAGGCATTGGCGATGTCCAGCTCGTTGATGCGGGAGTCTACCTCGCTGAGGGCTTTTGTGATGCGCTGACGCTCGATGTTGAAGTCTTTGCTTGCCATCTCGTCATCTCCGTAGAGATAGATGGTCTTCAGGCGGTTGAGGGCGCGCTCAAGCCGGCGCTTCTCGGAGAGCAGCAGATCGCGTTCGCTCAAGTCCGCGCTGGACTCCGTGGCCGCGATAGTAGGAGATTCAAAGCACTTCTCGTCAAAGCCGCTGCGCAGGTGGTTGTATAGTTCTTCGAGGCCCGGACGCTCGATGTGGTCAACGCAGGAAAGCGCTTCGCCACGCAGCAGCTTCTTCTCCAATGTTTCGATGGATGTCGTTCTGCCGAAGGAGTTGGATGCTTTTATCAGGTTGGCGAAGAAGTTCAGTACGAATGGGCCGAGGGTCACATCGGAGACATACTTGTTGGTGCAGTCCTCGGATTTGCGTCGCCGCGAGCAGATATACATAGACGGTCTCCAGCCGTCTGCCCGGACTTTATCGGTGGTTGCAGCCATCGTGGCACCGCAGCAGCCGCAGGTGAGCAGCCCAGCGAAGACGTGGACGTTTTCCGCTGATAGGTAGCATTCTTGTTGTAGCGCTTGCTTTCCAGAATGACACCGACAGCAGCCTGTCGTTCAGGGGACACAATGGCCGGGTGGTGGTTCTCGACCAATACCCATTCGTCCTTGCCCTTTTCGCGGAAACGCTTTGTGTTGGACTCGTCGCGGTAATTGTACCGATACGTTCCAGAGTAGAATGGACTGGAAAGAATCGTGTGGACGGTGGTCGGACTCCAGTCGTTTCCAGCGCGGGATTTCAGGCCACGCTCATTCATAATCCGAGCAACCCGGACAATGGACTTTTCGGACTCGTACAGGGAGTAGATCAGACGGACAATTTTGGCCTCGTCCTCGGCGATGGAGAAGGTCTTGCTCTCTTTGTCGTAGGAGTACCCGTAGGGAACCTTGCCGCCGTTCCAGATACCATCATTGGCGCGGGACACGAAGACGGCGCTGACTCGCTCAGAGGTCGTTTTGCGCTCCAGTTCCGCAAAGATCAGGATGATTTTGAGCATGGCTTCGCCCATCGCAGAGCTGGTATCGAATTGTTCGTTCTTCGACACGAAGACCACGCCAAGCTCTTTCAGCTCGGCGTACATGACGGAAAAGTCCAGAAGGTTACGGCTGATACGGTCGATTTTCCAGACCAGCAGGTGAGAGAACTCGCCGGTCCTCATTCGGGACATCATCTGCTGATAGTCTGGACGGTCGGTATTTTTGGCAGAGTAGCCTGCATCCTCGAAAATCACATAGTCTGAGATTCCGAGGGCGTATTTTGCATAGTTGATGAGTTCTTCTCGCTGGACGGGCAGGCTGGCCCGGTCAACTTGATACTGCGTTGAGACTCGAACGTATATGGCGGCTTTCTTTTCCTCAAAGCGTTGTGCCGCCTTCTTCGTCACATAGCCCATTGCGAAACCTCCAGAAGATAATGATAGCTGAAGAAAAAGCAGCTCCGTGCGTAGTGCGGGGCTGCTTTTCTGTTATGCACAAAAAAGAACGCTAAGAATTATGCAAATTGTCAGGAGGGGGAGGGTACACATCCAGCGAATGGATAACGGCATCTCGGATGCCGCCATAGTCAGCGCGGTATGGCTCCAACTTTTGTAGCATGGTGAGAGAGATGGTCTTTTGGGGGCCACACTGTTCGTCCAGAATATGAGTCGGTACGATGTAGAAGTCCCATCCATCCAACACCAGCGGGTCGGCACGCTCGCGCACGGTCTCCGTATATAGGCAGAACACATACACGTCAGATTGCCGCTTGACCTCCTCGGCATAGCCGTTGATGGAGTCCCATGCTCTTGTTGGGCGGATGCTGAACTGGATGTTGGACAGTCGGCCGTCACCCTGCCACCATGCCTGAAGGTATGCGCCGCTCTTGACCTCGATACGCACTTCATCGCGGGCCTCGCCGTTGTACTCCCAGTTGTAGGGAAAAGAGATGTCGTAGGGAGTCCAGTCATCGTTGGTTCCGCTCAGATCAATGCCCAGCGCGGCCGATACGATGAACTCGCAGTAGGAGCCTCGCAGGGTGTTGTTGAGCAGGTCTGATGCGTTCCAGCGCCAGTAGTCGCTCAAGGAGTATTCTGTGGGCATACCATTGAATACGATGTGTTCATCTCCAGTGCGTTGTTTTGCCATGATTTTCACCTCCTAGAGAAGTCAACTCGTATTAGCCTACGTCGGCTTTTTCCTCACGTTGCATGGACGTTATGATGACCCGCTGCTCCGGGGTCATGTAGCGGTCAAGCAACGACCACAAAACCTGCCGGTCTGCGATGGACGCTTTCTCGTAGCAGGCGACTAAGATGTTGACGTCGGGCGGTGTGCGGCTTGCAGCGGGCAGATCGGCACCGACCAGAACGTCCAGCGTCACGCCCAGTACAGAGGCCAGCTCCACAGCGGTCTCGATGTTCGGCGTTCTATCGCCGGAAACATAACGTGAGATGGTCGTCTCCGTTGTGTTGATGCGCTCTGCGACAGCACGCTGCGTGAGGCCGCGCTTGTCGATGAGTTCTTTGAACTGTTTGGCGAACATGGCTTTGCTGTACATAGTGATACCTCCCAATGTAGCTTGCTTACCAAGTTTATAACATACTTGTCAAAGAGTAAACAAAACTTACCAAAATTATCATTTTAAGATTGACATATACCATATCGGTAAGCTATAATGAAGACACGGAAAGGGGGTGAGCAGATGAATAGCTCCAAGCTCAAGGGCATCCGGGTCGAGAAGGGAAAGACCCAGAAGAACATGGCCGAATTGATCGGCAAATCGCTTGTTACCTACTCCAAGAAGGAGCGCGGAGAAGTCGAGTTCTCCAATGAGGAAATGAGCACTGTCGCCAAAGCGCTTGACCTGACCAGCGATCAGGTCAACGCTATTTTTTTCGACGACAACTTACCGAAAAGGTAAGTATACGCATGGCGGTTTGCTGATGTCTAAAGTATAACGCATCAAGGGGGCAAAGAAAATGGGACGCGATGCCGCAAAAGCCTGTGAAAACCAGTGCTTCCGGTGTAGGAAAGAGGCCGCAAAGCACAACGATAAGCTCGGTAGCCGTGAAGGCGCTGCGGAACTGCTCGGAATCTCGGTTTCGAGCCTTGCGGATTACGAGCTGGGCAATACGAAGGTCATCCCGGTGGATAAGGTGGTGCTGATGGCAGACATCTACAATGCACCGGAGCTGATGGCGTGGTATTGTTCGTCGGAATGCCTTATCGGAAAGAGCCTCGAAATGCCGTCCCCTGAAATTGCCTCGGTAGAGCGTACGACCATGAAGCTGCTGAAGCAGCTCCGGCAGGGTGACATCGAGCAGGTCAAGGAAAAGCTCATCGACATCACGGCAGATGGCATCATCTCCAAGGATGAGTGGGCAGACCTGACCGAAATCCTCGACTACCTCGACGGACTGATTCGGGCGGCGCGGGAACTGAAGCTCATTGGCTCCAAGCTCCTGAATGGAGGCGCAGACGATGGCTGACATCCAAACGCTGAAGAAGCTGCTGGCAGAAGAATATGGCATCACAACCGCAAGAGAACTCGACGAAGCCATGAAGAAAATCGGCGGATTGAATATCGGCGTGTTTGCATCGCCGGTAAGAAAGGATGGAACGAAACATGAAAAAGTACGCAGTATTGCACGAGCCGGGTGACATCGTTACGCTGGCCGGAACCAGATTTGTGGTGCTGGATGTTGAGCGTCGTGGTAGCCTGCCGGACAGCCTGTTCCTGCTGGCGCTGGAATCGGTTGGTGCTTCTGAATTTGGTAGCTCCAACAACTACGCAGAGAGCGACCTGAAGAAGGCCGTGGACAAGTGGTTGGAGGACATGGGCAAGAGGGGCCTCGACAACGCCAAGCTCATCCCCCGCGAGATCGACCTGACCACGCTGGACGGTTCCGGCTGCTATGGGAAGCTGTCGGTGAAGGCTGCGCCGCTTACACTGGATGAAGCTCGCAAGTACGCTGACATCACCCCCAATGCGGAGCGGTTGTGCTGGCTGGCGACCGGTTGGAGCGGTCCCAGCAAGTCGGACGGTGGCTACGCCCTGTACGTCGACTCCAATGGCGACTGTGGCCGCGGCAGCTGCTCCCTCTCGAGCGGCCTCCGCCCCGCTTTGAAGGCCCCCTCTATCCTCTTTGAGGACTCTGAGGCCGGTCTGGACTTGAGCAAGATTCCAACCGATGATCTGTTTCAGGAAATCCACCGCAGACTCGCGGAAAAGGCATGAGTGCCGATAAGCTGGCAGAAGCACGGCAGGCGGCGGAAACATCGCTGGGATTCAAAATCCCGGATGTGGTAGCCACCAGCGTTCTCTGGTATGCCCGGCGCAAATGTGAGCTGGCAGAGCAGCCGGAGAGCTACCTTCCGCTTCTGTACGAAACCGAGCTGACCGACTACTATATGCGGTTGGCAATCAACCTGAAGGGAGAAAAGCAACGTGAGCAACGAATGCGTGAAGCCCGAAATTCCGCAGTTCCCGGAATTGACATTTGAGGAAGAACGGCATCTCTACTACCTGAACGGGCTGGAAGTACCCAGCGTGACCACCCTGATGAAGCCGCTGTCCAGTGACTTCTACAGCACGGTGGACCCGGAGGTTCTGAACAAGGCCGCAAAGCGCGGCACGGCCATCCACAATGCGGTGGAGAACTACGCCAAGTTCGGCATTGAGGACATTCCGCCGGTGTATGCCGGGTATTTTGCCGGCTTCCGGGAGTGGTGGGATAGCCGCAAGCCGGAAGTTCTGGCGACCGAAACCAAGGTCTACCACAAAATCCTGCGGTATGCAGGCACGGTCGATCTGCTGTGCATCATCGACGGCAGGGTGACGCTGGTGGACTACAAGACATCGGCACAGGTGAACAGCAAGCTCTGCGCTGTGCAACTTGAAGCCTATGACAGGGCATGGGAGAGCCACGACATCAAGGTCGATGACCGGCTGATTCTTCACCTGTCCAAGAAGGGCTATCAGGAAGTGCGCTTTCCCCGGAGTGGGAAGTGCTGGTCGGTGTTCTCGTCCTTGATGACAATTAAGAACTACATGAACGAGTGATTTTTAGGAGGTTCGACAGATGGAAAAAGAAACTACGGTGGCAACCGTTCCGCAGGCCGAAATCGTTGATGAGCAGCAGCTCTCCCGCGATGTGACCGACATCGAGTTTCAGGCGGAGTCGCTGGTTATCCAGACCGATGAAGATTACGCCTTTGCCGGTGAGTTCGGCAAGATGCTGAAGAAAAAGGCGTCGCAGGTCACGACGTTCTTCAAGCCCATGAAAGACAGCGCCTATCAGGCCCACAAAGCGGTTTGCGACCGGGAAAAGGCCATGCTGACCCCGCTGCGCAACGCCGAGAAGACGATCAAGCAGGTGATGAGCGCCTACATTGCAGAGCAGGAACGTAAGCGCCGGGAAGCTGAAGAAGCTGCTCGACGGGCAGCGGAAGCTGAACGGGAGCGCAAGATTCAGGAAGCGGCTACTCTGGAAGCCGCTGGTGATGCAGATGGCGCGGAAGCCGCTTTTGAGGAAGCTGCCATCATGGATGATGCGGCAAGCTATGCGGTAGT
>SKEG01000857.1_pt1 | contig 28135 bp, 28 predicted proteins | sample 4826631 | NCBI WGS metagenome assembly SKEG01 (sample SAMN11008815, study PRJNA524170) | human gut metagenome | biome: Human fecal sample; material: Feces; isolation source: fecal sample from pouch patient p26, p34, p50 | host: Homo sapiens | place: Israel: Tel-Aviv | collected 2016-11-02
AATAGGTTCCGTTACAAGTTTTTCGATATTGTTCAATTTTCAAGGTCCTGTGCGCCTCAGCCTTGCGGCTGACGACTTGATTATTTTACCACAGAAGCGGTTTTTTTGTCAAGCACTTTTTTCGGAATCTTTTGAACTTTCTGAACTTGGATCGTCTCGTGTTTCTCGGTGCTAACCGGAACTTTTCAGCGTCTATTGGTTCTTTTCAAAGGCTTCGTGCTGAGGCTTCAGAAGTCATTCTTTTGTCTCAACGTTTGGCGCTCAAGTATAATACCACACCTCCCGCCTTCTGTCAACACTTTTTGACATCTTTTTTCCAATTCTTTTGAGATGTTTTCACGGGCTGTCATTTCTTCCCTTATTTCTCCGGGACACCCCTTTCTTGACAAGGCGGCAGCGGCGACGTATCATGGAGTCATTCTAGGATCTACATCTACCCTTATATATAAAGGAGGAGCCCTATGTCCTGTGTCAATGTTCGTGGCTGCCCCATCGGGGAGGGCCGCCCCAAGACCATCCTGCCCATTGTGGAGGGCACCGAAGCCGCCATTCTGGAAAAGGCCGTCCAGTTTTCCACATTGCCAGCCGATTGTGTGGAATGGCGTGCAGATTGGTTCCAGGACTGCCGGGACCCTGCCGCCGTGGCTCGGTGTCTGCAGAAACTGCGTGTGGCCCTGGGGAGCAAGCTGCTGCTGGTGACCTTCCGCACCCAGGCAGAGGGCGGACAGGCAGCCCTGCCCCCTGCTGAATACCGGCAGTTCCTGGAGCTGGTGCTGGACACCGACTGCGCCGACCTGCTGGACATCGAGTTCTTCACCGCCGGGGCAGACCTGCCCCTCCTGGTGGAGCAGGCCCACACTGCCGGGGTGCCGGTGGTGTGTTCCAGCCACGATTTTGCCAAGACGCCGCCCCGGGCAGAGCTGGTGGAGCGGATGGTACAGATGCAGCAGGCCGGAGCCGACCTGCCCAAGGTGGCGGTCATGCCTCAGAGCCGCATCGATGTCCTGGAGCTGCTGGCCGCCACCGCCGAAATGGCAGACCTTCACCCGGAAACGCCGGTCATTACCATGAGCATGGGGACCCTGGGCGCAGTGAGCCGTCTGGCTGGGGAGACTTTCGGCTCTGCCATGACCTTTGCCAACCCCGGGCAGGCCAGTGCACCGGGGCAGGTCTCGCTGGACATCGTAAATGAAGTGCTTGATGCACTGCATTTGTAACCAACAAATCGGAATTTGCTGTGTCAACTGTACCGATATATCACTTCAGCAATTCCGGAACAAGATTACTGTAATACGCTGTCTTGCCTGACAGCACATCGTCATAGAATCCCTGCTTCCAGTCAATGTATGCCACTGCCTTTTGCAGTTCAGTAATGGATTGGAGCAAGGTTTCTTTTTTTTCTGCAAGAATCATCTTACGTTCCGGAATTGTGCCTTCGCCCTCCATGCACAAAGCAAGATATTGCTTCATCTCTGCAATGCTCATTCCACAGCTTTTCAGGCAGTTCAGACTCTGAATCCATTTGATGTCATGTTCGTCAAAGACACGATAATTTCGTCTGTCTCGCTTGACATTGGGGACCAATCCCTCGTTGCAGTAGAATTTCAGATTTTCATAGGTCATATTGGTGAGAGTACAAGCCTCTTTCATAGAATACACAAAAAATCCTCCTGTTTTTTGAAAAAAAGCCCTTGACCGGTAGTAACTACCGGCTGTTATGATAATACCACAGAATAAAATTTAACACAACAGGAGGCTTTTGTTATGGACTATATTACTTTGAGCAACGGTGTGAAAATGCCACAGTTGGGCTATGGCGTATTTCAGGTGACACAGGAGGAATGCGAACGTTGCGTACTGGATGCACTAAAGGCCGGCTATCGTGCCATTGATACGGCACAAAGCTATTATAATGAAGAGCAGGTCGGTGCAGCAATCGAAAAAACCGGTGTTGACCGTAAAGATATTTTCCTGACCACAAAGGTCTGGATCGAGCATTACGGCTATGAGAAAGCTAAAGCATCGGTTTTAGACTCTATGGAAAAGCTACGTACAGATTATCTTGATCTTTGCCTGCTGCATCAGCCGTATTCGGATTATTACGGGGCATGGCGGGCACTGGAAGAACTATACGAAGAAGGAAAAATTCGTGCCATTGGTGTATCTAATTTTTATCCTGACCGTTTGGTGGATATTTGCTCCTTTTCCCGCATTAAACCGATGGTGAATCAGGTGGAGGTACATCCTTTCTATCAGCAGGAAGAGGCAAAGAAGTGGATGGACAAGTACAGCGTACAGATTGAGGCCTGGGCTCCGTTTGGCGAAGGTAGAGGAAATATGTTTCAGAATCCTGTGCTGAATGAAATCGGCAAAAAGTATGGTAAAAGTGCAGCACAGGTTATTCTCCGCTGGCATTTGCAACGAGGCGTAGTGGTGATTCCAAAGTCCACACATATTGAACGAATGCAGGAAAACCTGAATGTATTCGACTTTGCACTCTCTGCGGAGGATATGGCAAGAATTGCCGCACTGGACACGAAAATGAGTGCTTTCTTTTCCCACTATGACCCGGCTAAGGTGGAATGGTTTGCAAATATGGTGGAAGAACGCAAAAAGAACCATGACTGTACAAAAGAAAAAAAGGATTGGTAAGGAAGGAAAAGGTTAGCAACGAAAGTACGTAACATAAGCAGATAAATTCCAGTTTGTCGCACATCCTGCTTAAAACAAAAACCGGAACGATCTTCCCTTTTTCGGGTGGATCGTTCCGGTTTTTATGTTATATTGAAAATCGTTTTATGCCAACTTAGCTTCCAGACGGGTGCGGATGGCCTTAATAAAGCCCTCGCTGTCTACGGCGGTGGGGGTGATGCCTTCGGCCAGGCCGCACAGATCCTTGGTCATGATGCCATCGTTCAGGGTCTGCAGGCTGGCAGCTTCCAGTGCCTCGCCGAACTTCACCAGCTCCGGCAGATCATCCAACTCACCGCGCTTCTTGAGTGCGCCGGACCATGCAAAGATGGTGGCCATGGGGTTGGTGGAGGTCTTTTCGCCCTTCAGATACTTATAGTAATGGCGGGTCACGGTGCCGTGGGCGGCCTCGTACTCATACTTGCCGTCCGGGCTCACCAGCACGCTGGTCATCATGGCCAGGGAGCCGAAGGCGGTGGACACCATATCGCTCATCACATCGCCGTCGTAGTTCTTGCAGGCCCAGACAAAGCCGCCCTCGCTGCGGATGACGCGGGCCACGATGTCGTCAATGAGGCTGTAGAAGTAGGTAATGCCGGCAGCCTCAAATTTTGCCTTGTACTCGGCGTCGTAGATCTCCTGGAAGATATCCTTGAAGGTGTGGTCGTACTTTTTGGAGATGGTATCCTTGGCACCAAACCACAGATCCTGCTTCACGTCCAGTGCGTAGTTGAAGCAGCTGCGGGCAAAGCTGCGGATGGAATCGTCCTTGTTGTACTGGCCCTGCAGCACACCGGGACCCTCAAAATTGAACACGGTGGCACGCTGCTGGGTGCCGTCGGCACCGGTGAACAGCAGCTCTGCCTTACCGGCACCGGGGATGCGAAACTCCGTGCACTTGTACACGTCACCATAGGCATGGCGGGCGATGGTGATGGGCTTTTTCCAGTTCTTGACCACCGGCTTGATGCTGTCGATCATGATGGGGGCACGGAACACGGTGCCGTCCAGCACGGCGCGGATGGTACCGTTTGGGCTCTTCCACATCTCGTGCAGCTTGTACTCGTCCATGCGCTGGGCATTGGGGGTGATGGTGGCGCACTTGACCGACACGCCATACTTCTTGTTGGCAAGAGCAGCGTCCATGGTCACCTGGTCGCCGGTGGCATCGCGGTTGGGCAGGCCAAGGTCATAGTATTCGGTCTTGAGGTCCACAAACGGAAGGATCAGTTCGTCCTTGATCATCTTCCACAGGATGCGGGTCATCTCGTCGCCGTCCATCTCGACGAGGGGCGTGGTCATTTTGATCTTTTCCATAGCAGGGTTCCCTTTCCTCTCTGATGGTTTTTCTATCCTCAACCACGCGCCGCCATGCGCCGCGTGGGCGGGCAGGTTTACTTGCGGTAAGCGGCCGCCAGCTTTTCCAAAGCCGGCAGGCTGCGCTTTACTTTTTCGGTGTCGATACAGTAGGCAAGGCGCACATAGCCCTTGACGCCAAAGGTATCGCTGGGCACCAGCAGCAGGTCGAACTCGCGGGCCTTCAAGCAGAAGGCATTGGCGTCCTCCTCCAGTGCCTTGGGGAAGATGTAGAAGGTGCCGCCGGGGCGCTCCACCTCAAAGCCCAGCGCGGTGAGCTTATCGTACAGCAGGTTCATGTTGGTCTCGTAGACGCTCAGGTCGCTGGTGACCTCCTGGCAGCGGCCCACGGCCCGCTGGATGATGCTGGGCGGGCAGTTGTGGCCGGTAAAACGGGAGATCTGGGCCATCATATCTACCAGAATGTCCTCCCCCTCACAGCCCGGGCGCACGGCCACATAGCCAAGGCGCTCGCCGGGCAGGCTCAGGCTCTTGGAGTAGGAGAAGCAGGTGAGGGTGTGGGGGTAGAAGGCTGCCGGGTAGGGCACCTTCTTGCCGTCAAAGGCGATATCCCGGTAGGGCTCATCGCTCACGAGGAAGATATTGTGGCCAAAGGCCTTGCTCTTCTCGGTCAGGATGTCGGCCATCCGGGTGAGGGTCTGGGCCGAATAGACCACACCGGTGGGATTGTTGGGGGTATTGATGAGCACACAGGTGGTCTTTTCGCCGATCATCTGCTCAAAGGCATCCAGATTGGGCTGGAATGCCGGGGCCTGCGGCGGCACCACTTTGAGCACCGCACCGGTGCCGGCCACATAGGGGCCGTACTCCGGGAAGTAGGGCGCAAAAGTCAGCACCTCATCACCGGGCTGGGTGACGGCACGGATGGCATGGGCAATCGCACCGGCAGCACCGGTGGTGGGGAAGATGTGCTTCTGCTCATAGGGCAGGCCGAAGGTCTTTGCCAGATGGGCCGCCACGTCGGCACGGAAGCCGGGGTCGCCCTGGCTGGGGCAGTAGCCGTGCAGGTTCACCGGTTCCTCGTTGGCCAGCAGGTCCTGCATGGCGGCGGTAAATTCCGGCGGGCAGGGCACGCTGGGGTTGCCCAGCGAGTAATCGAACACATTCTCGTAGCCGATCTCGGCGGCACGTTTTTTTCCGTACATGAAAGTCTCGCGGATCACGCTCTTGTTGCCGAGCATGGCGCGGTAGGTCTCATTCAGCATAATACTTCCCCCTGGATTTATGATTGATGTGCCGCCGTATAGCTCTGCTCCACCTTGATGATGCAGTTATAGGTGGGGTCCTGTTCCTTGATGAACTGCTCCATCTGGGTCAGCAGCTCCACCTTGTCCCCGGCATAGCCCGCCGGGAGCACCAGATCAAAAAGCACATTCGTGTGGGTCTTGCCCGGCACGATGCGCAGATCGTGCAGTGACAGGGCCGGGTTCAGCTGGCGGAGTTTTTCGGTCAGACGGGTGCGCAGCACCCCCACCGCAGCATCCGAGGTCACGATGGGATCGTAGTGGATGGTGACCATGAGATGGTCATTCTTCATAAAATTCCGTTCGATGTTGTCGATCAGGTCGTGGGCGTCCAACGGATCCTGCTCGGCAGGCAGTTCCACATGCAGCGAGGCAAACTGGTGCCCCGGGCCGTAGTCGTGCACCATCAGGTCATGCATGCCCAGCACGCCGGGGTAGCTCATCACAGTCTGCTCGATGTGATCCACCAGGTCATCGCTGGGGCGTTCGCCCAGTAGCGGGCTGAGGGTGTCCATCACCAGACCCCAGCCGGAGATCAGAATGAACACGGCCACGCCCACACCCATCAGACCATCCAGAATGTTCCAGCCGGTCAGGCGGCACAGAATGGTGGCAATGAGCACCGCACCGGTGCTCAGCACATCGTTGCGGCTGTCCGCCGCCGTGGCAATGAGGGTCTCGGAACCGATGGTGCGGCCGACGGTGCGGTTGAAGCTGCTCATCCACAGCTTGACCAGAATGGAAGCGACCAGCACGGCAACGGTCAGCAGACTGAACTGCACCGCTGTGGGATGCAGCACCTTGACCACCGACTCCTTCAGCAGGGAAAAGCCAATGCCCAGCACCGTCACGCTGACCACCAGCCCGGCCAGATACTCATACCGGGCATGGCCGAAGGGATGTTCCGCGTCCGGTGCTCTGGACGCCAGCTTGAACCCCACCAGACTGACGATATTGGACGATGCATCCGACAAGTTGTTCAGGGCATCGGCCATGATGGCGATGGAACCGAACAGCGTGCCCACGGCGAGCTTGCCCAGGCAGAGCAGAACATTGCACACCATGCCCACGATGCTGGCCAGATTGCCATAGGCGGCCCGGGTGTGCGGGTCCTGCGGATTGTCGGGGTGACGGATAAACAGACGGATCAACAACTGCGTCATAAAAAACCTCCCGGGCAGCGCTGGCAGCCTGCATACCCAATGTCCCTAGTATAGCATTTTGCTTTATGGTTTTAAAGTGGTTTCCGGAAAACTTTGCCCGGTATACAAAGACCCCGGCGGGGTGTGTGCCCTGCCGGGGTCGATTTTGCAAATAAGGGCCCGCCTTACTTTTCAGAAGGCTTGCTCAGGTCCACGCTGCGGATGATCTTGCGCACCGGCAGGATGCTCTTGGCATTCATGGACAGCTCGTCCACGCCCATGCGCAGGAAGGTCTCGGTGAGGGCGGTGTCGGCACCCAGCTCACCGCAGATGCCCACCCAGATGCCGTGGCGATGGCCGGCTTCGATGGTCATCTTGATGGCGCGCAGCACAGCGGGATGGTGCGGGTTGAAGAAAGGCTCCAGCTTTGCGTTCTGGCGGTCCAGAGCGCAGGTGTACTGGGTCAGGTCGTTGGTGCCGATGGAGAAGAAGTCGCACTCCTGTGCCAGCTCGTCCGCGATCAGCACAGCGGCGGGGGTCTCGATCATGGTGCCCACTTCAATGTTCTGGCCCATCTTCACGCCCTCGGCAGCCAGCTCTGCACGGCACTCCTCCAGGACGGCCTTGGCGTCCTGCAGCTCCCGCAGGCTGGTGATCATGGGGAACATGATGCTCATGTTGCCGTAGGCCGAGGCCCGCAGCAGAGCCCGGAGCTGGGTCTTGAAAAAGTCCTTCCGGGTCAGGCAGATGCGGATGGCACGGTAGCCCAGGGCCGGGTTCTCCTCGTGGTCCAGCTTCATGTAGTCCACGGTCTTGTCGGCGCCGATGTCACAGGTGCGCACGACCACCTTGCGGGGAGCCAGGCTTTCCACCACCTGCTTGTAAGCCTCGAACTGATACTCTTCGGTGGGGAAGTCCTTGCAGTTCAGGTAGACGAATTCGGTGCGGAACAGGCCCACGCCGCCGGCGTCGTTCTGCTGCACAGCACCCACGTCGCCCATGCCGCCGATGTTGGCAAACACGTTGATGGTCTTGCCGTCCAGCGTGGTGTTGGGCTTGCCCTTCAGCTCCTGCAGCAGGGCCTGCTTTTTCTGGTCCTCCTGCTGGCGCTTTTTCAGGCTCTTGAGCAGATCGGGGGTGGGGTCCACATACACACAGGCATTGTAGCCGTCCACCACGGCCATCTTGCCGTCCCAGTCATCCTGGATATCCTTGCACTGGATCAGGGCAGGGATGTTCATGCTGCGGGCCAGAATGGCGGTGTGGCTGTTGGAGCTGCCCTCGCGGGTGATGAAGCCCAGCAGCAGGCTCTTGTCCATGCGCACCGTCTCGGACGGGGCCAGATCCTCGGCCACCAGAATGCTGGGCTCGGTGCCCTGCAGGCTGGCATTGTCCACCCCCTGCAGGATGTCCAGGATCGCCTGTGCAATGTCGATGACGTCCGCACTGCGGGCCTGCAGATACGGGTCATCCATGGCTGCGAACACGGCAGCCTGATTGTCGCCGGCGGTCTTGACAGCGTACTCGGCGCACTTGTGCTGGCCGTTGATGATCTCCTTGATGGCGTCCACAAAGTCGTCATCTTCCAGCATCATGGCATGGATGTTGAACACTTCGGCAATGTCCTCGCCTGCTTCGGCCAGTGCCTTTTCGTACAGAGCAGTCTGCTGCTCAATGGCTTTCTGCTGGGCAGCCTCAAAGCGGGCCACCTCTGCAGCGGTGTCGGCGATCTCTGCGGTGGAGATCACGGTGTCCTTTTTCTTATAGATCTTCAGCTTGCCGATGGCAATGCCGTTCAGAATGCTTCTACCGGTGCCTACCTGCATCGCTCATTCTCCTTCTTACTCATCCATTTCAAAAAAGCCCCCGCAGATCACTCCGCGAGGGCTGTGGCATCACGGCGGGATCAGACGTTCTCGGTCAGGAACTTCTGAATTGCTGCAGCGGCTGCCTCTTCATCGTCGCCTTCTACCTTGATGGTGATGGTCTCGCCCTGCTTGACGCCCATGCCCATCAGAGCCATCAGCTTGCGCATGTCGCAGCTCTTGCCGTCCTTCTCGAGGGTGGCGGTGCTGGCAAAGCCCTTCACGGTCTTGACGAGCAGGCCGGCCGGACGAGCATGGATGCCGCAGGCATCCTTAACGGTATACTGGAATTCCTTCATAATCATTTTCTCCTTACTTAATTTTCCTGTGCCCGGCGCTGCAAACTCCAGCACATGGGGCGTAAAATACAGGAAAAGTTTATACATCTATTATAAACCCTGCACCGTCTTTTTGCACCGTTCTATATTGCTGATTTTTGCGGCAAAATTTTGGTAGTTTTGAACATACAAAAGCTCCAAAAATGCTCATTTTTCACATTTTTTCATTTTTGTTTGCAGAATTTATGCATTCTGCGACCCAATTTTCCATGCAAAACCGGTTGTTCGTTCCGGGACCGTACCGGTTTTGCCGGGAGTTCCGGCCCGCATCATTCCACGGGGTAGCCTTCGGCGTCCAGCGGCAGGGACGCATAATCCACCGCCTGGGCCTGCTCTCCGGCCTCCCCGGAAGTCTGCTGCGCCGCGTCGCCGGTCAGTTCTTCGTCATGGCGCTCGCCCCAGTCGCCGCTGTAGTCCTCCCCGGAGGTCTGCTGCGCGTCCAGTTCCTCGTCGTGCCGTTCGCCCCAGTCCCCGCTGTAGTCCTCGCCGGAAGTCTGCTGGGCTTCGGCCATGGCCGTCTGCAGGTCCTTCAGGCCCACCACCACGCCGGAGGGCCGCTCCAGCAGGTAGGCTCCCACAGCCTTTTTGCGCCACACCAGCAACACCCCGTAGCGGCTGGTCTCGCCGCTGCTGGCCGCCGGGATCAGGGCCGTCCATTTTTCCACCGTTTTGCCCTTGCAGCGGGTCAGATCCATGCCGCTCTGCTGCACCACCCCATTGAAGGCGGAAAAGCTGTCGTCCCATTTGCGGGGGATCTTGACTTTGTCGGCGGTGATGGACGCACCGTCCACCTCCAGCCCGTAGCCGGTGAACCAGGTCTGGATGTCCTGTGCGCTCTCGATCTTGTTCACCGACGCCGCAGCCGTCACCGTGCGGGTGCTGATGTAGCGCCCCAGCAGCGCGCTGCACACCACCAGGGCACAGCACATGGCCCCCAGCCCCAGTTTTTTCAGGCTCGTTCTGCTCAACGTGATCACAAACATATCGCCCTGCCTCCCCAGCACCATTTTTGCGTTGCACACTCTGGAACCAGTGTATGCACCGCCCGGGGCCGGTATGCGGCACAAAAAAGGAGCCGCCGCACGCTTTTTCCGTGCAGCAGCTCCCCTATGGGGTCAGTGTGCTTTTGTAAAATCCGCCGGGCAGACGCAGCCCTTTTGCCGCAACACCTGCTGCAGCACCCGGGCCACCCCGTATTCCGTGTTGGGCGGGGCCAGATACGGCACCCGGCTGCGCAGCTCCGGGCTGCCGTTTTCCATCAGGAAGCCGTAGCCCACGGCCTCCAGCATCTCGATGTCGTTGTAGGTGTCGCCAAAGGCCATCATGGCACCGGATGGGATGTCCAGCAGCCTGCTCAGACGCTCCACAGCCTTCCCCTTGGTCACGCCGGGGTTGGTCACGTCGATCCAGCATTTGCCGGACACCGCCACGGCCAGTTCCTGCCCGAAGCGGGGGCCGTAGACCTTCTCGTACACCTCCTGCGCATTGTCCTGCGGCAGATAGATGGTAAACTTGTCCACTGCGGCGTCGATGGTGTACAGATCCGACACATAGGCAATGCGGTTGTAGAAGTTGCGGTATACGGCATCATAGCACCGGTCACAGGGGCGCAGGTAGGCGTTCTCCAGCCCGCAGACCACAAAGGAATCCCCGTTTTCCTCCGCGCAGGCCGTCAGCCGGTGCCAGACCTCCGGTTCCATGCGGGAGACGAGCAGGTCTTTGCCGCGCCAGCGCACAGCGCCGCCGTTGTCGGCCACCAGAAGGGTCTGCTCCAGCACCGGAGCAAACATCTCTTCCAGCTTGTACAGCGGCCGCCCGCTGGCAGCCGCGAACAGGATATCCTGTCCGGCCAGCTCCTGCACAAGATGCAGAAAGTCCGGCGGCAGCTGACTGTGCCCGTCCAGCAGGGTCGCGTCCATGTCCGACGCGATCAGACGAATGCGGTCCATCGCGCTCCTCCTGTCATCCCATGTAGCTGATGTTGGCATCCAGCTCACCGCTGTAGCCATTGATGCGGGCCTTCTCGGTGCCCTGCCACATATCGCAGTCGATGGGGCTGCTGGACACGCCGTAATGGGCGTTCCAGATGGTGTACTTGCGCAGGGCGTCCAGGTCCACCCGCTTGCGGAACCAGGTGGTGGAAGCGTACACGCCGGGCTTGTACCCCAGATCCTTGACTTCCTCACAGAAGGCGATGGCACACTTGGTGCGGTCCTCCTTGCCCAGGCCATCGGCACGGCCGGTGCCGTTGGGAGAGGTGGAAGCCTCGGTATCATAATAGATGGGGTAGTCCAGCTTGCGGCCGTTCAGCACCCAATTGCAGCCCTGTGCTTCCTCGCGGGCCTCGTCCTCGGTCACCGCCTGGGTGAAGAAATACACGCCCACCTTCAGGCCCGCGTTGCGGGCGTTGGTGAAGTGCTCTTCAAACATGGGGTCCTGCACCAGCGTGCCGCTGGCACCGTAGCCGCGGTAGCCGATGCGGATGATCACAAAGTTCACGCCCGCCTTCTTCACCTTGTTCCAGTCGATGTTGCTCTGGTACTTGGACACGTCGATGCCGAAGTTCACATTCTTCTGCATCACGCCGTCGGCGTCAAAGTAATACAGCTTGCCGTCCACAGACTGGATGCCGGTGACCGGCTTATGGGTGGAGGCGCTGTAGTAATAGGTCTTGCCATTCTTGGTCAGCCAGCCGGTGTATTCCTCCTGGTTGTCCTTTTTGCCGAACAGCCAGTTCCACAGCCAGCTGAAAAAGCCGTTCTCGTCGCCCAGGTCGATGCACTGTGCCTCGGCCTCATCCAGGGCACCCTCGTCCAGCGCCTTGCGGATCTGCTCGTCGGTCAACAGCATGGTCCCCTCCGGCGTGCGGCCGGACAGGTCATTCTCTGCGGCGTCCGTTTCCTCCGGGGGTGCCTGCGGGTCCTGTGCGGCCAGCTCCGGCGTTTCCTGCTGCAGGATCACCGGGCTGTTCTCCTGTGCGGTCTCTGCCGTTTCCGTGCTTTCCGTGGTGTCCGGCTCTGCGTCCTCCGCGCGGCCCGGCACCAGCGGGTCCGGTTCCTCTGCGGTGTCCCGTGCAGGCTCCGCCGGGTTCTCCGCTGCGGCGGGCTCTTCGCCCTGCTCTGCGGTCGTCTCAGACTCCGCGGTCTGTGCGGCAGGCTGCTCGGCGGCTTCCGGCTGTGCCTGCGCCGTGGGTCCTTCCGCCGTCCGGGGCTCTTCCGTGCTGTCCGCAGCGCATTCTTCCGAAGAAGCCGCCGCCTCGGTCTGTTTCTTCCCGAAGAGCTTTGTTTTCTGCTCCGGTTCCGTCTCGCTCTGCTGCCGGACGATGGGCTGCACCGTCACAACCCCCTGCAGGTCGGCCAGATTCATGGCCGCCCCCAGACCGCCGACGGCCAGCACCATGGCCATGGTAAAAACAGCCGCAGCCTTGCCCCAGCCGCGTGCCGAAGATCTGTTGTTCCAAATTCGTTTCATGCCGTACTTCTTCGCCTCCGGATCCCTGTTTTGGTTATAGTCTGCCGCCGCAAAAGCGGACGGCCATTCATGCATTTTCACACAGGTTCAGTATACACCCGATGCCGTCCCGCCGTCAATCAGCTGGACTTTGCCGCCGCGGCCGCCGCGCACGGGCAGGCCTGCGTCCGCACACCCGAAAAATGCTCCAAAAGGGATACGTTTCGCTGGGGCAAAACATTGCACAAAGCCGAAATTTCCTGTTCTTGCCGCCGGAAATCCCGTTTTTTCTTGCTGTCTTGACAGGTGTATGATATTATACTTGACATGCAGTTTCTCTGCGGCGTACCGCGCCGCAGACCGGAAAGGTTGGTTATTTATGGAAAATGTGAAAGATTTTTTAAAGCGCAAGGACATCGTCATTTCTCCGCAGCGCTACCTCATTGAAGCACTGGGCGCCATGGCACAGGGCCTGTTCGCCAGTCTGCTCATCGGCACCATCATCAAGACGCTGGGCCAACAGACCGGGCTGGAAATGCTGGTGGATCTGGGCGGCTACGCTACGGCCATGAGCGGCCCGGCCATGGCCTGCGCCATCGGCTGGGCACTCCACTGCCCGCCGCTGGTGCTGTTCAGTCTGATCACGGTGGGCTACTCGGCCAACGCCCTGGGCGGGGCCGGCGGCCCGCTGGCCGTGCTGATCATTGCCATCGTGGCCGCTGAACTGGGCAAGGCCGTGAGCAAGGAGACCAAGGTGGACATCCTGGTCACCCCGCTGGTGACCATCTTTGTGGGCGTCGGTCTGTCCATGCTCATCGCTGCCCCCATCGGCGCAGCCGCAAGCCAGGTGGGCACCCTGATCATGTGGGCCACCGAGCAGGCCCCGCTGGTCATGGGCATTCTGGTGTCGGTGATCGTGGGCGTAGCCCTCACCCTGCCCATCTCCTCGGCAGCCATCTGCGCCGCACTGGGCCTGACCGGTCTGGCCGGCGGTGCCGCCGTGGCGGGCTGCTGCGCCCAGATGGTGGGCTTTGCCGTGATGAGCTACCGCGAGAACGGTGTGGGCGGTCTGGTGAGTCAGGGCCTGGGCACCAGCATGCTGCAGATGGGCAACATCATCAAGAACCCCCGCATCTGGATTGCCCCCACGCTGGCCAGTGCCATCACCGGCCCGCTGGCCACCTGCCTGTTCCACTTTGAGATGAACGGTGCCGCCGTTTCCTCCGGCATGGGCACCTGCGGTCTGGTGGGCCAGATCGGCGTGTACACCGGCTGGGTCAGCGACATTGCCGCCGGCACCAAAGCTGCCATCACCCCCATGGACTGGGCGGCCATGATCCTGCTGTGCTTCGTCCTGCCCGCCGTGCTCAGCGTCCTCTTCTGTGAGGCAGAGCGCAAGCTGGGCTGGATCAAGGACGGCGACCTGAAGCTGAACTAAAGCATTATGATATGAAAAGCCGGAGGCGTTTCAATGCGTCTCCGGCTTTTTGGCTTTATGCCAGCTTTGAAGTCAGGTCTTTCCGACGATCTGTTTCCCGTCCAGTACCGCCTGTTTCAGGGTATCGCCGTCGTACACCAGCTTGAGCGAAAAATACGGTCGATCCCCGTTGAGCAGGCGGAAGAAAATTTTGTCGCCCTCCCAGATGGGCAGTTCCGTCACCTTTTCCTTGGGCACCCACTCCAGCACACCCTCTTTGCAGGCATCGCCCTGCACCATCTCGCCCTGCCAGCCGTCAGCGGTGTACAGGTGAATGAACTCGGTCATGTTGCCCCACACAAAGGTCAGCAGGCCCCGACAGCGCCAGCGCGTCAGGGTAAGGCCCGTTTCCTCCCGCACCTCTCGCACAAGGCAGTCCTCCGGGCTTTCAAAGCGCTCAAATTTGCCGCCTACGCCCACCCACTTGTCGTGGTTGTAGTCGTCCTGTTTTTTGATGCGGTGCAGCATCAGGTAGGCGTCATCCCGCTCCAGATAGCACAGCGTCGTGCTGAAGATGGGGTACTCCGGATCCATAAAAGCACCTAAGTTCATGGGTGTATTCTCCTTTTTCTGCGTTATTTTCGGCCAGAAAGAGGACCCGGCAGAGCCCGCAGGCTCTGCCGGGTCACTTCGTATGCTTTTTCGGTGTCGGGGAGCCGTCAGTCCTTCCGGCTGGCGCGGCCCTGTCCGGCATTGTTCAGCTTGCGCACCAGATCATTCTGATGCTTGCGCTGGCTGGGCGTGGGCTGGGGGTCCGGCTTTTCCTCCGCACGCTTTGCCGCCTGGGCGGCGTCCGGGTCGATGCGCACCAGATCCCATTCCTGGTTGCCGCCGGCCACATAGGTCCAGATCTGGGCCTGGGCACCGTTTGCGGTGTTCATGCCCACCAGGTCAATGTATTTGTCCGCCAGCACATTCCGGATGCGGGTGTGACCGCTGCGGGTGGGTTCCAGCGTCCAGCACTGGCTCCAGCCGTTGGTGCGGCTCCACTGGTGCAGCCAGGTGCCTTCCACCACGCCGCCCAGGGCCAGGTCGATCACCTTGCCGGTAAAGCGGTTCTGGATGCGCCAGCGCCCGCCGCCTGCGTCCACGAACTGCCACTGCTGCCACGGATGGCCCGCGTAGCTCCACAGCTGGATGGCGGCGCCGTTCTCCGTATTGAAGTCCTTTACTTCCAGCACCTTCCCGTTCGGGGCTTTGATGATGTAAAATTCATTTTCCAGTATAACGACCTGCGATGCCTTCGCCATAGAGCACGACTCCTTTCCTTCCTGGTAGCCCTATTATAACGTATCGGCCGCGCGGCAACAAGGATGCTTTTCCATAATCTTTTTTCAATTTCTTGTGCATTTTGCATCTTTTTCCGAGAGTTCCGGCCACTTTGCACTCTGCCGTGGAATGTGGTACAATAAACTTATCCGATCACAGGAGGGAAATTGCCATGACCAATGAGACCATTCAGACCATCCGGAGCCGCCGCAGCTGCCGCGCCTACAAACCGGAGCAGATCACCAACGAAGAACTGGAAGCCGTTCTGGGTGCCGGCACCTATGCTGCCAGCGCCATGGGCAAGCAGAGCGCCAAGATCGTGGTGGTGCAGGACGCCGCCACGCGGGAAAAGCTCTCCTGCATGAACGCCGCCATCATGGGCAAGGACTGCGACCCCATGTACGGCGCGCCCACCATTCTGGTGGTGCTGGCCGATGCCAACGCCAAGTGCGCTGTGCAGGACGGCAGCCTTGTCATGGGCAACCTGATGCTGGCCGCCGCCTCGCTGGGGCTGGGCAGCTGCTGGATCAACCGCGCCAAAGAAGAGTTTGAGAGCGAAGAGGGCAAAGCCCTGCTGAAGAAGTGGGGCATCGAGGGCGAGTGGATCGGCGTCGGCCACTGCATCCTGGGCTACCCCGCCGGGGACCCTCAGCCCGCCGCGCCCCGCAAATCGGATTACATCCTCAAGGTGTGATCCCCGACAAAAGTAGGAGCACTATGAAACCCGATTACAAACTGGTCGCCAAGGCCAAATACATCCACACCACCGCCGACCTTGCCAGCGAGATCTGGCACGAGGTCTACAAACGCTATTACCCCGGCAAGCAGCTGGACACTCTGGTGGAGGAGCTGCAGAGCGCCGAAGCCATCGAGGCCGACATCGACAACGACGTGAACTATTTTCTCGTCGTGCTGGGCGGCAAGAACATCGGCTACTTTGCCTGGAAGATGGAGAACACCGCCCTGCACCTGATGCACCTGTACCTCAAGCCGGAGTACCGCGGCAAGGCCATCGGCCGCGACATCGTGCTTTCCTGCGAGCGTCTGGCCCGGGGCGAGGGCAAGGGCCGCATGTGGTGCACCGTGCATGCCAAGGCCCTGCCCGTACAGCAGTTCTTCAAGGCGCTGCGCTACCGCAGCCTGAAGCCCGCCGAGCAGGAAACCGGCACCGTGCCCCGCAATGAGCTGGTGTTTGAGCACACCCTGTAAGGCTGTGCCCGGTTTGCCGCAAAAAGGCATTGAAATTTCTCCCGGTTTGTACTACACTGGTGTAGTGCAATGAAGTGGCGGCACCCGCCGCCGGACAGAAAAAGGAGAACGCGCATGGCAAAAGATCATCCGACCGGGCAATCCGGTCTGTACGAGGCTTTCCTGCAGCTCAAGACCCCGGAACAGTGCTACCGTTTTCTGCAGGACGTCTGCAGCTATTCCGAGCTGAGTGCAATGGAACAGCGCTTCAACATCGCGGAGATGCTGGCAGACAAGCGCATCTATACCGAGATCATGGACAAGACCGGCGCGTCCAGTGCCATCATCAGCCGGGTCAGCCGGGTACTGAGCGCAGACGGCAGCGTCCTGCGCGAATTGCTGGAAGCCGACAAGAATACGCACTGATTTTTTCACCGCGTGCCGCTTTGCGGTGCGCGGCGTTCTTATTTTCAAGGAGGTTTTATCCCAATGAGCAAAGCTGTTGTGTTTTTTGCCGAGGGCACCGAAGAGTGCGAGGCCCTGCTGGTGGTGGACCTGCTCCGCCGCGCTAAAGTGGACGTGACCGTGGCCAGCGCATCCGGCAGCCGCGAGATCCTGAGCAGCCACAAGATCCGCATCACCGCCGACGCACTGGCCGAAGAAGTGGACTATTCCGATGTGGATCTGGTGGTGCTGCCCGGCGGCATCCCCGGCACGCCGAATCTGGCCGCCAACAAGACCGTAACCGACACCTGCACCGCCTTTGCAAAATCCGGCAAAAAGGTGGCCGCCATCTGCGCCGCACCCAGCGTGCTGGCCTCTCTGGGCCTGCTGGAAGGCAAAAATGCCACGGCCCACGCCGGATTTCAGGACAAGCTGGCCGGTGCCCATGTGCTGGACGCCGAAGTGGTCGTGGACGGCAACATCACCACCAGCTACGGTCTGGGTGGTGCCATTCCGTTTGCACTGGAGCTGGTGCGCCAGCTGGCCGGGCAGGCCGAGGCCGACCACATCCGGAACGCCATCGCCTACCGGCACTGAAAGGAGGCCTGTTCCATGCGTTTTGTCACCTGCCTTGGCCCGGATGGTGTGGAGGAGCCCGCCGTCCTCTCTGCCGACGGCACCGCCGTCACCCCGCTGCGCTGGCTGGGCCTGCCCTGCGACACCCTGACCGAGGCCATCCCGCAATTGACCCCCGCCGTGCGGGCCGGGCTGGCGCTGGCCCTGTCGGCCATCCCGTCGGTCCCGCTGGATGCCGTGCAGCTGCAGAGCCCCATTCCCTGCCCGGCACAGGACGTTGTCTGCCTGGGCATCAACTACATGGCTCACTCGGACGAAGCGGAAAAGTATTCCGCCGACGCCTTTGCCACCCAGCATCAGGACGCCATCTACTTTTCCAAGCGGGTCACCCGTGCCGTGCCGGACGGCGGCTTCATCGAGGCCCACACCGACCTTGTAAAGAAGCTGGACTACGAGTGTGAGCTGGCCGTGGTGCTGGGCCGGGATGCCAAAGACGTGCCCGCCGGGCAGACCAGGGACTATGTGTTCGGCTACACCATCCTGAACGACGTTTCCGCCCGCGATGTGCAGACGGCCCACAAGCAGTGGTACTTTGGCAAAAGTCTGGACGGCTTTACCCCCATCGGCCCCTGCATCGTGACGGCAGATGAGTTTGAAGTCTACCCGCCGCAGCTGGGCATCCGCAGTTTTGTCAACGGCGAAAAGCGGCAGGACTCCAACACCCGTCTGCAGATTTTTGACATCGACCATGTCATCCACGAGCTTTCGCAGGGCATGACCCTGAAGGCCGGAACCATCATCGCCACCGGCACCCCCGCCGGTGTGGGCATGGGCATGGATCCACCGCAGTTCCTGCAGCCCGGCGACACGGTGCGCTGCGAGATCGACGGCATTGGCAGCCTGACCAACACGGTGCGTTGAGCTGTTGTAAAACTGTCCAAATTCTGTGCAGCATTTCCGTCTGATTGCATGAAAAGCTGCTGCGGCTCTGCTTTTTTGCAGAGCGCTGTGTTATACTGGAAGTCAACAAAATACGGCAGCCTCCGGGCTGCAGCAAAGGGGTAAATGAGATTATGAAGGAATACGCATTTGGCATCGACCTGGGCGGCACCACCGCCAAGATCGGCCTGTTCACCACCGCCGGGGCCCTGCTGGAAAAGTGGGAGGTGCCCACCGACACCTCCAATGCCGGTGAACACATCCTGGAAAATCTGGCTGCGGCCATCATGGGCAAAATGCAGGAAAAGGCCATTCCCGCCGAGCAGGTGGAGGGCGTGGGCATCGGCGTGCCCGGCCCGGTGCTGGACAGCAGCGTGGTGCCCATCGTCTGTGCCAACCTGGGTGGCTGGGGCCAGCGCAATGTGGCTGCACAGCTTTCCGGCCTGCTGGACGGCCTGAAGGTGCTGGTGGGCAATGATGCCAACGTGGCTGCCCTGGGCGAGATCTGGATGGGTGCCGCCAAGGGCTGCCGCAGTGCTGTCATGGTCACCCTGGGCACCGGCGTAGGCGGCGGCGTCATCGTGAACGGCAAGGTCATCGACGGCTCCCACGGGGCCGGCGGCGAGATCGGCCACATTACGGTGAACCGCCACGAGACCGCCACCTGTGGCTGCGGCAAGCACGGCTGCCTGGAACAGTACTCCAGCGCCACCGGCGTGGTCCGCTGCATGCAGAAGCTGCTGGACGAGAACCCGGACATCCCCTGCACCCTGCGCGGCATCGACTTTGCCGCCAAGGACGTATTCGACGCTGCCCGCAGCGGCGACGCCCTTGCCGCCCGCGAGGTGGACGAGATGACCGACACGCTGGGCATGGCACTGGCCAGCATCGCTGCCACCACCGACCCAGAGATGTTCATGATCGGCGGCGGTGTGGCCCGCGCAGGCGAGGTGCTGTTCGACCCGCTGCGCGAGCACTACAAGACCTACGCCTTCAAGTCCTGCCGGGAGACCCCCATCGTGGCGGCCACCCTTGGCAACGACGCCGGCATCTATGGTTCCGTCCGCCTGATCGTGGGCGAATAAAACATACCTGATCGCAAAAGAGGCGCTGCCATCCGGCAGCGCCTCTTTTCTTATCCTTTACAGCGTATCTTCTCCCGGCAGCTGGTTCCACAGGCGGTAGTACACGCCCTGCTTTGCCAGCAGCTGTTCGTGGGTACCGGATTCCACAATGCCCTCTTCGCCCAGCACCAGGATGCGGTCGTAATCCTTGATGGTGGTCAGGCGGTGGGCAATGGTCAGGGTGGTGCGGCCGTGGGCCAGTTTTTCCAGGCTCTGGCCCACCAGGATCTCGCTCTCGTTGTCCAGTGCACTGGTGGCCTCGTCCAGAATCAGGATGGACGGGTTCTTCAGGAACACACGGGCAATGGCGATGCGCTGCTTCTGGCCGCCGGACAGCTTGACGCCGCGCTCTCCGACGTAGGTGTCAAAGCCGTCCTTCAGGGCCAGAATGAACCGCTCGGCACCGGCCAGACGGGCCGCCTCCACGATCTCCTCGCGTGTGGCACCGGGCTTGCCGTAGGCAATGTTCTGGGCCACCGTGCCGCTGAACAGGTACACGTCCTGCTGCACGATGCCGATGTCCTGCCGCAGGCTCTTCAGGGTGACATGGCGGATATCCTGCCCGTCGATGAGGATGCGGCCGTCCGTCACCTCGTAAAAGCGGGGGATCAGGTTGCACAGGGTGGTCTTGCCGCCGCCGGAAGCGCCCACCAGTGCCAGCCGCTCCCCGGCGTGGATGTCCAGACTGATGTCGTGCAGCACCTTGTTGTGGTCATCCGGGTACTCAAAGCTGACGTTCTCGAACCGGATCGCGCCGGGGCCGGGCTGCAGGGGCACGGCGTCCGGGGCGTCCTGAATGGCCACCGGGGTGTCCATGATCTCGGCAAAGCGCTCGATGCCGGTCATGCCGCGCTGGAACTGCTCGGCAAACTCCACGATGCGCCGGATGGTGGCGATGAGGGTGGTGACATACAGCATATAGGCCACAAGGTCACCGGCGGTGATCCTGCCGTACACCAGCGACAGGCCGCCTGCCAGAATGACCACCAGATACATCAGGCCGTCGAACAGGCGGGTGGAGGTGTTGAAGGCACCCATGGCGTAGTAACCAAGGGTCTTGATCTGCTCAAAATCCTTGTTGCCCTTGGCAAATTTTTTCCGCTCTTCGTCATCGGCGGCAAACGCCTTGACCACGCCCTGCCCCAGCAGGCTGTCCTCGATGGTGGAGTTCAGTTCACCGATCTGCACCCGCTGCTGGCGGAACCGCGCCCGCAGCCGGCCGTTCAGGTACACCGACACCACCCCCATCAGGGGCACACAGGCAAACACCGCCAGCGTCAGCGGAATGCTGGCCTGACACAGGATGACGAAGGACACCACGATCTTGATGGCCGCGATGAAAAATTCCTCCGGGCAGTGGTGGGCGAACTCGGTCACATCGAACAGGTCGTTGGTGATGCGGCCCATGATGGTGCCCACCTTGGTGTTGTTGTAGTAGGTGTGGTCCAGACGCAGCAGGTGGTCAAAGGCGTCGCGGCGCATATCCGTCTCGATGTGCACACCCATGATGTGGCCGATGCTGGACATATAGTAGCTGGCCGCGCCGTCGATGATGCGCAGCACAAAGTACAGCGCCGCCAGCCGCAGCACGATGCCCGCCGTCAGGGTGATGCCCACCCCCATGGCGGAGTTGGTGATGGTGCTCATGATCTTGGGCAGCACGATGTCGCACAGAGTAGTCAGTGCGGCACAGAACAGGTCCAGGAACAGGGTCTTTTTGTACTTGACCAGATAGGGCAGGAAGCGCCGGATCAGCGCGCCGCTGCTGGCGTGATGTGCCCCGGGATCCTTTATCTTATTTTTTGCCATGGTTCCTCCGTTTTGTTGATTTTTATCAGGCTTTTACGATTCAGGGTATTGCAGATATTTTTCAGCAGGCTCGCCCTCTCCGTCACGGCTCTGCCGTGCCACCTCTCCCAAAGGGAGAGGCATTGGCAAAGAGATGAAGTTTGCGTGGACTGCCAAGGGCTCCCCCCTCGGGGGAGCTGGCGCAATAGCGCCTGAGAGGGCGAGGCCGCTACCCTGAAGCCGTTTTTCTCTTATTTTTTGCTGTAGTCCCGCTCGCCGTAAATGGCGGTGCCGATGCGCACCAGCGTGGCACCCTCGCGGATGGCGTTTTCAAAGTCGCCGCTCATGCCCATGGAAAGGGTCTCCATGGCCACGTTCTGGTAGCCGCGCTCCCCGGCCTGCACGAACAGCTTGTACACCTGGGCCAGATACCGGCGGTTCTGGGCGTCATCGTCGTTCACGGGCGGGATGGCCATCAGGCCCTTCACCCGGATGTGTTCCTGTGCGGCGGCTGCGTCCAGCAGGGGCCAGAGGGCTTCCGGTGCCACACCGGTCTTGCTCTCCTCGCCGCCGATGTTCACCTCCAGCAGCACGTTCTGCACGATGCCGGCCTTAGCGGCTTCCTTTTCAATGGCGGCCAGCAGGTGTTCGCTGTCCACGCTCTGGATCAGGCTGGCGCGGCCCAGCACCTTTTTGATCTTGTTGGTCTGCAGGTGGCCGATAAAATGGCTGGGCTTGCCACAGTAGGCCCCGGCGTCAAAGTTTGCGCACAGCTCCTGCACATGGTTCTCGCCAAATACGTCAATGGGCAGCGCGGCACTGGCGGCCACCGTCTCAGCGGTGCGGGTCTTGCAGGCGGCGCACAGCTGCACCTGCGCCGGGTCCCGGCCTGCTTCCCGGGCAGCAGCGGCCATCTTTGCGCGGATCTCCTCCACGGCTTCCCGCATTTGCTCCAAAATCTTTTCTGCCATGGTATCTCAGTCCTCCTCGGTATACTTGGCGCGCTCGCCGCCAATGAGCTTCGGGCGGGTGCGGGCGCACAAGATATTTGCTTCGCCGATCTTGGAAAGGCTCAGCCGCACCGGCACGGCCACCCGCTTCAGGTGCATGCCGATGAGGGTGCCGCCGATGTCGATGCCCGCGTGGGCGCGGATCTCCTCCACGGCCACCGGGTCCTGGAAGTTCTTCCAGCAGGTAGTGGCCCAGCTGCCGCCGGCATGGGGCCGGGGCACCACGCACACTTCCTCCCAGCCGTATTTTTCCGCAGCTTCCCGCTCGATGATAATGGCCCGGTTCAGATGCTCACAGCACTGCGCTGCCAGCCAGATGCCGTTTTCGGCCAGCACCGGGGCAATGCCTGCATACACGGCGCGGGCCGCTTCCAGGCTGGAATCCTTGCCGATGTGCCCGCCCACGATCTCGCTGGACGAGCAGCCTACCACGAACACATCACCTTTTTTCAGCTTTGCTTCGGCCAGCAGTTCGGTCACGGCCTGCCGGGCCTCCTGTTCGATCTGTTTCTGAAATGCTTCTGTCATATCAAAACACCTCGGTCTTTAAATGCGTGCCGACAGCACCTGTGCGCTGTCCGCCGCGCCAAAATACACTTTGCTGCCCACCGGGCACACCGCCGTGCAGCTGCTGCCGCCGGTAAATGCCCGCTTCCAGCTGCCGTCGGCGGTGCTCACCGCCTCCGCGCAGGGAGCGTCGGACGGCAGGCCGAACAGCTTTTCCTGCAGATTCTGACCCGCCCGCAGGGCGATGCCCCGCAGCAGGGTGCTGTCGGCGTTCTTTTCCAGCCAGCCGCTGCGGGCCCAGCGGTAGCTGATGTACAGGGTGCCGTCGGCTTCCATGGCCAGTGCACCGGGGTAGCCCGGCAGGCCGGAAAAGGCACTTTGGCAGTTTTTGCCGCCCGCCGTCAGTTCCCGGGCGTCAGCGTCCATGCTCCATACACAGCGATTGCCCAGATCCGAAACATACAGGGTCCTGCCGTCCGGGCTCAGGGCCAGGCCGGATGCCCCGGCCACGCCGCCGACCACCCGCTGCACCGACCGGTCCGCCGGGTCGTACACATACATCCAGCCGGTGCCGGTGTGGGCCAGCAGCTCGGTGCGCAGGGCCGCTTCCAGCCCATTGTCCACGGCTTCCCCGCCCGCCACGGCAAAGTACACCTTGCCGTCCGGGCCGGCCTCCACCGCAGAAACAGCTCCCAGCGGGGCCCCGTCGATCTGGGTGACCACCTGTTCCACGGCCGCGCCCCAGCTGTCGTGTCTTGCACGGCACAGGGCCCCGCCGCCGGGGGTGAGGACGGTCAGCCACAGGTCCCCGTCTGCATCAAAAGCAAAGCCGGTCAGCTCTCCGTCCACGCTCAGGATGGCCGAAAAGCTGCCGCCATCGGTGCGCACAAGGTCACTCTTCCGCTTTTTCAGGGTCGCGCCGTTGTACGCAGCCGCATACACAAAGCCGTCCTGCTCACGGATGCAGTCCACACCCTGATAGTCTCCCAGTGCCAGCACATCCCGGCTGTCGGCAGAAAGGGCTGTCTGCACGGCGCCGGTGCTCCGGCGCACCTCCGGCGCGGTGTAGGCCTGCGGCGGGGTGTCGATGGGCCGGAACACCAGCGCATACACCAGTGCCAGCAGGATGCCCACCCCGAACACGGTGCTGGCGGTACGGAACCGCTTGAGCAGGGCATCCCGCTCGGCCGCCATCTGGGCCGCATATTCGGCCCGGCGGCGCGCTGCGCGGGCGTTGGCACGGTTGGCCCGCCGCACCCAGCGGTCCACGAACAAAGCCGCCTGCGGCCCCACCGTGAGGGACGCAATGGCAAGGATCAGCAAAAATTCAACCAGTCCGATTCGCATGCAAAAATTTCCTTTGTCTGTCTGAAAATGATGGAACTCCCATCTTGCGCTAGTATAGCATTCCCGCGCGCAAAGGGCAAGCGGGACAAAAAAGAACTGCCACACAGCATCGTGCAGCAGCTCCGGTTTTCAGGTTCTCTTTCTCAGCCGTCCCTCGATCCGGCCACGCAGAGGGCAGTACCATGTATAATAGTGCTTCTTCAGCAGCCGCTGCAAAATGCGGCTGACCGCGCTGGGCTTCGGCTTCCAGCTTTCGGCATAGCGGTGGATGGAGTAGGTCTTGGGCGTTACCCGAAGCTCCCGGCTGTAAAGATCCATCGGGCAGAAATACTCTGCCGGAAAGATCTCCATTTCCGCGATGCTCTGCCTTGTTCCGTCCTTGCGCACGCCCAGTGCCTGCAACACCCTTGTGTTCCGCTCCGGGCAGGGTGTCAGGTCCGCGCTGCCGTCCGCCTTTAAAAAATCCAGTGCATCGTAATCCCGCAGCAGCGCCTGCACCACCGAGTTGCCCTTGCGTGCCCCGAACCCCAGCCCGGTGGCTACCTCGTTATTGGTCTGAAACCCCATAAACCCGGGCAGCTCCAGCAGCTCATCCAGCGGGCGCACCAGCTCCACGTCCGTGTCCAGATAGATGCCGCCGTACTCGTACAGCACCGCCAGCCGCACATAGTCCGATACAAAGGCGTATTTCTTTGCCTCGTAGGCTTGCTGTGCATAGCGGTTTGTGCTGATATCAAAGTTCTGATCGTTCCACTCGATGATCTTGTAATCCGGGCAGTATTTCTTCCAGCTTTCCATACATTTTTGGCTTTCCGCACTGATGGGTCCGCCGCCGAACCAGCAGTAGTGGATGATCTTTGGGATGCTCATGACCGCTTCTCCTTTTTCTCCGCAAACTCCCCGATCGTTACGACCTTATTTTACAAAATCCCGCATTTTCTTGTCAAGTTTCCCTGCGTATTTTGCTGTGCCTTTCCGCAAAAAGATTGCCGCTTCGGCGCCCGGTGTGGTATACTGGGTGCAGACGGTTTTGTTTTTCCAAACCATTCACTTAAAATTCACAGCTTTTTCCAATTCTTGCATTAAAATAAAGTCGTATACTGAACTATGATAGGGAGGAGTTCTGTTTTATGGCAAAGATCCTGATCGTTGATGATGAGCCCCGTATCCGGGAGCTTCTCCGTGAAAATTTACAGTATGCCGGCTACGCCTGTGAAGAAGCCGGTGACGGCTCCGCCGCTTTGTCGCTGCTGTCCGGCGGCGGGTATGATCTGGTGATTCTGGACCTGATGATGCCCTTTATGGACGGCATGACCTGCCTGCGCGAGATGCGCAACCGCCACATCAACACCCCGGTGATCATCCTCACTGCCCGCGGCGAGGAATACGACAAGCTGGCCGGTCTGGAGGGCGGTGCCGACGACTATGTGGTCAAACCTTTCTCCCCCCGGGAGCTGGTGGCCCGCGTGCGTGCCGTGCTCAACCGCACCATGCCCCGGGCGGAAACTTCTTCCGCCACCATGACCTTCGGGGACCTGACCATCGACACCGCCAGCCACACCGTGCGGGTGGCCGGGGAGGATGTGGCCCTGACCCCCAAGGAGTTCGACCTGCTGGTGTTCCTGGCCTCCAACAAGGGCATCGCCCTCAGCCGCGAAAAGATCCTGCAGAAGGTGTGGAACTACGACTACTTCGGCGAGGACCGCACCGTGGACACCCACGTCAAGATGCTGCGCGGCCATCTGGGCAAGTGCCGCAGCTATATCGCCACCGTGTGGGGCATCGGCTACAAGTTCGACCCCGACGCCGTGCGGTAAACGGAGGCTGTGCAGTTCATGCGGCGAACAAACAATGCCCGGCGCGGGCTTGGCATCCGCGGGCAGCTGATGTTCTTTTTGTGCTTCATCTGCCTGTTTCTGCTGGTGCTGTTCTGGATCCTGTCCACCCAGCTGCTGGAACCGCTGTATACCCGGCACATCGAGCGGCAGCTGGCCACCCAGGCCGAAAACGTGGTGTCCCAGCTGGACGACGCCCTGGCCGAGGGCACCACTCTTTCTTCCTGGTCCTTCGGACGGCTGTATGTCAACACCGGCTTTTTTGACAAGCTGGCCATGGACCTGTATTCCAAGGGAGCGCTGAGCAGCTTCTGTGTGGACATTTCCGACTCCACCCTGCGGCAGATCTACAAGATCGAGAACCAGTCTTACTGCAACTTACATGAGACGTATCTTTCGGACGCATCCAGCAATGAGGTGGTGAACACCGCCATTGCCATGCGCAAGAAGTGCCGCACCTCGCCGGGCGGCTTCAAGCAGACGCTCAACCCGCCCCGCCTGTCCGGCTCGGCCCAGCTTCTGGTGGGCCGCACCACAGCCGACGGCAGCTACACCGTGCTGGTGACCACCAGTCTGGTGCATGTGGCCGAGGCCAGCAATGTGCTGAGCACCCTGCTGCCGCTGGCGGCGGCACTGATCTTTGTCTTTGCCATGTCGGCGGCGTGGCTGTTCAGTGAGTGGTTCACAAAGCCCCTGCGGCAGCTGTCCCGCGCCGCCCGCCAGATGGCCAAGGGCAACTACGCCGTGCAGGTGGAGAGCCGCCGCAGCGACGAGCTGGGCGACCTTGCACAGGACTTCAACCATATGGCAGAGGAGGTGCAGCGGGCGGCCCAGATGCAGCGGGACCTGCTGGCCAACGTCTCCCACGACCTGCGCACCCCGCTGACCCTCATCAAGGGCTACGCCGAGACGGTGCGCGACCTGACCGGCGATGACAAGGCCCACCGCGACGAACAAATGAACATCATCGTGGACGAGACCGACCGCCTGACCGCGCTGGTGTCCAGCGTGATGGAGCTGAGCAAGGTGACCAGCGGTGCCGACCGCTGTGAGCGGGTGAACTTTGACATGGGCCAGCTGTGCGACGAAGTGAGCGAACGCTACGACGCCATCTGCGCCCAGAACGGCTGGCAGCTCAAACTGGAGCTGCCGGATGAGGAGCTGCCCGTCTACGCCGACCCGGACATGATGCAGCGCGCGCTGCACAACCTGCTGGGCAACGCCATGCACCACATCGGGCCGGACGGCATCTTTATCCTGCGGGCTTCCCGCTGCACCGAAGGGGTGCGCGTGGAGGTGGAGGACCACGGCCCCGGCATCGCCGCCGCCGACCTGCCCTATATCTTCGACCGCTACTACCGCTCCCGTTCGGACGCCGGCAAGCAGGGCACCGGGCTGGGCCTTTCCATCACCAAGGCCATCTTCCAGCAGCACGGCTTCCGCTTCGGCGTGCAGAGCACGCTGGGCAAAGGCACCATCTTCTGGTTCATCATGAACGACCTGCCCGCTAGCGGACAGGCCGCCGACCTTTGATTTTACAGCAACAAAAAAGCAGCGCATCTTCGCTCAGAAGATGCGCTGCTTTTTTCAGGTCGAGCTTGCACTGCGGTAAATGCCGAAGGTGTTGTCCGGTGCGGGCATCTCCACGCGGGAGGCCCGGTCGTTCACCTTCCACATCAGGACCCCCATGGCCCCCAGAACCGCCAGCACGATAAGCCATTTGACGGCATTCGGAAGTTTATTCATATATACGTCCTTTTTTATTGTTATTCCGGGCAGCACCGCCTGCGGGCAGCGCACAGCAGCGCCCCGGCCTGTGTTTCGTCCAGTGCCTGCACCCACGGCCCGCGCGGGCAGGCCCCTGCGCCAGTGTTGCCGGCCTCGGCAAACTGGGCAAGGTCCGAGTCGGTGCGGTCGTTCCAGCCCGCAAAGCCCTCCGGGGCAATGTGGGCCCCCAGACGGCTGGCCAGCACCGCCGTTTTCCCGGTGGGCCGCCAGGGCCGCCCCAGATACACGGTGCCCTGCGGGCAGCTATCCGACACAAAGTCGCAGTCCCAGAACACAAAGCCCAGGCCCTCCGCGCTGCCGGACGGTGCCGTGACCCAGCTGTGGGGCAGGCCGTTGTTCACCGTGCGCAGCACGCACTGCTCAAACAGCGCATCCGCCCCGCCAAAGATGAAATCAATGTCTCCCGCGATCTCACAATCGTGGTAATACTGGGCGCTTGCCCGGCGCGGAGCAAGGCCGCGCGGGCCGAGGAAGCCGTCCTTTTCCCGCTCCTTCTCCGGCAGAGGGGCGCAGAACAGCGTATCCTGATTGCCCAGCAGCCGCACCTTCTCGAACACCGCGTGGGCGCTGTCCACATAGGCCGCCACGGCCTGGCCCGCCTTTGCGCCGGGGCCGGCATCGTTCTCAATGGTCAGATCTTCCACCCGCAGCCGCTCACCGCTGAAAAACGCCGTGTAGCTGCGGAAGGTATGGGTGGGCCGCCCATCCGGGTGGGGCAGCTTGCCGCCGTCCCCCC
>SKEG01000864.1_pt1 | contig 27966 bp, 16 predicted proteins | sample 4826631 | NCBI WGS metagenome assembly SKEG01 (sample SAMN11008815, study PRJNA524170) | human gut metagenome | biome: Human fecal sample; material: Feces; isolation source: fecal sample from pouch patient p26, p34, p50 | host: Homo sapiens | place: Israel: Tel-Aviv | collected 2016-11-02
CCTTTGAGGGCTGGCGAGAGTCAAAAGCGATAGCTTGAACGAAGTGAAAGCAGCGCCTTGAGACGCGAGCTGGTAGTAAAGGCTTATAGCCGCAGAGAAAACCGCGCTTTTTAAACGCGGTTTTTATTTGCTTTTTTGAAAGTTGGACATACAAATAGTAGATGCGATATAATAATGAGGATGAAAGAAGTGTAATTTTTATGGAAGATAAAATACGAATTATAATGTATTCAAGTGCAGATAAAGTGGATGGCCAAGGTGTAGGCAGTGCCTATGAAGAACAGGTCAATCTCATTAAAGAAGGGGCTAGTGATATTTTTGAAGTGGGTATCAATAACTGGATCAAAACTCCAGATATTCAACATTTTCATACGGTCGATCCTACTTTCTATGTAAAGATGCAAAATCATAAGGCCGCTAATATAGCCTATTGTCATTTTTTACCAGATACTTTAGAAGGTAGTTTAAAGATTCCGGCACCATTATTGAATGTATTCCGTTCTTATTTGATTCAATTTTATAAGAGTGCAGATCGCTTGGTTGTTGTAAATCCAAGCTTTATTGATGCATTAGTAGAATATGGTATTGATCGAGAAAAAATTTATTATATTCCTAACTATGTATCTAAGGAAAAATTCTATCGCAAATCCGATGATGAGTGTGCTGCCATTCGAAAAAAGTATGGTGTAGCTAAAGATGCTTTTGTGGTATTGGGTGCAGGTCAGGTACAAACGCGTAAGGGTGTGCTTGATTTTGTGAATGTTGCCAAAGAAATGCCAGATGTACAATTTGTATGGGCTGGAGGCTTTTCGTTTGGTCGTATTACAGATGGGTACGAAGAATTAAAGAAGTTACAGGAAAATCCACCGGAAAATTGTAAATTCTTAGGCATTGTACCAAGAGAAGAAATGGTGGATCTATATAATATGGCGGATGTGCTTTTTGTGCCAAGCTATAATGAATTGTTCCCAATGACTATTTTAGAAGCGGTGAATTTACATGTTCCATTGGTGCTTCGTAATTTGGATTTATATAAAGATATTTTATTTGATCGTTATATGCATGCGGATGATAATGATGGTTTTAAAAATTGTCTGTTAAAGTTGAAAAATGATTCAGATGTATATGCGAAGTATCAAAATGAAAGTCGTTTATTGAGTGAATTCTATTCGAAAGAACACGTATTGAATATGTGGAGAGAATTTTATTTGAGTGCATATAAGGATAAACAAGAGGAATTATTAAATAAGAAAAAATAGGGGTTTTTATGAAAAAACAGAAGTACGCACTAAATCTGTTGCTTATTCTTGCTTTAACGGGATTTGCCCTATGGTTTGCTCTAAAGGATAATTATCAACAAGTTGTAAAGTGCATTTCACAAATGAATCTGTTAAGCCTTGTCATTGTATTATTATGGGGAGTTCTTTTTACTGCGGTATGGGGATTTGTATATTATATATTAGGAAGAAAATATACAGAGAATTATACACCTGGTAAAGGAATGCTTGTAGCTTTTATTGGTTCTTTCTTTTCAGGTATTACACCAAGTAGTACGGGTGGACAGTTTGTTCAGGCTTATATTATGAAAAAGCAAGGAATCAAAGTGAGTGATGGGGCAAGCTTGTTGTGGGCTGATTTTATTATTTATCAGACCACAATGATGGTTTATGTATCGATTCTGTTTCTTTTGCGTTTTGCATATTATAGTGCTCAATCTGCGTGGTTCAATATTATCTTGTTGGGATATATTGTCAATGCAGTTGTGGTTGTGGCGTTATATACGATTGCGTTATTTCCAAACTTATATATCAAGCTTTCGCGTATTTTAGTTCAGCTATTAACAAAGCTACATATATTAAAGAATCCAGAAAAAACGTTGGATTCTTGGACTTTACAAGTGACTAGTTTTACTCGTGAAATTAAGGCGCTCGCAAAAGATAAAAAAAGTATTTTTCTTTGTGTATGTATAAATATTGTACGTTTATCACTCTATTATTCTTTACCTTTTGTGATTGCGCTAGCCTTGCATATTCCACTTAAAATGAATGAATTTATTGACGTTATGGCCTTATCAAGTTTTGTGACAATGGCCAATAGCTTTATTCCAATTCCTGGAGCAAGTGGTGGTACGGAAGTTGTCTTTTCATTATTATTTAATAACTTAATGAAAGATCTAACGGGTGCTGTACTTGTATTATGGCGTTTTTCTACGTATCACATAGTGCTGATTATTGGTGGAATATTATTTGTGTTTGTTAAGAATTATTATGAAAGAAAAGAAAGTAAAATCAATTTAGAAGGGATGTAGCGTATGCGAATTGGATTGTTTACAGATGCATATTTACCAGATATTAATGGGGTTGTTTCAAGTGTGGCAACCCTTAAACACGCTTTAGAAGAGTTAGGACACACTGTGTTTGTTATCACAAATCATAAGGGAGTAAAAATTGCAGAAGATGAAGATGGACATATTCTTCGTTTGCCGGGTCTTGAAATAAAAAAATTTTATGGATATAAAATGTCAAGCCCAGTACAATTTACGGCAGATGCCTATATAGAAAAGATGGATCTAGATGTGATTCATATTCAAACTGAGGCGGGTGTGGGTATGTTTGGTCGTCAAATGGCTAAGGTATTACATATTCCAATTGTGTATACGTATCATACAATGTATGAGGATTATACGCATTATTTTAATCCGCTTGAATTTGATTCTGTAGAAAAATTAGGCAAAAGTTTTATTCGTGCATTTTCACGTGTCATGGCCAATGGCTCTCAAGCTGTTATTGCACCTAGTGAAAAAACGAAACAAGCATTGATTCAATATGGTGTGATGGCACCTATCTACATTGTTCCAACGGGTTTAGATCTATCGGAATATGATCGTAAAAATTTGGATGAAACAAGAGTTAAAAGGATTCGTGAAGAGTTAGGTTTTAGTCAAGAAGATCGCATTGTTGTCTTTGTAGGACGTATTGCCAAGGAAAAGGCAATTGAGATTCCAATTGAAGCAATCAGTAAGAATACAGATCCGCACTTACATTTGGTTATTGTAGGTGGAGGTACGGATATGGAGTATTATCAGGATCTCGCTAAGAAATATAATGTAGAGAATCGTGTACATTTCACAGGTAAGATTCCTAAGGAAAATATTGCCTATTATTATGCGGCTTTTGATTGTTTCGTGTCGGCAAGTCTTTCTGAAACACAGGGTATGACATATATTGAAGCTTTGGCCAGTGGACTTTTAGTTTTTGGCCGTCGTGATGAAGTGTTGAAAGACTTAGTGGATGAAGGTAAGTCTGGATATTATTTTGATGATGCCAATGAACTAAGTCAAAAGTGGGATGTTTTCTTTAGTAAATCCAAAGCGGAAAGAGATGCATTAAGAGAATACTGTGTATCAAAAACAGCTCCTTATACAGAGAGTATGTTTGCACATAAGGCTTTGAGTGTTTATAATCAGGCAATTGATGATTATAAGCGTGCATATCATGTGGAACGCATACGTATGGTGGATGATTTTGTTCGTTTAACTGTGATTCGAGATTGCGATAATGAACCAGTCAAAGTAATGATTCCTACAGAGGATTTCTTTGATTTAAAAATCACTAAGGATACAATGTTAGATGCCTATTTGGTTGACAATTATTTGGATATGCAGTTATTCTATAAAGCGTTTGAACTGATGAAGAAGCGTGTGCTTTCAAATGATTATACATCGTATCAGATGGTACAGTATGGTAAGCAATATTTAAGTTTGGATGAAGATCAAGCTAAAGAGATTGTGAATGAATTTATTCAACGGCATTGGATCGATGATAAAGATTATGCGTTTGATAAGGCACAAGCTTGGCATTCGTATGGACAGCCCAAAATGCAGATTTATTCAAAATTAAAAAAAGCAGGGGTTCAGGATGATATGATTGATGCAGCACTAGCTTGTCTTGATGAAGAAACAGAGCGTAGCAATGCAACCAAGTTAGCTCGTCGCTTAACGCATTCTATCAAGGAACAGTCGAGTCGTATGCAAAGACAGACTTTAGTCAATAAATTGGTTACGAAAGGATATTCGTTTGAGATTGCCAAACAAGTCTCAGAATCGATTGAATTGGATGAAAATGATGAGGAGGCACTACAAAGAACGATTGCGAAAGCAAAGCGTTTATATGCAACGTTTGATCAGCCAAAGAGAAATCAAAAAATTCAAACATATTGTGTTCGTAAAGGGTTTAATATATCGGCTATAAAAGAAGTTTTGGAAGGGGAAAATGAATGAGAATTAATGAGATTACACAGGAACAAAAAGTAAATGTTAAGTGTTTGATTTCAAAATGTGACAAGGGAAAAACCGTGAAGGATACGCCTTATTTGTCTTTGATTTTAGAGGATGCAACGGGTGTATTGGATGCAAAATTTTGGAATTTAACGAATGAGCAGATTGAACAATATAAAGCTGGACAAGTTGTAGAAGTGATTGGAGATTCTATCATTCATAGAAATGCAGTTCAGTTGCGTGTAAGAAAGATGACAGTCTTAGAAGATGAGGATATTTCTAATTATGTACGCCTTGCTCCTATGACTCGTACGGAAATGGAAGAGGAAGTAAAGATTTTGATGAATGAAATCACAAATACAAATTTGTATTGTGTGGTTGAAGAAGTGTTAGAAGAAACAAAAGATTTATTTTATACATATCCAGCAGCTACAAGAAACCACCATAATTTTGTGGGAGGACTTGCTTATCATTCTATTAGTATGGCGCGTGTTGCTTTAGACATTTGTAGACAATATACATTCTTGGATAAGGGATTATTGATTGCGGGTATCTTGATGCATGATGTTGGAAAGATTGATGAGTTGAGTGGCCCGGTTCTTCCTGAATATACAAATGAGGGGAATTTGTTGGGGCACATTAGTATTATGAATAATCGTTTGGATCGTGTGGCTGAAAAGCTGGGTGTAAACGATAAAGAGTGTGTTTTATTGTTGAAGCATATGGTTTTGGCACATCATGGAAAGATGGAGTTTGGATCTCCTGTTCTTCCTATGATTCCAGAAGCAGAAGTATTGACTTTGTTAGATAATCTAGATGCTCGTATGTATATGATGAAGCAAAGTTTAGATACAACGCAGCCAGGTCATTTTGGGCCTCGTGTTTTTGCGTTAGAAGGTCGTATGATTTATCATCGAAAAGGAGAAGATGAAGAATGAAAATAGGTTTTGTATCATTGGGATGTTGTAAAAACTTGGTGGATTCAGAACAAATCATGGGTATGATCAAAAGGGGTGGTCATGAGATTGTTTCAAATCCAAAAGATGCACAGGCTATTATCGTAAATACTTGTGGTTTTATTGAAAGTGCCAAAGAAGAAAGTATTAATACTATTTTTAAGATGGCGCAATATAAAGAGCGTAACTTAGAGAAGTTGATTGTGTGTGGTTGTTTAGCACAAAGATATACAGATACATTAAGGGAAGAAATTCCTGAAATTGATGCGGTGATTCCAATTCGTGAATATAACACTTTGGCAAGTCAGCTACAAAAAAATTTGGGTTCAGATACATTATTGGATAAGGCAGAACGAGTGATTACAGGAAATCCTTGGCAGGCTTATGTAAAGATCAGTGATGGTTGTTCCAATCGTTGTGCCTATTGTGCAATACCTTTGATTCGTGGAGATCAAAAATCTCGTACAATTGAGGATATTATGGAAGAAGTCAATCATTTGGCAAGTATTGGTGTTAAGGAATTAACATTGATTGCGCAAGATACGACAAAATATGGCTTGGACAATTATGGAGAATTGATGCTTCCTGAATTATTGAGACAAGTATCAAAGGTAGAAGGTTTACATTGGATTCGTGTTCTATATATGTATCCCGATGAAATTGTGGATGATGTGTTGCAGGCCATGAGTGAAAGTGAAAAGATCGTTCCTTATTTTGATATTCCAATGCAACATGCGAACAATCGTTTATTGAAATTAATGAATCGTAGAGGTCCAAAAGAGGATGTATTAAAGGTTGTAGATAAGATTCATACAATGTTTCCAAATGCGACTTTGCGTACAACTATGATTGTTGGTTTCCCTACAGAAACGGAAGAAGAATTTGAGGAACTTGTAGATTTCATCAAGGAAATAAAATGGGATCGTATGGGTGCTTTCACGTATTCGAAGGAAGAAGATACACCTGCTTATGATATGGATGGTCAGATTGATGAAGAAATCCAAAATGAGCGTTTGGCTAGATTGATGGCTGTGCAGGAAGAAATTTCAAAAGAAAAGAATCAAGAAAAGATTGGTAAGGTCATAGAAGTTCTAGTTGAGGAAAAAGAAGGTTTGGTGGATCGTTATCGTGGAAGAAGTGCTGCAGATGCACCGGATGAAGTGGATGGTCAGGTCATCTTTACAAGTGAAGAACCTTTAGAGTTGGGTACTTTTGTGAAGGTAAAGATTACAGATGCCAAATCTTATGATGTTTACGGAACATGTGTAAACGAATAGTTGGATTGGATCCCATTGTATTTAAAGATTCTAGAATATTGATTTTGGGTTCAATGCCAAGTGTCATTAGTTTAAAAGAACAGATGTATTATGCGAATAAGACAAATAGGTTTTGGAAGATACTAGAAAGTCTGTATCAAGAAAATGATAAGATAGAATTATTAAAAATATCGCATATTGCACTTTGGGATATTTGTCATTCGTGTATAAGAAAGACGAGTGCGGATAGTGAAATCAAAGATATAGAGCCAAATGATATACAGGAATTGTTGAATAGATATAAGAATATTGAAAAGGTCATTTGTAATGGAAGGACAAGTCAGAATACAATGCAGAAATATTTTCCGAATATTCAAACGGTATATTGTCCTTCGACTTCCAGTGCCAATGCACAGTTTTCATTAGAACAATTGATTGAAATATATAAGAAGGAGATTTATGAATAAATTATATTGGGCAAAGGTTAAACCGGATGCTAAGGTTCCGCAAAAACGTTATGAAGATGCAGGGTATGATTTATACCCATGTTTTGAAGAGGATTACATGGTAATTGAGCCTCATGAAACAAAGTTAGTTCCATTAGGTGTTGCGAGTGCATTTGATCCAGAGTTTGTGATGATTCTAAAAGAGCGTGGTTCAACAGGAACAAAGGGGATTGCACAAAGAAGTGGCGTGATTGATTCGGGTTATCGTGGAGAATATATGGCTCCAGTTACAAATTTGAATACAAAGCGTGTAGTTATTAAAAAGCAAGATGTAGAGTATAAGGAAGATGCGATTATTTATCCTTATGAAAAAGCAATTTGTCAGGGTGTATTATTGCGTATGCCTCAATTAGAGAGTGAAGAAATTTCCTTTGAAAAACTTCAGTCTATGGAATCTGAAAGAATGGCTGGAAAACTTGGAAGTTCAGGAAAATAGTGAAATGGATCTATTGTCATAAGGGCAATAGATCTTTTTTTAGAAAAAAGATGATTTTTAAATTATATAACCGGTCTATAACCATACAAAGCCTATACTAAAATCAGATAATGAAAGGGATTACAACCATATCAAAAAGGAGGGCTTTGTATGTTGAAAAACTTGAAGAGAGCGGCAGCAATTGTATTATCATTTGCGATGGCAATCCAGTTTGGACTAGCAAACTCTTACTATGTAAATGCAGAAGAAGAGCCTGTTGAACCACAACAGGAACAAACTACGACTGTAGAAAATAATAGTGAAGTACAAGAAGAGGATGCAAATGAGGTTGCAGTGCCAGAAACGAAATCTGTAGAGTTAAGCTATGTGGCTGAAGATGGAACAGTTTTACAGGCAGCTACATATCGTGATTTTGATTTAAATTACGGCTTAAATACAGATAGTAGTGTTATGTTGAATTTTGATGGTTATACATTGAAGGATGTAATCGTCAATAATTCACAAGCAGTAAGTGCAGATCAGGCAAGTCTAAGTGTGACTTCAGATCTTGTAAGTGTTCAATTTGTTTATAAGAAAGTGATTACTGAAACAGAGAATCAAACAACTGAACCTGCTAAGACGGAAGAAAAGAATGAAGACGATGCTGAGGCAGACCCGGATCCGGAAACGGAAGTAAAAGAGGAGTTGCCGGAGTATCCAGCATTTGATCAAAGTGAGATGGCTGGTAATGTTGTTGTTCGTGCGACAGCAGCTGAGGGTGTTTTACCAAGAGATTCTAAACTTGTTGTAAAACGTATTACAAGAAAAGCTATCTTAAATGCAGTTGAAGAAACGGTTTCTGAAAAGAATATGGAAGTTGAATCAGCTGTAGCATTAGATGTTACGATTCAAAGCAAAGATGGTGTTGAAATTCAACCAAATGGATTTGTTAATATCAGTTTTGAAAATGTAGCAACTACAGCTCAAGAAACAAATGTTTACCATGTTACGAATGATGCAAGTACAGTAACCGAAGTAGCTACAAATGCACAGAGCTTTGATGCAGATCACTTCTCAATTTATGTTATTACGAATGAAAATCAAGTCCCATTAACAACATTTAACTTTGTTGCGAATGGTGCAACAGTAAGTACACAGATTGTTAAGTCTGGGGATACATTAATTGCTCCTACAGCTCCAGATATGATTGGACAAGCATTTGTAGGTTGGGTTGATGAAGCTGGTAATTCATTTACTGGTTTTGGTAAACAAGCAGAAATTACTGAAACTACAACACGTACAATTACAGCTAGATATGAAGCAGCATTATATGTATACTTCTTAAATCCAGATGGTACACAAATTATGCGTACAGAAAAAGTTGGAGATCATGATGCACATAATTTTACAGCTGTATCTTATGAAGTTGACTCAACTCATAAATTAGTTGGTTGGGCAGCTAAAAAGAATGGAACTGAAAATATTGCAGATAAGATTTCAGTTCCAACAGACAAGACATCTGTAAATGTATACGCAATTATTAAAGAAGGTTATTGGGTTTCATTTAATTCAGATGGTGGATCTATTGTTGATTCTCAATTCGTATTACACGGTGACAATCTAGTCCTAGATAAATCTACAACTCCTACAAAGCCAGGTTATTCATTTGATGGTTGGTACAATGGTTTAACTAAAGTAGAGAATGGTGCAACAGTTACTTCTTCAATGAATTTAACAGCACATTGGAAAGCAGCAAAAGTTAACTATACAATTAACTACTGGCAACAAAAAGTAACAGATGACAAGAATGCAACAGATACACAGAAAACTTATGAATATGTAGAAGCTATAACTAAAAAGGCAACTACAGGTACAAGGGTTTCTGCCACAAATTCAAAAACATATAAAGGATTTAAATACAACGCAAACAATTCTAGTAAAGATGTAGAAATCTCTGGTGATGGTACAACAATCATTAATGTTTACTATGATCGTGTATTATGTACAGTTAATTTCCATGTAGATAAAGGTGGATACTTATGGAGTGATTGGCAGATAACTAAAACCGTAACAGGTTTATATGGCGCTAACCTTCCTGAAGGCGCATGGGATTCTTCGTCTTATTGGACTGTTGAAAAAGGCGGTGGAACTGGATGCATTTTGTTAACATCATTTGATTTTGAGACTGCTGGGTATGCGGATAATCAAGGCAATATAACAACAAATGGCGTTGTTACGACATGTAATTTTTATAGACAGGGTAAAAGTGGATCAGCCTCAGTTCATTATTATAATGAACAAGCAGATGGTTCATATAAATTAGTTCAAACGATAAAAACAGGTGGTGGAACATTAAATGTTCACGAAAAATATGCTGGTTATGATTTGTACAAATATACTACTGCAAAAAATCCGGGTACAAGTTCTTCATATTGGGAAAAACAAGAGGATGTCTATGATGGAAAACGATTAGACGATTATCCTGTAAGTATTGCTTCTAAATTGAAGACTTATAGTTTGTCTTACTATAACTATAATAGTGTAACTAAGACAGAAAAGAATATTAAGTATACAGCTTCATTAAAGTCTTATGAAAACTATACGCCTGCTAGACCTAGTGAGTTACCAAATTATTATTTATTTGGTGGTTGGTATAAGGATAAAGCTTGTACAACTAAGTTTGATTTTAATACTGAAAAAATGCCAAATGCGAACTTACAGATTTACGCAAAATGGACAGCTAAGAAAATCAACTTAACTTATAATTTGAATACTCCAGATGGTACTTCAAAGAAAGTTAATGGCGATGTTGCTGCTGGTACAATTGCAAGCGATGTTTTACCAAGTATTCCTACAGTGGATGAATATTCATTTGCAGGTTGGTATGTAGCAGATAGTGCTGGTCATATGACGATTGAAGCATTCAATGCGAATGATGCAATTTTAAAAGATACTAATGTTATTGGTAAGTGGTTATACAATGGTAAGCTTACAGTTAAGTATGTAGCAGATGGTGTAGAGACTCCAAAAGATAACAATGTTTATGCGGGTGGTGCTAAAGCTACAGTTGCTAGTGGTGTAACAAAAAAAGGTAAGAAATTCTTAGGTTGGCAATTAGATGGTAATGTATATCAGCCTGGTCAAAACTTTGAAGTTAATAAAGATTTGGCAGATGACAAGAATGTGATCACTTTAACAGCTATATTTGGTGATTCAGAAACTTCAGCAATCTTAAATTATCATCCTGGTAATGGTAATGGTGAAGATCAGAGCGTTGCGATTTTGAATAACGTTGAAGTTGCTTTAGAAAGTACATCTAATTTACATTATTCAGCTCCAGGTGAAGATTACTACTTTGCTGGTTGGGCAACATCAATGGAAGATGCTCAAAAAGGTAATGCTAAATATGCAGTTGGTGAAAAAGTCAGAGTGAATGCAGATTCAAGTAATGATTTATATGCAACTTGGGTTAAGAAAACTGTGATTGAAGTTACCGCAAATAGCGATACACTTCCATATAATGGTGAAGTACAAAAGGTTGAAGGATTTAAAGAAGTTACTGGTGGATATGTAGTAACTGGTTTAACTGCAGTAGCTGAAGGTAAAGATTTTGGTAATTATGATACTGAAATTACCGGTACAGCAAGAGTTACTAAAGATGGTGTTGATGTAACGGATAAAGTAATCGTAAATAAGATTAATGGAACATTAACAATTTCTAAGCGTGAAGTAACATTAACGAGTCAAACAGATTCTAAGGATTATGATGGAACTCCATTAACTAGACCAGAAGTAACTATTACTGGTGGATTTGTCAAAGATGAAGTAAAAGAAGTTAAGGCAACTGGATCTGTCACAAATGTTAGTGAAGGTGAAGTAACAAATACAATTACTTATAAAACATCAGATAACTTCAATTCTGAAAACTATTCAATTACTAAGAATGAAGGTAAATTGAGTATTACTCCAGTTACGGATGAAGTAACAGTAACAATTAAGGGTAATAGTAAAGCAACTCCTTATAATGGAACAGTACAAAGTGTAGGTGGATATACAGTAGAATCTATTAGCAATACACTTTATACATCAACAGACTTTACATTAAATGGTCAAGCAATGGCTACTGGTAAAGATGCTGCAACATATCCAATGAATTTGGATGCAACTCAGTTTGTTAATAACAATACAAACTTCTCAAATGTTAAATTTGAAATTGCAGAAGATGGACAACTTGTTATTAATCCTCGTGCAGTAACATTAACTAGTCAAACAGATTCAAAGGATTATGATGGTACTCCATTAACTAGACCAAATGTTAAAATTGAAGGAAACTTTGTTGATGGTGAAGTAACTGAAGTTAAGGCTACTGGATCCGTTACATATGTAAGTGAAGGTGCAGTCACAAATACAATCGTTATTACTGAAGGTGAAAACTTTAAAGCTACTAACTATTCAATTACTAAGAATGAAGGTACATTGAGTATTACTAAAGTTAATGCTGAAGTAACAGTAACAATCAAAGGTCATGAAGCTACTGCAACTTATGATGGCAATCCACATTCAGTAGAAGGTTATGAAATTACTGATATTTCTAACAAGTTGTATACAAAGGATGATGTTAAGTTTACAGGTCAAGCTAAGGCTGAAGGTACTGAAGCTGGTACATATCAGATGCACCTTACTAAAGATCAATTTAGTAACAAAAATAGTAACTTTAAGAATGTAACATTTGTAGTCGAAGATGGATCATTGATAATCAATCGTAAGTCTATTGATGATCAAAATCGTATTACAGTAACAAAACCTTCAGATTCTAAGTATAATGGTGAAGAACATAGGAATAAACCAATAGTTACAGATACTAAGACTGATAGAACATTAGTAGAAGGTACAGATTACGAATTATCTTATAGTGATGATGTAACAAATGCTGGAACAGTAACAGTAACAGTAAAAGGTATTGGAAACTATAGTGGTGAAACAACTACAACTTACCAAATCACTAAGCGTAATGTAACATTGACAAGTGGATCTGCTTCTAGAGTTTATAATAAGGAAGCATTGACAAATGGTGAAGTAACGGTAAGTGGTGAAGGATTTGCTAAGGATGAAGGTGCAACTTATACAGTAACTGGATCTAGAATAAAAGTTGGTTCAAGTAAGAACACATTCACTTATGAATTGAAGGAAAACACAAAAGCTTCTAACTACAATATTAAAAAAGTAGAAGGTGACTTAAGAGTCACTGCTGAAGATGGTGAAGTAGTCGTAACAATTACTGGTCATTCAGATTCAGTTGAATATGATGGAAATGAAAAGACAGTAAGTGGATATGATGTAGCAATCACTGAAGGAAGTAAGTATACAACATCTGATTTCACATTCAATGGAACTGCAGGAGCTAAAGGTACTAAAGCTGGTACATATCCAATGGGATTAAATGCAGATCAATTTACGAATACAAATGATAACTATACTCAAGTAACATTTATCGTAAATGATGGCTCATTGACAATCAGTCCTAAGTCAATCACTCCAGATGGACCGGATACTCCAGAAGATGAAAAGACTGGTATTACAGTAACAGATCCAATTAATTCAACTTATGATGGAAATGAACACATCAATGGATTAACAGTAACAGATTCTAAGTTAAATACAACATTAGTTGAGGGTACAGATTACACATTAACTTACAGTGGAGATCTAATCAATGTTGGAACAGTAACAATCACTATTAAAGGTATTGGAAACTATACTGGTGAATTTACTAAGCCATATCAGATCCTACCAAGAGAATATACAGTGACAACAAATACGGATTCTAAGGTTTATGATGGAAATCCACTAACAGCTGGTGGAACAGTCAACAACTTGGTAAAAGATGAAACAGTAGTATTTACAATTACTGGTAGTCAAACAAATGTTGGTACTTCAGATAACACATATGAATTGAAGTTTGAAGGAACTGCAAAAGCTAAGAACTATACTCATGGTAAAGATTCAATTGGAACATTAACAGTTACTAAGAAATCTATCGTTCCAGATGGACCAGATACTCCAGATGAAAAGAAGACTGGTATTACAGTGACAGATCCAGAAGGTTCTAAGTATGATGGTGAAGAACACAAGAATAAACCAAAAGTAGAAGATACTAAGACTAAAGCTACATTAAAAGAAGGTACTGATTACGAATTATCTTATAGTGAAGATGTAGTAAATGCTGGAACAGTAACAGTAACAGTAACTGGTATTGGAAACTATGAAGGAAGCTTTGAAGTAACTTACGAAATCACAAAACGTCATGTAACATTGACAAGTGCGGATGATGAAAAGGTTTATGATGGAAGTGCTTTAACAAATGATACAGTAACAGTTGGAGGCGACAAATTCGCTAAGAAGGAAGGCGCAACATACAACGTAACTGGTATGCAGATTGAAAAGGGTTCTAGCAAGAATACATTCACTTATACATTGAATGAAGGAACATTAGTTGGAAACTATGATATCGAAACATTTGAAGGAACATTAAAAGTAACAGCATTTGAAAATGAAGTCGTTGTAACAATCAAAGGTAATAAAGGTACTGTAACTTATGATGGAAACCCACATTCAGTAGAAGGTTATGAAGTAACAAATATTTCTAACAAGTTGTATAAAGAAAACGATATTGGATTTACAGGTGAAGCTAAGGCTGAAGGAACTGCAGCTGGTACATATCAGATGAACCTTACTGCACAACAATTCAGTAACATTAGTCAAAACTTCACAAATGTTGAATTCGTAGTCGAAGATGGATCATTGACAATCAATCCTAAGTCAATTACTCCAGATGGACCAGATACTCCAGAAGAAAAGAAGACTGGTATTACAGTAACGGCTCCAGAAGGTTCTAAGTACGATGGTGAAGAACACAAGAATAAACCGACAGTTACAGATACTAAGACTGATAAAGTATTGGTAGAAGGTACAGATTATACATTAGCTTATAGTGACGATGTAATCAATGCTGGAACAGTAACAGTAACAGTAAAAGGTATTGGAAACTACAAAGGAAGCTTTGAAGTAACTTATGAAATCACTAAGCGTAATGTAACATTGACAAGTGAATCTGCTTCTAAGGTTTATGATAAGACTGCATTGACAAAAGATGAAGTAACAGTAAGTGGAGAAGGATTCGCTAAGAATGAAGGTGCAACTTATAAAGTAACTGGCTCTAGAACAAAAGTTGGTACAAGTAAGAACACATTCACATATGAATTGAAGTCAAATACGAAAGCTTCTAACTACAACATCGAAGTTATGTTTGGTGAATTAAAAGTCACTGCTCAAGATGGTGAAGTAGTCGTAACAATTACTGGTCATTCAGATTCAGTTGAATATGATGGAAATGAAAAGACAGTAAGTGGATATGATGTAACAATCACTGAAGGAAGTAAGTATACAACAGATGATTTCACATTCAATGGAACTGCAGAAGCTAAAGGTACTGAAGCTGGTACATATCCTATGAATCTTGCGGCTGATCAATTTACGAACACAAATGATAACTATACTCAAGTAACATTTATCGTAAATGATGGAACATTAACAATCAATCCTAAGTCAATTACTCCAGATGGACCAGATACTCCAAAAGAAGAAAAGACTGGTATTACAGTAACAGATCCAGAAAATTCAATCTATGATGGAAATGAACATATCAATGGATTAACAGTAACAGATTCTAAGTTAAATACAACATTAGTGGAAGGTACAGATTACACATTAACTTACAGTGGAGATCTAATCAATGTTGGAACAGTAACGATCACTATTAAAGGTATTGGAAACTATACTGGTGAATTTACTAAGACATATCAGATTCTACCAAGAGAATATACAGTAACAACAAATTCTGATTCTAAGGTTTATGATGGAACTGCATTAACAGCTGGTGGAACAGTTAATAACTTAGTAGATGGTGAAACAGTAGGATTTACAATTACTGGTAGTCAAACAAATGTTGGTACTTCAGATAACACTTATGAATTGAATTGGACAGGAACAGCTAGAAAAGCGAACTACAAACATGGTAAAGATTCAATTGGAACATTGACAGTAACTAAACAGTCAATCGCACCAGATCCTGAACATCCAGAAACTTATAAAGAAGTGACAATTACTAGTCCAAGTGATGAAGTATATGATGGCAAGGAACACAAGTGGATTCCTACAGTTACAGATAAAGAAGAAAATGAATTAGTTGCCAAGACAGATTACGAAGTGACTTATTCAACTACAGATTTCACAAATGTAACTGGAACAATTACAGTGACAATTACAGGTATTGGAAACTACACTGGAAAAGCAACTCGAACTTATTCAATTACACCAAAGACTTATACAGTAACAACTGAATCTGATTCTAAGGTTTATGATGGAACTGCATTAACAGCTGGTGGTAAAGTAAGTGGAATCGTTAAGGGTGAAACAGTAGACTTTACAATTACTGGTAGTCAAACTAGCGTTGGTACTTCAGACAACACTTATGAATTGAATTGGACAGGAAGTGCAAAAGAATCGAACTACAAACATGGTAAAGATTCAATTGGAACATTAACAGTAAAAGCTAAGTCAATCGTTCCGGATGGACCAGATACTCCAGATGAAAAGAAGACGGGTATTACAGTAAGTGATCCTAGTGATTCTAAGTATGATGGTAAAGAGCATAGAGAAGTATTAACAGTTCAGGATACTAAGAAAAATGATGAATTAGTAGCTGAAAAAGATTACTCTGTAACTTATAGTGATGATTTAGTAAATGCTGGTACAGTAACAATTACTATTGAAGGTATTGGAAATTACACTGGATCATTCACAAAGACTTATGAAATCACAAAACGTTCAGTAACATTAACAAGTGCTACTGCAAGCAAGACTTATGATGGTCAAGCATTAACAAGTACATCAATCACAGTAAGTGGTGATGGATTTGTCAAGGGTGAAGGTGCTACATATAATGTGACTGGAACTCAAACAGAGGTTGGAAATAGTGCAAACTCATTTGAATACAAATTAAATGAAAATACATTAGTTTCTAACTATGACATTACAAAGGTTGTTGGAACATTAACAGTTACACGAGATACAACTCCAGTAACTCCAGCTCCTACACCTACAACTCCAAGCGTACCGCCAGTTGTTCAAAGAGTAGTTCCTGCTCCTACTCCTGTCCCTGAAGAAAAGGTCGAAGAAGAACAAACGCCTAAGGCTGAACCTAAAGAGGAAGAAAAAGTTGAAGAGGATTACACTCCAAAGGCAACACAAGAGTACTATTGGGCATTAATCAACTTGATTTGTGCAATCGTAACAGTATTATTCGGATTATTATTGTTGATTTCTAAACGTCATAAAGATGAAGATGACGAAGAAGAGGATGATGAAACAAAACAACAAGCAACTACAAATGAAGACGAAGAACAAGAACAAGAAAAGAAACGTGGATTATTCACTCGCGTACTTGCTGTTCTAATCGCAATCGTATCTGTTGTATTCTTCCTAGTTACTGAAGACTTAAGTCTTCCTTGGACTTGGACAGATCAGTGGACAATTTGGATGGTTGTTATTGGATTGGTACAAATCGTAGTATTCTTCGTAGGACGTAAATGGAAAAACGTTGATAACGATGATGATGACGAAGAAGCACAACAAGCTTAATAAAAGTTAATAACACAAAAGGAGTAGCCTCGTGCTACTCCTTTACTGTCCAATACCCATTTCGATTTGAGCCTTTGCGAATTACAATTTCTTGTTGCTGCAACCTATTTAATATGCGCTTAATAGTTGAGCGTGATAAGTTTAATTGATTTGCGAGCTCTATTTGAGTGATTTTTGGGTTGATTTTAATGAGTTGTATGATATCGGGTTCATTGGGTCCATTGGGTTCATTTACTTTGAACCCGATTTTTTTGGTGGGCTCATAGAACACATTGTTTCTATATATGATGACTTTTAATTCGGTTTCTCCACCAATAAATACAGGAGGTTTTAAACCACATTCTTCGATTGACTTAATGATTCTAGGAATGCCACGACCCCAGTTTTCAATGTATTTTAGATAGCGCAATGCATACGCGGTTGCTTCATTTCTAATATTTGAATTTCCTTGCTTCATTTTCTCAATTGTTTGTCCCATAACTAGTTTTCCTGGAGAAGTTACTTCTAAACGGTCATCGAATATCGCAATTTTAATACTGTTTCTATCTATATAGGATCTGTGCGCAATGGAATTTACAATGAGTTCTCGTATGGCATATACGGGAATTTCGTATGTTTCTTTTCTAGAGATTCAAATGAAGCGTTTAAACGTATGTTTCGTAATACAAATTTATACGCAAAGTCAATTTGTTCATAAATAGGTCCTGAGTATTCTTTCATATCAATGACTTCTGTTGTATCTGTTCCTTTAAAAAGAGCACATTGAATACGGTTTGGCAATGCGGGATGTCCTGTTAATAAGGCATAGGCATTAGTAGGTACAATATGATTGTTTGATTGCGTGAGTATTCCCTACGACAATAAGTCTTGTTTCGTAATGGGTGTAACCGCATCTTTTTCAAATTGTGATTTAGAGTTTTCTAATGCTTTATGATAAAGGGTATCACATAAGTTTTGGATACTGTTTTCATTGATTTCTAATTCGGGACAAATCATCTTATCAAAATAGCGATTGCTACCTTCAAACATCAATTCTTTGATCATATTACGATTGGCTTTTCTGGTTGTTCCACTAACTCGTACATAAACACCATCAAATTCACCCTCTGCTTTTAAATGATATGGGCGATCCCATCCAGATGGCACATTTACAATTAAAATGGTTTTATCTTCGATTGTATCTAAATCGATGCTAGGGATAATGTGTGGCTCAATGCTTGAAAATATTGAATTTGTGATGGAATCTTTGATTTTAAAAATATCACCTGATAGTCCACACACTTCAAATGAATCTTGCTTTTCTTCAATGCCAAAAATAATTTTTCCACCAAAACCATTCGCAAAAGCTACGACAGATTTTAAATATTTTTTATGTTCAGCAGGAACTTCTTTCTTTACTTCGATATTGTTGTTTTCACCATATTTATTTAATTCATCTATCAACATAGTATTCCTCCTTTCACACATCCACGTTATCATTATACCTAAAAACCCATCCTAGTGCGTACTAGAATGGGATCTTTGTCGTTAATAGTTTTTTGTATAGTTCTACACCCTTGGTTAAGATACTCTCATCAAAGGTGAATTTATTTGAGTGTAATGGAATGGTGTCTCCAGTACCTAAAAAGAAGAAGATAGATGGGGCTACGTTTCTATAGTAACCAAAGTCTTCACTAATAAGCACAGGGCTATCTAGTTTATTGACTAGGTTATTTTTGTATAGGGTATGAAATAATTCTTCGTTATTTAATACTGGTGGATAGTGGTGATTGACTTTGAAGTTGACTTGAACCTTGAATTTTTTAACTGCATTATTCATGTTTTGTTCAATGATATTAACAATTTGATCAAATACCTTTGGATCATAATAGCGAATAGATCCTCGTACATGAGCTTGATCTGCAATAATATTGAAGGCTTGGCCAGAATGGAAAGTACCAAAGTGTAATAGGTGGAATGTATTGTTGTCAAAGGCTTTTTCTTCTTGGTCTAAAGACTTTTGTAGAATTTCTACACAAGCCGTTAATGCGTTGATTCCATTTTGAGGTTGGGCTGCATGACTTGCCTTTCCCTTTACCAGAATTTCAAACTCACATCCACCAGCCATCATTTCATTAGGACGCGTATATACTTTGCCTTTTTCAAGTTCTGGATAGATGTGTGTTCCGTAGATGGCGGCAATATTAAATTGTTTGAAGAATTGTGTATCTATGATTGGCTTGGCCCCACCTGGTTTTTCTTCTCCTGGCTGAAATAAGAGTAATACGTTGTAGTCACTTTCTTTGGCATATTTAGCAAGTTCTAAAACCATAGCCATATGGCCATCATGTCCGCAGGCGTGCATACATCCATTGGTGCTTTTAAATTCCAAATCTGTATTTTCTTCCATAGGAAGAGCGTCCATATCGGAACGAAAAACAATTGTTTTTTCTTTCTTATTGTCAAAAAAGGCGGTTACACTATTAGGAATTGGATGATCAATTGTGCAGTCATATAAATCTAATACGTTTTCGATATATTGTGCTGTCTTTTGTGTTGTGAGTTCAATTTCAGGGATTTGGTGCAAATTTCTTCTGTTTTCAATGATTGTTGGCATAAAATTCTCCTTTTTTGGTTTATTATACTACCTATTTTGAATTGTTAAATAAATTTAACATAGATTTAACATTGTAAAGATAGTATGAAAATCTATTTAAATTTATATTAAGTGCGTAATTATGAAAAGGTGGAAAATATGACAACAACAAATATATTGTCTTTATTGGGTGGATTAGCTTTATTCCTATATGGAATGCAGATGATGGGAAATGGTCTTGAAGCTGCGGCTGGAGATCGCTTAAAACAAATTTTAGAGAAATTAACTTCAAATCGATTTTTAGGTGTAATTGTAGGTGCACTTGTTACGGCAGTTATTCAAAGTTCGAGTGCAACAACAGTTATGGTTGTTGGGTTTGTCAACGCACAGATGATGACTTTACAACAAGCTGTATGGATTATTATGGGCGCTAACGTTGGTACAACCATTACAGGTCAATTGATTGCGTTGGATGTAAGCGCGATTGCTCCATTAGTTGCCTTTATGGGTGTTGCATTGATTATGTTTACGAAAAGCGCAAAGGCAACGGATATTGGACAGATCATTGCGGGTTTGGGTATTCTTTTTATTGGTATGAATATGATGAGTACGGCTATGATGCCACTAAGAGAATCAAAAGAATTCGTTGAATTAGTCACTCATTTCTCAAATCCATCAGTAGGTATTTTGGTGGGTGCAGGATTTACGGCTTTGATTCAATCAAGTTCAGCCTCTGTAGGTATTTTACAGGCATTGGCAGCTAGTGGTGTTATTGGTTTAGATGGGGCTGTATATGTATTGTTTGGACAAAACATTGGTACTTGTATTACAGCCGTTCTTGCATCAATTGGAACGAGTCGTGAGGCTAAACAAGCGACAGCTATTCACTTGAGTTTTAATATTATTGGTACAGTAATATTTACATTAGTATGTATGTTCACACCATTGGTATCTTTGGTGATTCATTGGACTCCATATAATGCGACAGCACAGATTGCGAACATGCACACATTGTTTAATATTTGTACAACGTTATTATTGCTTCCATTTGGAAAATATTTGGCTGAGTTTGCGCAACGCATCTTGCCTGTTGAAAATAAAGAAACAGAAGATGATCGTTTATTGTTTTTACAGCCACTACCTAAGTCTAAAAAGATGATTGGTGGTGCAGCTATTTCGGTTAAACAAATCAATGATGAAACAATGCATATGTTAGAGCTTGCGTATGAGAATGTAAATCAGGCATTTGGACAGTTATTACAGTTTAGTGATAAGATAGATGAACAAATCTATAAAAGAGAAGATACTGTAAACTATCTGGATAAAGTCATTAGTGAATATATTAGCACGGCTTTGGCTACACCAAACTTGAATGTGAATATTTCTCAAGCTTTGTCTAGTTATTATTTAATGTTAGTGGATATTGAACGTATTAGTGATTATGCGGTGAATATGAATCATCAGGCTACAAAACGTCTTCAAGGGGATATGACGATATCTGAAATTGAAATTGTGGAGCACATGAAAAAGTTATGTGTCGATATGAAAAATGATTTGAGTGATGTGGAAGAGGCAGAACGTAAGGATGATGTGATTGATTCACTTGTGTCAAGTTGGCGTGAAGCACAGATTCAAGCATTAAAACAACAGAAATGTTCGAGTGAAGTAAGTATGATGTTATCACGTATATTTACAGACTTTGAACGTATCAATGACCACGCATTAAATGTGTCACAAGAGTTTGATAAGATTAATATAGAAATCCCAGAATAAGCAGTTTTTCTGCTTATTTTTTTCGTGGATTTTGTTATAATCTTGTTATGAACATTGAGAAGTTATTAAATACAATTATTGAAGCAGGGAAGATGTTAGTAGAAAGTGGTGCGGAAGTCAATCGGGTTGAAGAAACAATGGTCAGAATGTGTCGATGCTTTGAGGGAATCGAATATGCAGATAGCTATGTGACTTTAACTGGCATCATGTTTTCGTTAACATATGAAAATAAAACGATAACACGTATTTGCAGGGTGCATACGGGAGAGGTAGATTTAAATAGAATTGATCAAATCAATACGCTTTCTAGAAGTATCTGTACGAATCCTATATCTGTAGATGAGTTGGCAAATGAGCTTGAAAAAATTAAGAAAATATCTCGCTATACATTTAAAGAGACTATGTTTTTTGGCGCGGTAGGTGCAGCTGGATTTGGGATTTTCTTTAATGGGACTTTATTGGAAATTGTGATGTCCTTTTTTATTGGAATCTTGATTCGTTGTATAAGCTGTTTTTTATCCAAGCATAAACTAAATTCTTTCTTAAATAATGCGATATCTGCGGGATCCGCAGCATTGAGTGCTCAATTAATTCATCAAGTATTGCCTCAGACCAATGTGGATATTATGGTGATTTCGAGTTTTATGCTTTTAGTTCCAGGACTTGCGATTACGAACGCGATTCGTGATACGATTGCAGGAGATTATGTATCTGGTGTTGCAAGAGCAGCAGATGCATTTTTATGCGCAGTTGCTATTGCGGTAGGTGCTGGTTTTGTGATGTATTTTTGGATATAGGGGAATGGAAATATGGTGTATGTAATTTTAAAATCAGGTATATCTTCATTCCTTGCAAGTTTGGGATTTGGTTTTCTTTTCAATATCAAAGGAAGAAATTTATGGATAGCCGGTGTTGTAGGTGCTATTGGAGGTGCTTGTTATAAGGTATCATTATATTTAGGGTGTTCTGAAATTTTATCGAATTTTTATGGAGCCTTAGGTTTGGCATTAGCTTCAGAAATTTTAGCACGTAAATGCAAGACTCCAGTTACAACTTTTTTGGTTTGTGCATTAATTCCTTTAGTTCCTGGTGGTGGGATGTATCGTACGATGTTGGCTGCTATTCGTGGGGATGCTCAACAAACATTAAATATGGGTCTTCAAACATTGAGTATTGCGGGTGTTTTAGCACTTGGAATTCTATTGGTTTCCACAATCATGCGTGTGTATTATCAGGAAAAGAGAAAATATTTATCAAAAAAGTAAAAAAGTACTTGCAATCGCTAAAATTTATGATATTATATATGAGCGTCTTGGGGATATGGGCCTGTAGCTCAGGTGGTTAGAGCGCACCCCTGATAAGGGTGAGGTCGTTGGTTCAAGTCCATTCAGGCCCACCATGATTTCTTTAGACGCTTATTATAATGGGGTGTTAGCTCAGCTGGGAGAGCGCCTGCCTTGCACGCAGGGGGTCATCGGTTCGATCCCGATACGCTCCACCAATTATAAAATTTAAACTGCATATGCAGTTTTTTTTTATTCTTTTTTTATTATATGTTATAATCATAAGTAATCGGATGATTAGAAAGCTGAGTAGATGTATGGAAAAAGAATTTTACGAAGAATATGAAGATATGGAAGCCGGTATTGATCAAAAACAGGCTCTTGTCGAAGAATCAAAAAAGGTTGATGAAATTGAAGATTTCAGTGAAGCGGTTCGCTTTGTGAATGATTTGAAAAAAAGATGGAGAAAGACTGGTTTTGGTGAGTCTTTGGCAGAAGAAAAGTTAAGAGAAGAATTTGATGCGAATATTGAAAAAGTATATGAAAAACAAAAAGCATTGGCTCAAAAAGTAGTTGATGTAAAGGAAGCTTTGATTAAAGAAGCTGAAAAAACTTCTTTATCAGATGACTTTAAAAAGGCTACTGAAAAGATGACTTCCTTAATGGATCAATGGAAAGTTTCTGGAAATGCCGGAAAGAAAACAGATGATGAATTATGGGAACGTTTCAATGCAGCTCGTCAGAAGTTCTATGATCGTAAACATGCTAACTGGGAAAATAGAACAGTTCAGTTTGAAAATGCTAAAAAGGTAAAAGAAGATTTAATTGAAAAAGCTAAGTCATTACAAGATTCTGAAGAATGGCAGAAAACAAGTGCTAAATATAAAGAATTAATGGATGCTTGGAAAGCTGCAGGAAATGCAGGTCGTGAATTTGATGATGATTTATGGAATGCATTTAATGAAGCTCGTCAAAAATTCTATGCGAAACGTAATGAATTCTATGAAAAATTACATGCAGAACATGACGAAAAATATGCAGAAAAACAAGCTTTAGTCAAGGAAGCAAAATCAATTGCAGGCTTACAAGAATATACTCGTGAACAAACTGCAATGATGAAAGAATTGTCTAATAAATGGAAATCAATTGGTTTCTGTGGAAAAGATAAAGAAGATGAAATCTGGAATGAATTCAGAGGTGTCATGGATGAATATTTTGCTGGGCTAAAATCGGCTAGCGAAAAGCGTCGTGCTAACTGGCGTGATCACATGGCAGAAATCATTTCTCGTAAAGAAGAACAAATCGCAAACCAAAAGCGCCAAATCAAACGTCTTCAAGATGATATGACTGGTTTAGTAAGTGAAGCTACAGTAGCTGACTTACAAGATCAAGTAGAAGATAAAGAAGACTTTATTAAACAACTTGAACAAGAAATTGAAGACATTGAAAAGAAATTAGCAGAGTAGTTGATCTACTCTCTTTTTCTTGGGGTTTATTATATGAATTTTCATGAATGTATGAAGCTGTTTTATCCAGAAACAAAAATAATATTATATAATCGAAAAAATGAGGTTGTATTAGAAGGCCAAGTAAATGACATTCGTAAAGAGTGTGAAAAATATCATAATGTAGAGGTAACCTTTGTATCAGGTAGAGCGGATACAACAGGACTTAAAATTTGGCTAGATATGTAAAAGGAAGAAAGTATAGTGCTTTCTTCCTTTATGTTTTAGTATTTCATATCACTTTTAATTATATCGTGATCTTTTAGTAGTTTTTCAATCACAGTACCCTTGATTGTCTTAAGAATTGGTTTTTTGAATACATTTAAAGGTCCAAAATCGATTTCTAATGGGGATTTTCCATCCATTAATTTTACGCTTGAATCTAATAATTCACGTACATCATATACGCTGCCCCAAACTTCTGGAACACCACGATCGACACCTAATAGTCCATATACAGCTTCCATTGCGGTACGAACTGAATATTCAGTAGTAAAGACCGTATCTCTTGGTGTGTCGGCAAATTGTCCTAAGAAGGCGAAATTTACACATCCATCAGGAATTACATCTGGACGATCACCTTTAGTTCTTGGCATGAAGAAGGCAGTGATGTATGGCATCATTGTAGGAACGCATCTTGCGGAATTTGTAGCTAATTCTTCAATTTGATCTGTTGGAACACCCAAGTGATATAGCCATTCTTCAGTGATTTCTTTACCAGTACATTCTCTCATTGGCTTTTTAATGTAGTCACCATCTACATCTGTAAATAGTCCATATACCCAAACGCATACTTTGTTTGGATCTTGGTTTTTAAATTGTCCTTGACGATTAATAGTCCAACTCATTAACCAGCTCGAATCTCTACAAGTGACGATACCTCCAGTAACGGTTTTTCCACTGCGAGGATCACGCTTACAGATGTTGGTGATGTAAGGAATAATTTTATCATCTAATGTTGTTACTGTTGCAGATTCCCAATTTGTTTTTGAAATGTCTGAACAGAATTTTTCTGGGTGGCCAAAACTTGGATCTTGTTTTGCGATGTTTTTCCATAAGCTCCAGCATCCACTTGTTCTAACTTCAGCATCTCCATTAGGCGCATGGTCTTGATCACCATAAATTGTTCCTTCTGTACAGCTTCCGTTTGTTACAAATACTAAATCGTTTTCAGTTAATACAATGCCAGTTTCTGTTCCGTTTACTTTGCATTCAATCGTTTTCGCAACTTTTTTATCTCCGTCAAACTCAAATTCAACATTTGTAACTTCTGTATTGAATTGGAAGTCTACGCCATGAGCTTCTAGATATTTCTGCATAGGAAGAATTAAAGATTCATATTGATTGTAACGAGTAAATTTTAAGGCACTGAAATCAGGAAGTCCTGAGATATGGTGAATGAATCTTTGGAAGTATAATTTCATTTCTAATGCTGAGTGCCAGTTTTCAAATGCGAACATACTTCTCCAATACATCCAGAATGTTGAATCAAATACTTCTTCATCAAATACATCTTCAATGGTCTTATCATATAAATCTTCATCGGGTGTCATGAATAATTTCATGATTTCCATAGCACCTTTAGTACTTAAATCAAACTTTCCATCTGTATGTGCATCTTTTCCTTGGTTGATTGTTGCACGACACAATGAGTAGTTAGGATCATGTTTATTTAACCAGTAATATTCATCTAAAACACTAGCACCCTCGATTTCTAATGAAGGGATACTTCTGAATAGATCCCATAAACATTCGAAGTGGTTTTCCATTTCACGACCACCTCTCATGACATATCCACGAGTAGAATCATAGATACCATCACATGCGCCTCCGGCAATGTCCATTGCTTCTAAGATATGGATGTTTTTGCCTGGCATTTGTCCATCACGAACTAAAAAACAGGCAGCTGCTAATGCAGCAAGTCCACTACCTACGATATAAGCATTCTTATTATCTACATTTGCTGGTTTTTCAGGGCGAGCAAATGCTTCGTAGTTTCCATTCGTGTAGTAAATACCTTTAGAGTTCTTTTCGTATTTTCCTCTTTCGGTATTACGATAGTCGCTTGCAACTTTCTTTTCTTCTTTCTTTTTGTCGCTCACTTTTTTTGCAGTAAATAAAGCAGCACCTGTAGCTGCAGCAGTAAGGCCTGCAATGCCTAATTTTATATTATTCTTTGACATATACATGTCCTCCTTTGTTCTTATGGTTACATAATAGTGGAGGGCGAAATTAAAAACCATGAACAAAAAAAGCAAGATGATAATTTTTTTATCATTTTGCTTCATTTGTAAAGTTTGAAATTGAATTTGCGATGGAACCATGCAAAGTATTAGCCATATTATAGATGATTTCATGGTAGTCTTCATACATACCTTTTTGAATCCAATCAAGCATGATACCTACAAAACTATATTTGTAGAAATCAGCGATGAATTGAATTTGTTCTTCTGTAATATTGGTTCCTTGTGCTTTTTCGCGGACGACTCCTAAAATAAGGTCATGTACCGTAGTAAATAAAAAGCGTTCAATACTATCTTGTGTTGTTGTATGGTATACATTTAAAATAAATGGCTTGTTTTGAAGGACGGCTTCAAATATGGATGTAAGGCCTTCTTGCCAAGTGTCATATGTTTTATTTCCTTTTAGTGCATTTGTTGCATCATAAATACAAGACCATTCGACTAGGTCGTAAATATCTTTAAAATGATAGTAGAAAGACATTCTTGAAATGCCAATATCATCTGTTAAATCTTTAATGGTAATCTTATCTAATGGTTTTTTTAATAAGAATCTTTTTAGGGATTGCTCTAAGGCAAGTTTCGTTAAGTTTGACATACTTAAATATTATAAAAAAATGGGCCTCCCGTCAATTCTTAGGAGACCATGAACATTAAATTCTGAGTGGCTGTAACAAACAGAATTTTTTCTTGCCCTAGCTGTAATAGGGCCCTTTGAATATTGTAGATGTGCTTCTTGTAAGCACACTTACAATATAATCTTATCATTCGTTAATTTAATCAAAATATTTTGTGAAATTTTGGGAAGAAAGAGAATCTAGGTTTGCAGAATACAAATATTGATTTTTGTTTCTGCTTTTTACTAGCAGGTTTTTAGATTCTAAAGACTTTAATATTTTGCGAGTCGTTGTATCGCTTTTTTCAAGTAATTCAGTTAATGTATTCATGTTCATATAAGTATCATCAAATAATCTATTTTGGCACAGTATGAAGATGCATTTTGCCTGTTTATCGTTTAGAACTTTTTCATTAACTAACGTATTGATTATATTGTTGTAGTAATTTAGTTGATCGTTTAAATCTACAATTTTTGTGTATAAGTCATCTGAGGCTTGTGACAACAATTCTAAAAATGTGACGACAAAAAATGTAATATCACCTTTGTTTTTTCTGTCGTTACAAACATCAAAAGCTTTATAGTACTTGTTGATATTATTTTTGACTGTGTAAGATAGTTTTAAAGCTAAAAGAACGTCAAGTTCATTTTTAATCAGGTAACTACTGATAAATCAACTGGTCCTGCCATTTCCATCTTGAACCTCTCATCACTGAAGTGACGAGATTCTTGGGAACGGGTTTCTATTGAAACCTTTCTTACCAAGCTATCCCCGCAGTTCCTGCGGTTGTTTTTGTTTTTAGTTAATTTGCTAATATGCCTTGCATCAATATATTGATGGATGCATTTACATCTCTGTCATGTTC
>SKEG01000865.1_pt1 | contig 27908 bp, 29 predicted proteins | sample 4826631 | NCBI WGS metagenome assembly SKEG01 (sample SAMN11008815, study PRJNA524170) | human gut metagenome | biome: Human fecal sample; material: Feces; isolation source: fecal sample from pouch patient p26, p34, p50 | host: Homo sapiens | place: Israel: Tel-Aviv | collected 2016-11-02
ATACCTCTCTGTTCAATAAGATTGTTACTAACCGTGCAAAGTCAGTAATCTTATTCTACACTGAGGTATTTTTTTCTCAACCTTCTTTCTTGGAATTCCTTATATTTGAATTATACAGGAAGCTCCTTGTATGATACAAAATCTTTTTCGCTTGTGATCCGGCTTTCTGCCTCCTGTCATCTGTCCTTTTCGCAGTCACAATCCACGATGTTTGAAAACCCATCGGGGATCATCAGTTTCCCGACTGTTTTGTATATCTCGTTCATCTTCTCTCTGTTTAAAGAATAATGTGTCCACTTTCCTTCTTTTCTCGGAACGACCAGCTCCATATCTGTCAGAAGCTTCATATCATGCGATAATGTTGGCTGTGTGATCTGAAATTCCTCTAGAATCTTACACGCACAAAGCTCACCGTTGGACAGCATATTGATGATCTTCAGACGCTTCGGATCCGAAAATACTTTGAAAATCTTTGCATATTCTATGTAATCTATTCCCATGCACTCCCTCCTCTCATCACACATTGATTATTTTCTATGTTTACAGAATATATCTTATATAGAAATTTGTCAATATGTTATCCTTAAAATACATGCTTTTAAATAAAAACAGGATAAAAGCTTGCACAACTATGCGCCGTCTTTTATCCTATTTCCATATATATTCTTTGATATTAATAAAATTTACTTTAATGTTTCATTACTGCAAATGAGGCTGCAAATAAGACTGTTCAAAAAGCAACTCTTGTGCATTGACCTCTGTACCGTCTATTGGCAATTTCTCATACAATCCATTTGGCTTCATCTTCCTTGCCTTTTTATTATCCGACAACATCGTAATAAACATCTCTTCTATCCGGATCTTTAACTCTTCTGACTCTATCGGGATTGCAACTTCCACACGTTTCACCGTATTTCTAGTCATAAAATCTGCCGATGCAATATATATTTTTCTTCTTTCCTCTATGCCAAATATATATATTCTAGAATGTTCCAGATAACGTCCAACAATGCTTCTTATCTCGATATTTTCTGTGTATCCCGGAATCCCTGCTGCCAGACAGCAAATCCCACGAACAACCATATCGATTTTTACTCCTGCCTGAGATGCTTCGATTAACTTATCAATAATCTTTTTATCTGTCAAAGAATTCATTTTCAATCCAATATATGCCTTCTCATTTTGTCTGGCATGAGCAATTTCTTCGTCTATCATTTCCAGCACTCGATTTTGAAGACATTTCGGTGCCACAAGAAGTTTTTCTGACTGTTCTACGACTTCTCCCATCACCAGCGCCTGAAATACTTGTCTTGCATTTTCACCAATCTGCGGATTCGCTGTCATAACCATCAAATCCGTATAAAGTTCTGCTGTTTTCTCATTATAGTTTCCTGTTCCAACCTGCGTCAGATACTGAATTTCATCATGATGCTTTCGTGTCACCAGACACAATTTCGAGTGTACTTTATACCCAGGTAATCCATAAATCACATTACACCCTGCATATTCCAGTCTTCTCGACCACTCTATATTGTTTTCTTCATCAAAACGCGCACGAAGTTCTACCAATACGGTCACTTCTTTTCCATTTTCTGCTGCTTCCACCAATGTTTCTACAATTTTTGAATTTTTGGCGACCCTGTACAATGTGATTTTAATCGATAATACTTCCGGATCATTTGCTGCTTCTCTTAAAAATTCGATATATGGCCGGATACTTTCAAACGGAAACGATAACATTCTGTCTTTCTCCAAGATCTGTTCTATGATGCTTTTTTTCATATCGAACATTGCGCTTGGCTGCGGCACTCGTTTCTGAAAAAACAATTCTTCCTTTTTGCGAAGCGCATCCTGAATTTGAAATACATATTTAAAATCCAATGGCGAAGCGCTGTAAAATACCCTTTTCTTTTGCAAACCGAGATTTTCACATAATGTATCTACAACTTTTTCATCTACATTTCGTGTCATACTCATCGTCAGTGGACTTAGTTTTTTTCTTCTACTGATCAATTCTGACATAATATCACGATAATCTAAATCATCGTCATACAAATCCGCCGCATCAATATCCGCACTTCTTGTAATTTTCAAAAGTGTTTTTGACTTCACAATATAATGTGGATATACTTTTTCTACGAAATGCAAAATCAATTCTTCCGTAAGCATGTAGGTTCCTTCTCGAAACGGACTCTTAATCAAGCGTGGAAACACATTGTTGCTGCAAGGAATAATTCCTACCTTATCCTTTTTATTCTTTTTTCCAAGCAGTACAGCCACATAAATATCATTATTTTTCAGGAACGGAAAAGGTGCGTTCTTTGATATTAACATCGGTGAAATCAATGGAGCTATTTCTGAATCAAAATATCGTTCCAAATAATCGGATTCTTTTTTCGACAACATATTGAAATCTACAATGCTAATATTTTCTGCTTTCAGTTCATTCCTCAGAAGTGTATATGTATAGTCTTTTCTTTGGAGTAGTTTTTTCATATCATCCAATACAGCTTTTAACTGTTCTTCCGCTGTCATATTTGTTTTATTATCTTTTAAGGTCGGCTGCAATGCCATCTGATCTGCCAGACTTCCAACGCGTACTCTTATAAATTCATCCAGATTGCTCTGAAATATCGATAAAAATGTCAGGCGCTCACATAATGGTACAGACTTATCCTCTGCCTCCTCCAATACTCTTTCATTGAACTTCAGCCATGATAACTCTCTATTTACATATGGTAGACTTACATTCTTCCTCATCACTTTTTCTCCTATTCTTTTCCTTATTTTTTCTTTTGTGGTGCAATGATCCTCTTGCATAAATATCCTTCTCTTACACCGTAATTGCTGACTACAATTTCATCGGCAGCAAACAAACGGAAGATATGCTGCAGAATCATGATCCCTGGAATGATCGTGTGAATGCGATTCGGCTCCAGCTTTAAAATAAGATCGATCGCTCTCCTGTCCGCTTGATACAGCTGAGAACATAACTGATCCAACTGCTTTCTGGAAACCGTATGACATTCTGGTGGAAGATCATATAATTTCTTTGCGATCCGCAAAACTGCCCTTGCAGTTCCACCAACACAAACTAGCGGGGAACACTTTTTATAGGTAAACATCTTTTGCTTTCCAATTTCAGCAGATATCGATTTTTTTAATCTTTTCAGCGACCCCTCCCCAGGCACGATATGTTTCACACACTCTTTATACAGACTCAAGGAACCAACAGGAAAACTTGCAGCATCCAGTACCTCTCCATTTTCAAAGGGAACAACTTCTGTGCTTGCTCCACCAATATCGATAAATGCACCGCTTGATAACTTTACGTCCTGCATGGCCCCTGTATACCCAAAAAATGCTTCTTCTTTTCCACTGATCACTTCCACATCGTATCCTGTCCTCGCTTTAATTGCCGATACAGCCTCCGCAGTATTTTGAATGTTCCGAAGAGATGCCGTCGCAAATACTGCAACATGATTGATATTTAATGATTCTAGAATTTCTCTAAATTCTAAAAGGCCGGTATATGCACATTCAATTCCTTCCGGAGATAATCTTTTATTTTCTACATACCCGGCTAATCCTGCCATAATTTTTTCCTTGAAAAGAATACGGAACACTGTTCCGTCAACCTCATAGACAGTGACCCTCATAGAATTCGAGCCAATATCCATAATCGCCTGTTTCATCTATATTTCTCCTTCTATATAAAATTTTTCCATAAATGAGAACATACAGGTATTGCAAATCACAATACTTTTCTTTCATTGACTGTAAACTTAAAATGCATCCCCAGCATCTCCGAAGCTCTCCTGCACATCAACATCCGTTCTGTGAAAATTTCAAAATAATCTAAAATAGAACATGTTTCTTCATCCAATTCCAAATTCAAATGTATCTCTTTTTTCTCAGGGTTCGCTGCAAGTTCTGTTGAAAGCACACCATAGTTCACCCGGTCATGAATATCAAAACTTGATTTCTTTTTATTCCGTACGCGGTTTCTGCGTACATCGGTTTTGTCTGCTAAAATAATTGCTGCCGACACTGCATTTACTGCAGTTCCAGTTTCTTCATCATGGTTTCCAATTGCAGAAATCACAACTGAAATATCTTCTGCATCCATTCCAAGACTCCTTAGGATCTGCATTGCCATAATTGCTCCACTGTGTGCGTGATCCGAGCGATTCACACAATTTCCTATATCATGCATAAATCCTGCAATTTTACACAATTCTATCTCTCTTTTTGAGTAGCCCAATACTTCTAACAGTTCTGCTGCCCGTTCAGCTACAATCACAGCATGTTTCTGCGAATGATCTGTATAGCCAAGAACACCCAGTATTTCATTTCCCATCGTAATATACTGATTAATTTCTTTGTTTTCCCTTATGTCCCGATATGTTAAATTCAATTTTTTGCCTCTGTCTTTCTACATTCTTTGTATTGCATCCATAGCTAATTCTGACCGTTCACATTCTTCTGCATTGAATGTGATTTGATAACAGAATGGACTTTTCTTCATATGCTCCGACGCATAACTCAATCCATTTGTCTGCTCATCCAGATATGGATTATCTATCTGCTTTGGATCACCGAGAAGAATTACTTTCGTTCCTTTTCCTGCGCGGGTAATGATACCTGTTACCTGTTTTGGTGTCATGTTCTGAGCTTCATCAATAATCAGATATGTATTTACAAAGGACCTTCCTCGGATAAAATTCATCGCCTCTGTTTCAATTAACCCTCTTGCAAATAACTCATCGATTTTAGCATGCAATTCTTCTTCATTTTTATACCGCTCTTCTTCATCAGAATCGATCAACTGTTCTAAATTATCAATAATCGGGCGCATTAGTGGTGAGATTTTCTCTTGTTCTGTTCCCGGAAGATAACCGATATCGTCATCAAACTGAGCATTGGGTCTACTGATCAGAATCTTCCTATATTCCCTCTTTTCAGTATTGAACACCTTTTCTAATCCTACTGCAACCGCATAAAATGTTTTTGCAGTACCTGCCATTCCCTTGACAATTACAAGCGGGGCATCTTCTGCAGATGTCATCAATGCTTCCTGCAGGAAATACTGACCTACATTTCTTGGTGACACACCATACGGTTTACTTTTTTTATATTGCAATGGAACTACTTTTGTTCCATCAAAACGTCCAAGCTGTACTTTTTTCGTAGATTGATCTGCTTTTAAGATCAGAAACTGATTCATCTCCGGCATGACTTGATGACGAATCCCATCTTCTCCCATTTGATAAATATATTCCGGTTTGATTCCTTTCTTTTTGAGCTCTTTAAAATGCTCTTCCTCTACATAAACTTCCATCCTTCCACTATACTGTTCTTCTTTCTTTGCTATTCTGTCTGTTGTATAATCCTGAGCTGTGATAGAAAGCATCTGCGCCTTGATTCTAAGAAGCATATCTTTTGTGACCAAAATAGTCTGTTCTTCCGGATAATCTTTTTGAAGCCCCAAACATACCTTTAATACCCGATTGTCCATCTTATCTTCAGGCATATCCGTTGGAAGTTGCATATCAACATAATTTTTTTCTATCCGGATGATTCCTCCCTGCTCCGTATCTACACCCGCTACAAGATTGCCTTGTACCCGAAGATTTTCCAAGTGGCGAATCGCTTCTCTGGCATTTCTCCCCTTTTCCTTCTCAGAATTTTTTAATCCATCAAGTTCTTCCAATACTGCCATTGGAATCACTACTTCATTATCTTCAAAATTCAAAATTGCCTCGGGTGCATGAATCAAAATGTTCGTATCCATTACATATATTTTTCTCATAGTTATCTTCCTCATATAATCAATGACTCTCATATCTATCTTGTTATGCACATTCGATTTTCTGATTATATTGTGCACACTGTAACAAAAAATTATAATCACACTCTAACACTTCAGACATCTCTGAAAACAAATAGCACTCCGCTTCTTTCAACCATCTTGCATCCCCGAACGAGATGTGATTTTTTTGCCGTTTTCTTCGATACATCTTGATCAACTGAATCAACATTACCGCATCATCTTCCCGGACAGCCTGATTTTGTATATCCATTCTTTTTTGTGGATTTCTGTAACAGATCAGTTGTTCTTCCGGTTCAATGCAAAAGATTTTTTCTAATTCTTTCTTTGTCTTTAGCGGTCGTACATGCATCTCTATTTTATCTATCGGAATATATACTACTTTCACATTACTTTGAATCGGTTTCAGCCTGTAATAATATTTTTTCATTTTATCCATTTCTATTTGACAAATATCTTCTACTTCACATACTCCCTCTGGACAATGTACCACTTTTTCACCTATATGATATGTTTTCAATCTTAGCACCTCCAAAAAGGCTCTGTTCCATACAGAAACAGAGCCATCAAAAAACTATTCGTTATACTTGAACCATAAAACAGCTTTTCTTTCTACATCTCCCATTAAATTTGTTCGTACCAAAGCTGTTTCACACATATACCTATCTCCTTCCAACAATCACTCTCTTTTTTTAAAATATCACACCGTTTCTATCTTTATCTACCTTACTAATGTAAATTTTAGATAAATATTTTGTAAAATTCATTTTGGGCAATCAAATAGGCGCCCATTTCTGAACGCCTTACCATACTCTATATCAACAATTATTAAACTATTGATATCATTTTTTATTTCTTTATTTCAGATTCCTAACTTTGCTTATAAATATAATCCACTTAAAAAAAGCTTCTAAGCTTTCTACATCTTTTTTTGTAGCAGTACAATAGTCTCCACATGCGGTAAGCGTACGATAGCATACTGATTAGCGAAACTTTTCCCTCAGAAAATTATCTGATACAATTTGGCATTAATATGCTATCTACAGCTGGTCTTTCAGTTTATCCCTCAACCACTGTGGTATGTTTATCTTTTCTCCAGTCATCAGTGCACCCACAAATTGTTCTGCGTCTTCTCTACTCCAGAAACAATTTTATATATAACACTCATGACTGCAAAACTTCTGTTTTGAGTTTACCATTTCAAAGACCTTTCCGCAATATGCACATTGCGCTGATAACCGTGGTGTTGTCGGATAAAACATAAATATTTTCGTCTGCACTGATCACTACAAAATTTACGTTTTCTCCCCGTTGTTGCAGTCTGATATTCTTTTCCGCACCATAGGCAGGAATTATCTTTTCATTCCAACATTAGTTTCGTCTATTCTCGGAGTCCCCCCTTTTCCACCAACTCTGTACGATAATCAATGATGTCCTGTCTTGATGCAAGAACATATTTCAGTGTTTCACGATATCCCACACCGTCTGCCGCCATCTGGCGAATCTGTTTCTTTTGTTCCTCATTTAACATTTCATGTCCACCTTTCCATTTTGTTGTTCAGTAATCACTCTGAATTTTCAAAATATCAAGATGTTTCTTTCTATGCAAAAAGAAGGCAGCCACCGTAGCCACCTTCTCCATTTCATTTTTTACAATACTTCCAAGAACTTTAGTATCTGAATACTATCTTTTAGTCCGGCAAGATACAAATAATGATAATTCGCGCCTTCCTGTTCGTTGCGGGTATCACTGTAATCTGTAAGTACCTTTCTTTGATTGTCACTGAGCGTATTCAAATGTTCTTGAACCTTATCCGAAAGTTTCAGAAGCCTTCGATTAATGTCTTGACATTCCTCACTCTCAGCTCGTAGCCTTCGCAGATGTTCTTCCAGAATTTCATCAACGAACAGGTCTACCGTTTCCTGTATTGACATTGCAATCACCTCCTTGTGGTGTTGCATGTTACAATACTATTTCAAGTATAGCAAGTTAATCACATTATAATTTTCATGGAATTTCCATTTGAAATCAACACTTAAAATGCTAATTTTAAGAAAAATATTACCAAAATCATTGTATTTTTCTCAAAATTAGCATATAATACAATTAAAGAATAGCTTGACATTAAAGTGATTTGAATGTATAATCACGTTAATCCTTTACTTATTGTTTGGGATTTATAAAGGCTTCGACTACTGGGCCAGATAACCAGTGGTTTTTTTATGCACTTTTTTCCCAGATAGGGCTACTTGCAATCTTGTTGGCCGTATCTTGATTATCCACCAAATATGCTGTCACAAATTTTCCTTCCCCTTTTGCATTTATGTATATAACAACAACATAATTATTAGGAGCCAAAAAAGCAACTCTACGACTATTATCATAGTTCTTCTTCGCACTATCATATCCTTTTCTTGGAATAATAGACGGATCCTCTAATACTGACTTAATCCAGTCAATGCGTTCTCCTCTTTCTGTTGAATATTTATCTTTCGGTGCTTTCCAGCTTTTCCTTGTTCTCACATAAAATGCATGCTCAAACGTCTCTTCATAAAATCTTACACAAATGTCATCAAATGTTTTTATTTCTGTATTATTACAATAATGTTCTATATAATACTTCTTACATTCTTCTTCATTTGTAAATTTTCTCAATTCAGGAAGCCCCATCAAATCCCTCCCCTTAAAGAAATTTTGAAAATATTAAATTTCCTATCGCATTTATAAGTAGGGGCAATTTTACATCCTAATTTTTCTTCAATTGCACGAACCAACTGATTTTTCGCAACTGATTTTCCTCTATCGCCATAATTAAACTTATAAGCGACTACCCCCATCAATATATTCTGTAATTGTAATATAACAGACTCTTCAGAATTAATTGCCTGTAACACTTTTACATTCTCTCCATGCAAACTTCTATTTACAATTCTCCGGAGTTCATGTAGTCGGTTATTGTCTTTGTTAGTTTTAAAATCAGTAAAAATATAATACTCATTTGCAGCAGTCAACCAGTTATGCAGCAATTGATAATAAAATTTATAATATCCCAATTCATGATCAGAATCATTATACTTTTCATCGTCTACTTCGCTAGCATCAATTACCACGCATCGGAATAATATATCTTTATTTTCCGCTCTGAAAAACAAATCTATGAGCTCCGTGTAAAATCTCACTTTATTCGTCGAAACATTTCCCCACTTAAACTCATTTTTAATTCCATATTTTGCTTTCAGATAGTTAATTTCTTTTTTTAAATATGCACGCTTTTCATATGGAACCCAAATTCCCCCAATACATACATATCTATTAAACTCATTAATCTGACTTTTATTTACAAGCAAATCCTGTCTACTTTCATCACAATAAACGTCTATTAACATATAGCCTCCTTTTAAAGACTTAATCAAGAATTCTAGTTTTGAATCTTTATTTTAAATTTTCTTTTCATAATAACTTCCAGCAAATCTCTTATAGCATACAAATCATCCTCTGTAGAATCAATTGGTATAACTATTTTTGCAACTTTTCCAGACTCAACTGGATATGTTTGCACGATATATTCATTTTCTTGATTTGTAGCCAGCTTCTCTGGAACAGACACAGGTACAATTGTCTCTTTGTTTGCTTTTTCCGTTTCATTCTCAGTCACTTGCTCGTATTCATCAATTGGTAAACTTTCCTTTTCCAATCCCTCTGAATAGCATAAAACACCTGCTTTTATTAAGTTAAATTGCTCGCAATTTACAAGAAAAATTTTTGCAGCAGAATCTTTCGCCGCTTTACTAATTTTATAATTATTCATCAATACATTTGACAACAGCTTTTGATCCGGTACTTGTTTTCCATCATAATCATTAATCAGTGCATTATATAATGGAGGCAGTCTAAAGCACTCAAGTTCAATTTCTCTGATATCATTTGATACTGGATACAATATTTTTTTTGCTATTTCTGTTAGCTGAATAGTTGAACTGCTTGTAGTAATCAATCCGAACTGCTTGGCGGTTCCCACTTTTTGAGTAAACGATTTTGTTGTCACACTAGTCAACCCATATAATTCAGCAACTGCTTTATAAGCAACAGTTTTTTGTTTAAAAGTATCAATATTTTTTATGAAATCAATACACTCCTCCCATGTAACTGCAGGGTAAAGTGCACTTTTCTCTCTTTCTGCCATAATATAATCACCTCAATCTCTTTAATATAGAAATTATATATTTCGCTAATAAATTTGTCAATACTCGCTAATAAAAAAGTTCCAAAACTAAAGGAATGACTTTTAAAGTCGTTCCTTTACTTTATTTCAACTCTACAATTGTTCCATCCAAATATCTCACAGAAATCTTTCCCGTTTCATATATTACAATACATTCTAATATCACATGCATCTGCTCAGCATCAAATGTCTTTACATCCTTATCTGCATATTCCAGAAGTTTCCTTGCTCGATACGCCAGCAGCGGATTTTTTCCTTTTTGCAACTGCTGCCATTTCTTTATACATGCATCTTTATTTTCCATCAGTGCATTCCATGATTTTATAAAAACTTGCTCCAAGGTGCTTTCATCAATATGCCTGTTAGCGCATCCCATGACACCTTTTTCTCTATACCTGGCATTGCACTGCCAAACACTTCGGTATTCCCCCGGGCGTGGTCTCCATTTCTTTCTTCCGAATGCTTCTCCACATTCTCCGCAGATGACTTTACTTGCAAATGGATTTTCTCCGATGTTAGAAGAAAATGCTTTAATGCGGTGTGCTTTCATAAATTCTCTTCTACGTTTTTCTTCAAACTGAACCGCTTCCCATACTTCGGGAGCTATGATTGCAGGATGACTGTCTGCCACATAATACTGAGCGACTTGTCCACTATTTTTGTCCCTCTTTTTCGTAAGGAAATCTACCGTGTACGTTTTCTGCAGCAATGCATCACCTTTGTATTTTTCATTATGAAGCATCTTCTCAATCGTACTGGCAATCCATTTTACTTCTCCATTCCATCCGGGAATTCCTGCTTCATTCAGTTCTTTTGCAATGCTGAAATAATTCCGTCCACGAAGATATTTATCATAGATAAGTCTTACCGTTTTAGCCTGTTCTTCATTTATAACAAGGTTTCCATTTTCATCCTTATCATATCCCATAAACTTTGTAGTATTTACATGAAGATGTCCTTGTTCAAATCGTTTACGAATTCCCCATGCACGGTTTTCTGAAATGGATCTGGACTCATCTTGTGCAAGTGATGATAATATCGTCAGAAGAACTTCTCCCTTGGCATCCAGAGTATCAATATTCTCTTTTTCAAAAGTTACTCCAATCCCAAGTTCTTTCAGTCTTCGCACATAGTTCAGACAATCCAACGTATTCCTTGCAAATCGGCTGATGGATTTTACGATAATCCTGTCGATTTTACCAGCCTCACAATCCGCAATCATCTTTTTAAAGTTTTCTCGCTTCTTGATACTGGTTCCTGTAATTCCTTCATCCGCATATACTCCAACGAGTTCGTAGTTCGGATGGTTCATAATATAATTTGTATAATATTTTACCTGGTTCTCATAACTTGATAACTGTTCTTCTTGGTCTGTTGATACCCTGCAGTATGCTGCCATTCATCCGTAACACTTTCTGGAATGCGGATGCCCCGACAGGCTTCTTTTCCTTTATCAATGTAAGTACTACATGCCCATATGTACTTTTTATATGCGGAATGCCTCCGTAGTTTTTTCCCACAATATGGACAAATCAGTTTTCCTGTAAGTGCATGACGGTTCGAAAATTTCTCCGTATGCTCAGTTTCAATATTTCTTTCTCTCGCTCGTTCCTCCCGGATACGTTGTACAGCTTCCCAATCTTTCTTTGAGATAATCGGTTCATGATTATCTGCAACATAATAACTCTGAAGTTCACCTTTGTTAACTACTGTACCGCCTCCAACTTTTGGAACATAATATTTCTGTAAAAGGCAGTCCCCTTTATACTTTTCATTCTTAAGCATTTGGCGAATCGTGCTTTCATACCAACGTCCGCCTGTTACAGTCGTAATACCACTGGCATTTAAAATCTTTGCAATCCGATGCGTACCATTTCCATCAAGATATAGCCGGAAAATCATACGGACAACTTCCGCTTCGTCTTCATTTATAATAAGATTTCCTTCTGCATCTTTATCATATCCCATGAATCGATTGGTATTAACCATGACCTCTCCACGAGCAAATTTTTTTCGAACTGCCCATTTCTGGTTCTGCTCATGTCAAATGCTTCTGCCTGTGCAAAAGAAGCAAGTACTGTAAGCATCAATTCACCTTCTGCTGATAAAGTATTGATGTTCTGTTCTTCAAAATAAAGGCCTACTCCCAGCAGTTTCAATTCTCTTGATACTTCAAGTACCGTAACAGTGTTTCTTGCAAATCTAGAAATGGATTTTGTATGAATTAAATCAATTTCCCCATTACGGCAGCACTCCAACATTTTCTGGAATGCCGGACGGTTATCGCTTGTACCTGATATTCCTGCATCAGAAAATACACCCACAAAATCACAAGTATCATCTCCGGCATATTTCCTTTTAAAATAAGCTTCTTGGTTCTCTAATGATTCCATCTGTGCATCCTTATCACTGGATACACGTACATAAGCACAGACACGCAGTTTTCTTTGCTGCGACTCTGCTTTTGTGTTTATCACACTTAATTTCATCGTCATCCCTCCTGGTATATACATCACTCATATGCCTCAGAAACGCAAGTTAATTTGGCTTATGTATAAGTAGAAAGTAATGCTCTTTTTCCAAGAGGATTTGTGTATTTTATGTTTTATTTATTATCATTTACAACATGAAGATGTGAAAATAACTCTCTTAAAGTATCCATCTCTACACATCTGGAATATTCGTTTTTCACTAACTGCTGAACAGCTTTCTGTCCGTAATTGTCTAATCGCAAATAATCATTGATACATTTAATAACATCTTCTTCTGGCTGCACATCAAGGATTCTATCGATTACCTCTTCATTATATGCTTCATCGCTGTCATCATCTGAACGCCCCAAAATATAATCTATACTCTTCCCAAAGAACTCCGCCAATTTACATAAAGTATCAAAGGTAGCTTCTCTCTTTCCTACCTCCCACATAGCAATAGTACCTTTCGAAAGTCCCATTGCTTCAGCTAATTCTACCTGAGTAATTCCTTTTTCTTTTCTTAGCATCTTAATTCTCTCTGCAAACATAATCACACCATCCTTTCAACCTAAAAATATCACGTTTTCTAAGAATCGTCAATATGCTATTTTGTATTTTCTTACTTTTTCTAAGATTTATTCTTGTTTTTTCTTAGTTTTAGTGATATTATTTATTTGTAATAAATTTGAACAGGAGGTAAATATTATGAAATGTAAGAATGTATCACCACCGCAGATGCTTACAATTCGTGAGATTTCTGAAACTGGGATTTTAACAGAGAACACTTTACGCCATATGTTAAAAGAAGGGAAACTCCCCGTCATGTACGTAGGTAAAAAAGCCTTAGTTAATTATGACAAGCTCTGCGAGCAGCTTTCCAACTTAGAAGCACCAAGCAATAAACGTTAAAGAGAGGAGGCAGTGAACATGCTCGAATTTACAATCTATCATTCCAATTCCATCGGGAATAAAGCCAACTGCCTTTATCCCCACAAAGTAACCGTAACAGATGAAATGTCTTTCAAAAAAGCAGTTAGCAAAGATCATATCTGTGCCAAATTTCAGAATGACTATCGAAGCGAAAAGAATTTTATTTCCGCAGATTGCATCCAAATGGACTGTGATAATACATTTTCTGATAATCCAGTAGACTGGAAATTGCCAGAAGATGTTGAAAACGCCTTTCCAAATGTAATGTTTGCAGTCTGTTACAGTCGCAATCATATGAAAGAGAAAAATGGAACAAAGGCTCGTCCTCGTTTCCATTGTTATTTCCCTACAACTGAATTTACGGATGCTGTTTCTTACAGGAGCTTCAAAAAAGAAGTACAGAAACAGTTTCCATATTTTGATGAGAACGCTCTGGATGCTTCCCGTTTCTTCTTTGGAACAGATAATCCAAATGTCGAAATCATTTCTGGCACTGCACTTATAACGGATATGATCTCTGAAGACACCGATGACATTGATTCTATTATGGAAGGTTCCCGTAACAGCACTCTCTCGCAAATTGCAGGAAGAATCATCAAACGATATGGAAATACAGAAGAAGCACACCAAAAGTTCCTATCAGAAGCTGACCGCTGTGTTCCACCACTTGAAGAATCGGAACTGAATATCATCTGGAAAAGTGCACAGGGATTTGCCAAACGTATCTCAGAACAAGACAGATACATTCCACCGGAATATTTCAATTACGAAACAAAATACAAGCCTAGAGACTACTCAGACGTAGGACAGGCAGAAGTTCTTGCTTCTGTCTTTGACTCGGAACTTCTGTACAATCCGTCCAACGGATATATGCGTTACAACAGCATTTATTGGGATGAATCAAATGAAATGGCTCAAGCAGCAGCCCAGGAATTAACGAATCTTCAGATGGAAGAAGCTGAATTCCTGATTGAAAAAGCAAAACTGAATATGCAGAAAACAGAAGCCACGGAACTCATTGCAAGTGTTGGAATCAAACGTGCAGAGAAATTGTTCACTCCAGACCAGCGTGCTTCCTATCAGATGTACAAACAGGCATTGGAATATCGCTCCTTTGTCATCAAACGCAGGGATTCCAAAAACATTACTGCCACACTAAAGGAAGCTCGTCCGATGCTGTATAAACCACCCATAGCTTTAGATGCCAATGGCATGGTTCTTAACACACCGACTGCCACCTATGAATTATCAAAAGGATTATTAGGAGCTAAAAAACATTTTGCTGAAGACTATATTACAAAAGTAACTGCTGTTTCCCCAAGCAATAAAGGTTCTAAAATATGGCTGGATGCCTTGAACCTGTTTTTCTGCAACGATACTGCTTTCATCCAGTACGTTCAGAGGATTGTAGGTCTGGCAGCTATTGGCAAAGTTTATGTAGAAGCCCTCATCATTGCCTATGGTGAAGGTCGCAATGGCAAATCCACTTTCTGGAATACCATCTCCCGCGTCCTTGGCAGTTACAGCGGAAATATTTCTGCTGATTCCCTCACCGTCGGATGCCGTAGGAATGTAAAACCAGAACTTGCAGAAGCCAAAGGAAAACGACTTCTTATCGCAGCAGAGTTAGAAGAAGGAACACGACTGAATACTGCAAATGTAAAACAGTTCTGCTCCACAGATGAGATATTCGCAGAAAAGAAATATAAAGATCCATTCAAGTACATACCTAGCCACACGCTGGTATTGTATACGAACCATCTGCCAAAGGTCGGAGCAAATGACCCGGGCACATGGCGCAGACTTATCGTGATTCCGTTCAACGCAAAGATTGAAGGGAACGATGACTACAAAAACTATTCTGAGTATCTTTTTGAGAATGCAGGAGGAGCAGTCCTCTCTTGGATTATCGAAGGTGCAAGAATGGTCATAAATGAAAAATTTAAAATCGAACCACCGGAATGTGTAAAGAAAGCGATTGACTTCTATCGTCAGGATAACGACTGGCTCTCTCAGTTTTTATCAGAACGATGCGAAATCAGCGAGAACTTCAAAGTCAAATCCGGGGAACTGTATTCCGATTACCGTTCCTACTGCATGACAACAGGTGATTACACCAGAAGCACTACTGATTTCTACACAGCAATCGAACTGGCAGGGTTCTCCCGCCATCGTGACCGTAGCGGAAGGTTCGTCAAAGGACTAAAAATCAAGTCCGATTTCTTAACTTAATATCATCAACAGCATGTGTGACAGTCTATGTCACTCATATATAGAACTATGTATAGGGGTAAAATTTTTACTCCTTAGAGAGGTTTATACAATGACCGTCATTGAGTGACACACATCTGATGAAATAAAAAAACAGGAGGAAGACTCATGGAACATTCAATTATGGAACGCTTTCTGTGGAATGGATTAGACCTTGAAAAATATAAGGTCAGAAAAATCATTCCGCAGAATGAAACAGATGCCGTGATCATTATGCAGAGCCCCACGTCATCTGACAGACACTGGTGTCTGGAACACCGTGGAAGCGGACATTATTTCAGCACCTTCTCAGAACTGGAAACGTATTACAAACACAGATTCAAAAAAGATTTAATGGAGGATTTCACTATGAACAATTTTGTATACCCTATCTACAAGAGCAGTACAGTAAATGCATACCGCAATACCTTCGGACAATTTGCTAAAGATTCATTAGAAAAGAAAGGTGACTTTGATTTCTGCTTACGAGAAGAAAAAAGTGGCAAATTCACTCTGGAACGCATCACCGAAGGAAAAGTACCAAATGCCCATCGCATGACTGTCATCTGCCCTCATCACGACCAGCACAGAATGATTGCAACTGACAACCACACATTCATTTGTACCGAATGTAATCCAAGACTCGCGCACTAGTATAGGAGGAATTTCTTATGACAAGTACAATTTACAACCAGGCCTTCCACGATATGATTCGTGGTAAGAAACGAATTGATCCAATCGCACTCAAGGAAGGATATGACGAAGGTTCTGACAGCTATATGATCCCTGTTGGATTCAACAAAGATTATACTACTGCCCTTGAAAAAGAAAACCTTTTCCGAAGATACGGTACAGTCGTAAAAGCACCGATCAGAGACGGATATATCCAGACCGTTGTATCTACTGCTGACGCAAAAATCACAGCGGAAAATATGGCATTTTCGGAAGACAGTGATACCTTCAATAAAATTTCATTCAGTTCCTATAAACTTGCTGTCCTCTCCAAACTGAACAGCACTTTCATTGCAGACATGAACTTTCCAGTGGAAGCATATCTCAATAATGAATTTGCCAGACGTTTCGGACGAGCAGAAGAAAACATTTTCATCAATGGAACTGGTATCGATGAACCAACTGGATTATTACAGACTGCTGAAGTCGGAAAGACCGCTACCAGAGCAGACATCACCTTTGATGATATCGTTGCATTATATCTTTCTGTAAAACCAGAATATCGTAAACACTCCGCATGGATAATGAATGATGAAACAGCACTCACTCTTCGTTCCGTAAAAAGCGCTGATGGTAATTATATCTGGAGACATAGCGATGACACTATCTTCGGAAAACCAGTCATCAACACACCATATATGCCAAACATCGGAACTGGAGAAAAACCAATCGCATTCGGAGATTTATCCTACTACTGGATTATGAAACGCAGACCACTTTCTGTAAAAATTCTCCGTGAACGTTATGCTATTGAAGGACTTGTAGGCTTTGCAGCACATGAACGTCTGGACGGAAAACTCATCCGACCAGAAGCAGTCAAAACACTTGCTATAGCGTAAGATACAAACAGGAGCCGGTGAATCCCGACCCCTGTGTACATATTTTTCTTATTAAAATGAACCCTTTTTCGCCACAAAATATAGCCTTTTTCCAAATAAACTGGCGAAACTTTTTGTAAAAACCGCTTATATATTCTGGTTTTTCTCTCGTTTTCCCTTCAAACAGGGTATCCCCCCTGCTTAATTCTGCGAAAATTCACGTTTAAGGGAGCGGCGGTCTTCTATTGGAAAAGTTGTAGAGATTTGATATCCCCCCTGTCCGTTTATCACACACTTTTTACTTTCAATCATTCCATAACAAATGTTTTGTTGCAACATATGTTTTTTACTAATTCATTGCTTTCTTGATTAGTAAATATATCAAAAGGACATTTTTCTACTAGTAAATCAGTTAAAGAATATTGCTTGTATTCTTTCTTATTTACATAATCCCCATACTCTTCTAGTCCAGTTGTAAATCTCTTCAAAATTGCTTTTAAGCTTTCTTCGCTATTGTCGACGCCTATCCACTTTCTTTTACATTGAAATGCAGCATCCAAAGTGGTTCCGCTTCCTGCAAAACAATCTAATACGATATCCCCTTCATTTGAAGATGCTTCGACAATTAATTTTAACATATCCAAATTTTTTTCAGTAGGATATCCAGTTGTCTTTTGAGCCTGATTAATTGAATCCCTATAATCTAACCATATATCTTGAACTGGTATCCCTTTTGTTGGATCCAAAAAAACCTTTCTTCTCGGATTGCCAGAAGGACTCCAATATATCTCTCCTGCTGCATCCAACTCATCTAATTTTTGAGGGGTATACTGCCAATGTTTTCCTTTTGGTGGCATCATGCCTTTCCATTCTTTTCCAGTCTCTCCATTGCGAACCCCAGGAGCATGTACTGGAACCTTCTTGTATCTTTTACCAGTTTTTTCATCAACACAAGGATATTGCTGAAGCATGTTTTCATCATCCCAATCTTCATAAGGACGATTCCAAACATAATTGGCAGTCTTGGTATAAAACATAATATAATCGGATATATTTCCATATGTGTTTTTAGTATAATTCTTTGTAGAACATTTTTTTCTTGTAATAAATGCTCTGCAATTATTCTCACCAAAAATTTCATCCATAATCAGTTTCATAGTAAAAGCCATTTTACCATCTAAATGAACATACATTGAACCATCATTAGAGAGCAAATCATATAATAACAAAATTCTTTCTCTTAAAAATTCTACAAAATCCCCGCCAGTTAAATTATCACTATACGCATGTTTTTGTTTTCTATTAACAAAATCAGATTCCGTTGAAAATGGAGGATCAATATACACTAACTTGATTTTCCCCCTCAATTCTGTATTTCTCAAAAAAAGAAGTACATCCAAATTATCACCAAAATAAAATTGATTATCTCCCTTCCCATTAATTCTTTGCTGGAATAAATATTCTTGAAAAGATGCACTTAATACTTCTTCTTCATTCTTTTTCCCTTCGTACGAAACGTATATAGGAACTTTTTTCTTTTTATTTGCTATTTTTGCCGGAACTCCTGTCGCCATTCTATTCTCCTTTTAACCATTCTTCCGTTAATCTTTCTTCAATCATTCTTAACGTTAAAACTTTTACTTCTTCTGGATATCTTTCTTCAATCTTTGAATAGTCTTCCCACATTGAACCAAGCAATAATCCAGGGCCATCATTTACAAAAATTATTTTGGTTTTTAAATCATTTTCATGCACATAGCTTAAAATCTCATCAGAACAGTTTTTATAACCACCTGTTCTATCATCCTCTTGTGCACCTCCACGATCACCATCATATCTAGCAAGCCCAACTGCATATATTATCTTCATATCTTTTGATGATATTACAAAATCCAACGGTCTACTTAAATTCGGGTAATTCTTCCAGAATGAGCTTGCCTGAACATCGGCACCTGAACGTCTTGGTCCCCATATATACATATCAGGAAATTTTGTCTCTATCAAATCAAAAAACTTATCAGTTAAATCATAACCCTTTTTTCCTCGGTCTTTATATTCCCAAAGCACTGCACAGATTGCTTCATCAGGGAATGGTCTTGAATCAAACTTTTCTTGTACTATATTAATTGCTCTAAAACCATCACCAAATTCTTGGCATATCTGTTTAGCTTTAGTACTTTTTTTCAGCATTTCCACTGGTGTTTCTGGCGATACATACTTTCTGAAAACTCGGCATAATTGTATCCTCATCCACTGATTTGGTACTGCACTAATATTCATAAACAATGCTTGTGAACTTTCAGACCTTTTTAATATTTGTGAGAATGTTTCCAGTACTGGTGAATACAGTCTACAAGCATCTTCTAATATATCCGGATAATATTCTCCGGTAGATAAAGTAATATAATTCCGTCTTTCTTCTGGTTTATAATCTCTAAACGTTCTCATTATGTATCCTCCGTCTGTATATGTAACTATTTTTTATACTGCAAAAGGGGTAATCTGTTTCCGAATACAGATATGATTTTCACATCATCATTTATCTGTGTTTTGCATTTTGTAATCTAGTAGAAAAAGCGGAGCCAAAACTCCACTTTTTCAAAAAAACCAAGAATCCTCTACCCCTTTAATTTCGTCAAGTTCTCTTATATTGTAACGTATTTCTACCCTTTTGCCAAATCATTATTTCCCTCTACTCAGCAAACATACCGTCTCCACATGCACGGTCTGACAAAATTGATCCACCGCCGTGCATTTCACCACCCGGTATCCTCTCGCCTGTATCATTTCTAAATCTCTTGCCAAGCTCGTAGCCTTGCAGGAAATATACACGATATTTTCTACTCCATAATCAAGGATCTTCGGCAATGCTTTCGGATGAATCCCATCCCTAGGTGGGTCTAACACAATCACATCCGGCTTCTCTTCTATTTCATCTAATACCTTAAAAACATCTCCCGCAATAAATCTGCAATTATGCAGTCCATTCCGCTCTGCATTTTCTTTTGCTGCTTCCACAGCTTCCTCGATAATCTCGACTCCGATCACTTGCTTTGCCACCGGCGCCAATACTTGCGCGATTGTCCCGGTTCCGCTGAACAAATCATACACGGTCATATCGTGGATATCTCCGATATACTCCCGCACAGTGCTGTAAAGCACCTCAGCTCCTCTTGAATTTGGCTGAAAGAAGGAAAATGGTGTGATTTTAAATTCCAACCCCATGATTTTCTCATAGAAATAGTCTTGTCCATAGAGAATCTTTGTCTCATCACTCTGCACCACATCGGATAAGGAATCATTCAAAATATGCAGAATCCCGACAATCTTGCCTTCTACCGGAAGCGCCAGAAGTTTTTCCACAAGCGGAGCCAAGTCATGCTCTTCCTGTGTTGTTGTGACAAGATTTACAAGAATTTCTCCGGTCGTATCTCCTCTCCTTAAAAGAAGATGGCGCAAATATCCGATATGCTGCATTTTTTTGTAGTAGCTGACACCTCTCTCCTTGAAATAGTCCAGCACACAACTTAAAATCTGTGTCATGTCTTCGTGAACTAATTTACAGTCAGAAGCGGTCAGTACATCGTAAGTGCTTCCTTTCTTGTGAAGTCCGAGAGAAAGCGGCCCGTCCTTGTATTCATCCCCAAAGGAGAACTCCATTTTATTGCGGTAAGCAAATTCCTTCGGGCTTTCTTTTACTCCCTCAAAGGTATAGGAATACCCATCCACAGCCGCATCCATGATCGATTGGATCTGTTCCGCTTTCATCTTCACCTGTGCCTGATAATCCATGGTCTGATACATGCAGCCACCACAGGCCGGAAAAATACTGCACACCGGCTCTCTTGTCTCTAATGCAGACTTTTCCATTACTTCCAACAGACGTCCTTCCGCTTTCCCTTTTCTCAGCTTATTGACACAAAACCGGATCTTCTGCCCCGGAATCCCATTTTTTACAATGACAGGCTTCTCTTCCCCATCCACTTGTACGATTCCTTTATTTGGGAATTCTACTTTTTGAATCATCCCCTCATAAACTTGTCCTTTTTTCATCTATCTGTATTCCTTTCTCTTACCGTTCTATTGAACAATCAATTGTTCCACTCTATATTCCCATTTGCACATTGTTTTCCTTACAAGTTCTCCAAAAACTTCCTCTGCAAGAAAAAGGCGGGACTTTTTGTCCCGCCTTATTGCACTTTCTAGATCTCGTCTTCTTCACTAAAGAAATCGTCATCAAATTCATCATCGAAATCTTCTTCAAAGTCTTCCAGATAATCTGGTGTGAAGAAACAATATACTGCGTAAGCGATTCCTGCGATTGCTGCAACTGCACCTACAATTGCAAGTACCCAAAGAACTGTATTCTTTGTTTTGTCATTGTCATCTTTCTTCTTTAAAATGTCATTTAATTTTGATGCTGCAATAATATCTTCTACTCTGTTCATACTTGCCACGTCCTTTCCGATTTCCTTACTTTTCAAATGGATTTCGCTTCCATTATTATAACACTAACAAGGGAAGATTGCTATAACATTTCATATATTTTTCCCAATTTTATTTTTTCTATACTTTTTGTAATTTTGCAAAAGATGCAAACATCTTTTTTGTCCCTGCGCTGTCAAAATCGACACTCACCTCGTAATCTCTTCCACCTTCCGTGATCGCAGTCACCGTACCTTCTCCGAATTTCATATGACGGACACGGTCACCGACACCATAGGAAAGTCCTTCCCCGCTTTTGACTCCAAACTGCTGTACCGGTTTTGAGATCATAAACGGTTTTGCTTGAAAAGACTGTTTTGCCTGAACATAGGCATTCTGCTTCGGTAGTTCCAGCTCTTCTTTCTCCACAATTTTCCCTATAGATAAAAGCTGCGGCGGAACTTCTTTTAAAAATCTTGACATTTTATTATATTGTGTCTCCCCGCGAATCATACGTCTTCTGGCACAAGTCATCGCAAGTTCTTTTTTTGCCCGGGTGATTCCGACATAACAGAGTCTTCTCTCCTCCTCGATTTCTGTCGGATCATCTGCTGTAATGGTCATGTAGCTTGGGAAAATCCCATCTTCCATCCCTGCCAGATAAACATAAGGGAATTCCAATCCTTTTGCACTGTGCAAAGTCATCAGCACAACATAATCGCTTTCTTCATCCAAGCTGTCAATATCTGCCACCAGCGCCACTTCCTCTAAAAATCCGGAAAGTGTCGGAAGCTCCTCCTCACAGGATTCTTCATATGCAGCGATTTTATTCAGAAATTCATCGATATTCTGGAGACGTACTTCTGCCTCCTCTTCTCCTTCTGCCTTCAGTTCTTCCACATACCCGGTTTCCGTAAGGATTTCTTTCATCAGTTCTGTAATCGAAAGATGTTCTGCTTCTTTCCGGAAATATTCGATCATCGCCGCAAAAGATTCTAGTTTGGAAATACTTCTTCCCAATCCCGGAACAAGATCGGCAGAACACAGTGCTTCGTAGAAACTGATTCCTCTCTGCTGCGCCGCCTCCGTAATGCGATTGACTGTTGTAAGACCAATTCCTCTCTTCGGAACATTGATGATCCTCCTCACTGCAAGATCGTCTTTTCCATTATCAATCGTTTTTAAATATGCAAGCAGATCTTTGATTTCCTTTCTCGCATAGAAATTGACTCCGCCGACAATCTTGTATGGAATATTGGCTGTGATCATTTTCTCCTCAAACAGACGGGATTGTGCATTTGTACGGTACAAAACTGCATGATCACAGTAAGCTGCTTTTCCATTATCTACGCGTTCTCTGATATCTCCTACAATATATTCAGCTTCATCGTAGGCGGTGTCAAATTGGCGAAACTGGATTTTTTCTCCTTCTCCATTTTCCGTCCAAAGTGATTTTGCCTTTCTTCCTACATTGTTTTTGATCACCGCATTTGCCGCATCGAGGATTGTGCTCGTCGAACGGTAATTCTGCTCAAGTTTGATCACTTTTGTATGTTCAAATTCTTTTTCAAAGCTTAAAATATTCTGGATGTTTGCCCCGCGGAATTTATAGATCGACTGATCATCATCTCCGACTACACACAGATTTTTATATTTTGCCGCAAGAAGGCTGATCAACTTAAACTGCACGGTATTGGTATCCTGATACTCATCTACCATAATATAGCGGAAGCGGTCCTGATAATATTCCAATATCTCCGGCTGTGTCTGGAACAGCTGTACGGTCTTTACTAAAAGATCATCAAAATCCAGTGCATTGTTTGCCTTCAACTGCCTCTCATACTCTTTGTAAGCCTCAGCAATCTTCTTCTTGCTGAAATCTCCATATGCATTCAATTCATATTCTTCCGGTGTGATCATCTCATCCTTTGCCGAGGAAATCGCACTTAAGATCGTACGTTCCCGATATGTTTTTGTATCAATCTGAAGTAGTTTGCATACATCTTTCATCAAAGTCTTCTGATCATCGCTGTCATAGATCGTAAAGTTATTGTCGTATCCAAGCCGGTCAATATGCCTGCGCAGAATCCGCACGCAAGTAGAATGAAACGTACTTACCCAGATACTTTCTGAGCCAAATCCTACGATATCATCTACACGCTCCCGCATCTCGCCTGCCGCCTTGTTTGTGAACGTGATCGCAAGAATATTCCACGGATTGATTCCTTTCTCCTCAATCAGGTATGCAATACGGTGCGTCAGCACCCTTGTTTTCCCAGAGCCAGCTCCTGCCAGTATAAGAAGCGGTCCCTCCGTGTGAAAGACCGCCTCCCGCTGCTCTGCATTTAATGTATCATATATACTCATAGTTTTTTTGACTCCTTATCCCTTACTGCTTATCCTATTATACCAAACTCTCCGCGAAACGCAATGCCGGAAATCTCTTATCGCTCCTCCCCGTTCCGATCAAATTTCTTCTTCAGCGCTCTCTCTACCGGAATGATCGTCACAAGCAGAACTGCACACTGTCCCATACAAAGTACGATCGATGTCGTATTAAATATCTCTTCTCCTGCGAGATAAGAGAGTATAGTCGCAAAGGCTGTGACCAGAGTCACACCCCAGCCAATCCGCCAGCAGATTTTTCCCCAGTAGGCATTGGCGAATTTCCAGGTCTTTTCATTTTTCATTGACATCGATGTACGATAGCCGCAAAGTGCGTTCACATCCTTTGGAAAATGAATTCCTTTGAACAAATAGCCTAAAACAAGCATTGTCACAGGTATAAGCATGTTACAGATAAATAAAAACCAAAATTCTGCCATATGTGATCACCTCTCTGAAAATATTTTTAATTTTTCATATAGTTCTTTTGTCCTCTCCGGTGTCTTGTCATTGACAACGATTGTTTTGTCTTCTGTATCGATCACAACATATTCTCTGCATGCGTTGTAACTGTACAGACGATAATTTCCAAATCGCTTATTTCGGAACTGCCCTGCCTGAATCCTCACAGAACCATTTCCATTCGTCCGCTTTCCAAGATCCAGTTCTTTTTCGTAATCCACAGAGAAAATTTCCTCCTGCTCCAACGTATATCCAGGAACAAGAAATCCTGACAGACGAATTTTATCCTCTTCAAATTCTATGTTAACAGAACCTGCAAACATTGGTACCCCCGTCAAAACTGCTAAGATTATCAGGATGATCAAAGAATACCGTCTTCCATTCCTTCTTTCTTTTGCAATTTTTTCTTTCTCTGTCTCAGACATTTCTTCTGTTTCTACATAACAGTTATTTGTCATCAGCAGAATATAGCCGATTCCAACAAACATAAGGATCATACATATTGTCAGAAAAACCGGAGTCATATCTTCCTTTGCAAAATTAAGAAACAGAAGGCTTGCTGTGATGATCGTCCATCCCTTCGCCATTGTTCTATTCAGCTTTTTCTCATCATATTTTTTCTTTTCCTCTGCGCTCGCTGTGTTATAGCCTGCGATGAGCCATCCTCCTTTTCCCGTCCAGAAAAGAACTCCCATCACCGCAAAAACAGCGAAAATAATCCATCCCAACATAACTATTCTTTCCTTCCCTTATTTAATGTAAAAACCTTCCATCTTCATCGCCTGATTAAACGTGATCGTATACTGTGCTTTCCCATTTTCATAAGATACTATACTGACCGCAGTTGCATACTCTTCCTTCGTGTCTGGTTTTTCATTTCCAGTCACAACTGTCCTCTCAATTTTCCCCGGCTCACCCAATTCTTCCATCACAGGCTGCACTGCATTTCTTAAATCCTCCTCTGTAAGTACCGTCACAAGCTTTGCACTCTCATATTCCTCTATGATCTTTTCATAGTCCCCTTCATGGACAAGTTCGATAATCTCTTCTGCCGTCTTTTTGACCGTCTCTTCCTCAAAACGGTCTGACAATGGTTTTTGACCGGAACAGCCTGCAAAAATCATTGCTGCTGCACATCCGGCACATACAAATACGTGCATCCATTTTTCTGTACATTTTTTCATATCCATTTCCTCTTTTCATTGAACTCTGCTTTTTCAGTCATTCCCGGGAATTTTGGCATCGTCACGATGCAGACATATTTCCCATCCATCCTTTCTCGCTGAAAGCTGCCGTCATACTTTTTCAATACTCTTGTCACATTCTCCAATCCGATTCCCATATGACCTTCCTTCTTTTTCTGACAGAAGGACATCGTATTTTCAATGCGGATCACATTAATTTCATGAATGCTGTCCGCCCGTATCACCACTTGCTTTTGCTCTGATTCCTTCGCTGCCTCAACTGCATTGTCCAAAAGATTCGCAAAAACAGTTGTAAGATCACTGTCTTTCATTCCCTCCAAAGCAATCGCACCGATTCTCGCATCAAATGTTACACTTGTTCTATTTGCCGCCTTTTCTTTATCGTTTAAGATAATATTTAGCAGACGGTTATCGGTATAGTATTTGTGACCAAACATATTTAACATCTGATGTACATCTCCTATATATTCTCTTGCTCGATCTTCTTCTCCTGAGCTTTGGAGCTGCTCGATTGCAAGAAGATGATTTCTCATATCGTGAATGATCTTCCTGGATTCTTGATACTTCTGCTCTATCTCCTCATAATACCGGCACTGCATCTCCTCTTTCTGATTTGCCAGATTCAGTTCATTTTGAAGAGAATTGGTCTTCAAAATTTTTGCAAGCAAATATGTCATACATCCATTCATCACAAGCAGCAATACAATATTAAAGACTACAAGCTCCATCCCGTAAAGCTGAACATAGATTCCCGAGAACACGCAGATGGAATAGAAATACACTATACTGAATACCGGAACGATCAAAAAAACTATATACTGAAACTTTGTCAGACTGCTCTCTCTTCTTTTTCGGGAAATCCACACGAAACATTTTGTCACAAAAATTTCTGCCACAATCTTCAAAAGAATCATCACATTTGCCTCCCGGTAAGTAATAAACAGACCTAGGCGTGCATAGATGCTTCCCAGACCATATATAACACTCCCCTGACACAGAATCAACACTGTCACATATACGCAACTGTAAAATATCTGTATCTGGTCCGTGGTAAATAGAAAATAGCAGGCCAGTATACATCCAGCCACTGTTACCAGTGCTCCCGCCCCTGTATTCCCCCACCGATAGATCACATAACAAAATGTCATGCTATGCAGAAAAAATACCACCAGATAACACCATTTCGGTCTATGAATGTTTCTCGGAAGGCAACTTAAAAAATAATAGATCATCGTCTGGATTACGATTAATTCTACGAAATTCAACCATACATTTACGACCAAAACCATCCCCGCCTCTCTTCCTATATTTCTTACGACAGAGCATCTTAAATGCACCCTGCAAGGAATTTATTCAGCAATGACCGAAATTCTGTTGATTTTTTCTGAGAAAGCGGGATCAGACTGCCATCCATCATCCGGATATCATACCCTTTCACCGCTTTGACATAAAAAAGATTTACCACAAAACTTTTATGAGGCACTGCAAAATCGTATCCTTTCATCCGCTCAGCAATCTCTCGGATCCCTCCGCGAATGATCAGATTTTCCTTTTTTGTCTTTACATACACCCGGCGTTCCCGGTATTCAAAATAGTAAATATCATTGATCCTTACAAGTTCTGACCCATCCTTTGTCTCAAATCGAATACTGATCTCATCTTCTTTTTTCCTCTTCTGATAATAGGAAATCGCCTCCTGCAGCTGTGCTTTTACCTGCTCCTGGCTCACCGGTTTCAAGAGATAGGCAAATGCATGAACCGCAAAAGCGTAATGCACATATTCCGCATAACTTGTCACATAGATAATTTTTACATTCTTGTCCTTTTCCCTGAGAATCTTCGCCGTCTCAATGCCATTCATCCCACCCATATCAATGTCAAGAAAAAGAATGTCATAGTTCTGATCGGACTCCACTAATTTCTCACCGCTCTCATAGCAGTCTATCTCTTTTGAGATACCGGCTGATAAAATCATCTCTTTTAACCGTATGACGCTCTCTTTGTCATCATCACATACTGCAATCTTTGGCATCTCTTCTTCCCTTTCCTTTCTATCGCCATTATACGCTTTCCCCAAGGGGCTGTCGGGAAATAGATAGTTCCAAACAGGGGCAGATTTGACTCGTATAAGTCAAATCTGCCCCTGAAACTTTTCCGTAAAAAGAGAAAAAGAT
>SKEG01000867.1_pt1 | contig 27880 bp, 26 predicted proteins | sample 4826631 | NCBI WGS metagenome assembly SKEG01 (sample SAMN11008815, study PRJNA524170) | human gut metagenome | biome: Human fecal sample; material: Feces; isolation source: fecal sample from pouch patient p26, p34, p50 | host: Homo sapiens | place: Israel: Tel-Aviv | collected 2016-11-02
AACCCATGAAATCCACTGCCTCCATTTGATCCGTGGAATTCATAATGAGCAGAACCTCCCTTATTTCCTCCGTGAAACATGTCACAGCTGTTTTTGGAGGAGAAGCACTTGTAAAGACACTTTATGGAAATGTTATGTGTAAGATTCAGCCAGGTACCCAATCAGGAACTAAAATCCGACTGCGTGGAAAAGGTATTCCGTCGATGAAAAATACTTCTGTAAAGGGAAATCAGTATGTATCGGTACAAATTGAGGTTCCGAGAAATCTGACACCGGAAGCACAGAGAAAGTTAAAAGAATTTGAAGCTTTAACAAAACGACATGGCAATGGTCATGCCGCATGAACAGAATAAAATCGTTTTAATATATAATAAGATAGAAGAAACACAGATTGTAATTGATGCAATCTGTGTTTCTTTTTTTGAACGATTGTTTTGATTATACTAAAATCTTATTATAGGAAAAAACTATAACGAGTCATATGGTATACGTATTGGACATTTTCATACTGATTTGGTATGATAAATTCATCAAAGGAAAACAACAAAGAAAATAACAGAGATTATTACATAGAATTTATTGGAGGATGAAACAATGGCAAAGAAAACAAGAGCAGAAAGAAATTTAAAATTTGAAACATTACAGCTTCACGTAGGACAGGAACAGGCAGATCCAGTTACTGATGCAAGAGCAGTACCAATTTATCAGACATCATCTTATGTGTTTAAAAACTGCGATCATGCAGCCGCTCGTTTTGGGCTTGCAGATGCAGGTAATATTTACGGAAGATTAACAAACCCAACAGAAGATATTTTCGAACAGAGAATTGCAGCATTGGAAGGTGGAGTTGCAGCATTAGCAGTAGCATCTGGAGCGGCAGCAATCACATATGCAATTGAAAATATTACAAAAGCAGGAGATCATGTTGTAGCAGCAAAGAATATCTATGGTGGTACATATAACTTCTTAGAACATACATTACCAGAATTCGGAATTACAACAACATTCGTTGATATCTTTAATGAAGATGAAGTAAGAAATGCTATCCAGGATAACACAAAGCTGTTATTCATTGAAACATTAGGAAATCCAAACTCTGATGTTGTAGATATTGAAAAAGCAGCAGCAATTGCACATGAACATAATATTCCATTGATTGTAGATAATACATTTGCAACACCTTACCTTGTAAGACCAATTGAACATGGTGCAGATATCGTTGTACATTCTGCAACAAAATTCATTGGTGGTCACGGAACAACCATCGGTGGTGTTATCGTTGATGGTGGTAAGTTTGACTGGGAAGCAGCTGGAAAATTCCCATCTTTAGTAGAACCAAACCCAAGCTATCATGGTGTAAGCTTTACAAAAGATGTAGGAGCAGCAGCTTTCGTTACAAAGATCAGAGCATTATTACTTCGTGATACAGGAGCAACACTTTCTCCAGTACATGCATTTATCTTCCTTCAGGGATTAGAAACTCTGTCATTAAGAGTAGAACGTCATGTGGAAAATGCATTAAAAGTAGTAGATTATCTGAAAAATCATCCATTAGTAGAAAAAGTACATCATCCATCTGTATCTGATGATCCAGAACAGCAGAGATTATACAAAAAATACTTCCCAAATGGAGGAGGATCTATCTTTACATTTGAAATTAAGGGAGATGCACAGAAAGCAAAAGATTTCATTGATCAGTTAGAGTTATTCTCATTACTTGCAAATGTAGCCGACGTAAAATCTCTTGTTATCCATCCAGCATCTACAACACATTCTCAGATGACAGAAGAAGAGCTGTTAGGTTCAGGAATCAAACCAAATACAATCCGTTTATCTATCGGAACAGAAAATATTGATGACATTATTGAAGATTTAGATGAAGCATTTAAAGCAGTACAGTAAATAATGTCGGACTGTAGTACAAAAAATGTCAGGAGAAAAAAATTATGACATTACAGCAGTTAAAATATGCGGTTTGTACAGCAGAACATAAATCTATGAACAAAGCAGCAGCAGAGCTGTTTATCTCACAGCCAAGTCTCTCCGGATCTATTAAGGATCTGGAGGAAGAGCTTGGCATGAAGATTTTTATCAGGTCTAACCGTGGAATTACCATGACGGCAGAAGGAGAAGACTTTTTAGGATATGCCAGGCAAATTTTGCAGCAGTATCAGCTCATGGAGGAAAAATTTGTAGAGAAGAAAGAATCGAAACAAAAATTTAGTGTTTCCATGCAGCATTATACATTTGCGGTACAAGCATTTATTGAGATGGCAAAAGACTTTGGAATGGAAGATTATGAGTTTGCTGTTCATGAAACCAAGACCTATGAGGTCATTGAAAATGTAAAAAACCAGAAAAGTGAAGTTGGAATTTTATATTTAAATGATTTTAATCGGAAAGTTATGGAAAAGATTTTTCATGAGAATTCTGTAGAGTTTATTGAACTGTTTCCGTGCAGCATTTATGTATTTTTGTGGAAAGGAAGTCCACTGGCACAGAAAAAACTAATAGAATTTGAAGATTTAAAAGATTATCCATGTCTTTCATTTGAACAGGGTGAAGAAAATTCTTTTTACTTTGCAGAAGAGGTTTTTAGTACCTATGAATATAAACAGATTATCAAGGTAAATGATAGGGCTACAATGTTAAATCTAATGATTGGATTGCATGGTTATACCTTATGTTCTGGGATTATCTGTAATAATCTAAATGGAAATGAATATGTGGCGATCCCACTTCATACTGATGAAAAAATGTACATTGGATATCTTAAGAAAAAAGGAATGCCGCTAAGCCGTTTAGGAGAAAAATATATTTTAGAATTGAAAAAATTTGAAAAAAACGTATTATAAAATAAATTTGTTTTCATGTATGCCATATATAGTTTATAGCGATTGAATTCACCTGAGCTTTTCCACTGATCTTCAGGTTAATATCAATCGCATTTTTTATATTATCTAGGAATTTTATTTTTTGTATTTAAAGATCACACCATGTCAAGAGGGTGTGTGATTTGTACTGCTTTGTTCTGGAAAAAAATCAAAGATTGAGATAAAATATATCATATATAGAGTTATTATTTTCATTTGGGCTGTCTTTGGAAAAGAATATGTATTTCAGGCCTGGAACAAAAGAAAATGAAAGGCAGGAAAGAAGATATGGATGCATCGGAAAAAATGAAATACCGATTGGCGGATGCAATGAAGGAATTGCTGGAGCATGAAGTGGTTGACAAGATTACGGTTAAGCAAATTGTGGATCAATGTGGGGTTACGCGTCCAACATTTTATCGGCATTTTAAAGATAAATATGATCTGATCAACTGGTATTTCGACAGACTAGCACAAAAATCTTTTAAGCAGATGGGAATTAGTCTTACGTTGAGAGAGGGTCTTGTTAGAAAGTTTGAATTTATTAAAGGAGAAGGAAAATTTTTTGCAGCAGCCTTTTCTAGTGAGAGTCAGAATTGTCTGATGGAATACGATTATGAGTGTATTTATCAATTTTATTGTGAAATTATTCACAAACAAGGAATCGAAAAAATTTCAGAGAAATTAGAATTCCTTTTAAGAATGTATTGTCGAGGATCGATTGCTATGACAGTAGAATGGGCAACAAAAGGAATGAAATTATCGCCTCAACAACTTGCAGATCGGTTAATTGAAGCGCTTCCTCCGAGGTTATATGAATTATTTAAAAATATATAAATTTTTTTTATGTTACACTTTGGATGAAGTGTAACATTTTTTACATTTCGTTTCATCTGTAACTTGTATTAGCTTTTGTACAATTTTATAATAAAAATAGTTAAAAAAATATCAAGGAATAAAAGGAGTTACAGTTATGGTAAATCGTATAGTATTAAATGAAACATCTTATCATGGAGCAGGAGCAATTAAAGAAATTGCAACAGAAGCAGCAAAAAGAGGATTTAAAAAAGCATTTGTCTGTTCAGACCCAGATCTTGTAAAATTTGGAGTAACAAAAAAAGTGACAGATGTTTTGGATGAAGCAAAGCTTGCATATGAAGTGTATTCTGAAATTAAACCAAATCCTACGATTGAAAATGTTCAAACAGGAGTAGCTGCGTTTAAGAAAGCTGAAGCAGATTACCTCATTGCAATTGGAGGGGGATCTTCTATGGATACAGCAAAGGCGATTGGAATTATTATTAACAATCCAGAATTTGAGGATGTCAGAAGTCTGGAAGGTGTTGCGGATACTAAAAAACCAAGTGTACCGATTATTGCTGTTCCAACAACGGCAGGAACTGCAGCAGAGGTTACAATTAACTATGTGATTACGGATGTGGAAAAGAAGCGTAAATTTGTTTGTGTTGATCCTCATGATATTCCTGTAATTGCAGTGATTGATCCCGAGATGATGTCTTCTATGCCAAAAGGGCTGACCGCTGCAACCGGTATGGATGCTTTAACTCATGCGATTGAGGGCTATATAACAAAAGCAGCATGGGAAATGACAGATATGTTCCACTTAAAGGCAATCGAGCTTATTTCTGACAACTTAAGAGGAGCGGTTGAAAATACAGCAGAAGGAAGAGAAGGAATGGCAATGGGACAGTATATTGCCGGAATGGGATTTTCTAATGTAGGACTTGGAATTGTTCATTCGATGGCACATGCTCTTGGAGCTGTTTATGATACACCACATGGTGTGGCAAATGCTATTTTGTTGCCAACAGTTATGGAATATAATGCAGATGCAACAGGAGATAAATATAAATATATTGCAAAAGCAATGGGAGTTGAAGGCGTTGAAGATATGAGCCAGGAAGAATATAGAAAAGCAGCAGTAGATGCAGTGAAAAAATTATCTTCAGATGTTGGAATTCCATCAGACTTAAAAGAAATTGTAAAGGAAGAAGATTTGCAATTTTTAGCAGAATCCGCATATGCAGATGCATGTGCACCAGGAAATCCAAAAGATGCAAGTGTAGAAGATATTATTAAATTGTATCAATCATTGCTGTAAATGGTATCTTTTGTATGTATATTAAAATATGATTCCATATATTGGATTATTTGAGTTTTCAGATTGACTGGACGGAGTTTCCTAAATAGGTTACAATAAGATCATGAAAAGTATGAAAGTGTCGGCAAGAGAGATTTCTCTTGCCGGCTTTTTATCACATAAAGGATTCATTGTTAAGTTATCAAATAAAATGTGAGTAAAACTTTATATTGAAAACAAAAAATAACATATTTTAATAAGGAGATTTTTATTATTATGGTTACAGGGAAAAATATTTTAGTAGTGATGCCAGTAAATGAAGAACAGAAACAACTTTTAGAGAAACAAGGAGAAGGAAATACATTCACATATACCTCTTATGATAAAGTTTCAAAAGATATGGTGGAACAGGCAAATGTGATTATTGGAAACGTAGATCCATTTTTCTTGAATTATGCAGATCAGTTGGAATGGCTTCAGTTAAACTCAGCAGGTGCTGATCCGTATGTAAAAGAAGGTGTTTTAAAAGATAATGTCTTGTTGACAAATGCGACAGGTGCTTATGGACAGAGTGTGGCAGAGCATATGTTATCTGTGCTATTTTCTATCCAGAAAAAATTGTATTTATACAGAGATAACCAAAATCAATGTAGATGGCAAGATGAAGGAAATATTTTTTCACTTCAAGGAGGAACACTTCTTGTTCTAGGACTTGGAGATATTGGTATGTATTTTGCCCGCCTGATGAAAAAGTTTGATTATCATGTCATTGGAGTTAAGAGAAGAATTGGAGAAGTTCCAGAGGGAATTGATGAAGTTCATACATTGGAAGATCTTGATGAATTGCTACCGAAAGCAGATGTTGTATTTTCTGTTCTTCCAGATTCTAAAAATACGAGAAATATTTTTAATTTGGATACATTTGAAAAAATGAAAAAAAGTGCCGTTCTTTTAAATGCGGGAAGAGGAACAGCTGTGAATACGGAAGACTTATGTCAGGCATTGATTCAAGGTAAAATTCGAGGAGCGGGTATTGATGTTACAGATCCAGAACCGTTACAGAGTCAGCACAAATTATGGAATATGCCAAATCTTGTTATTACTCCGCATATTGCAGGTGATTTCCATCATCCGGCAACTTTACCAAGAATTATTGAAATTGCAGCGGAAAATTTGAGACGATATTTTTCAGAAGAAACTTTGAATAATATTGTTGATAAAGAGACAGGAACACGTAAATAAAAAATATTAGTAATACGGCCTACAGATTTCTGTAGGCCGGTACTGTATATTGGATAAATTCTTTAGCAAATGGAGAAAAGTTTGCTCGCACCCATGCATAGTCAATTTTTGCAGGAATAAGGAAATCTGAATAGATGCCATAAACACCAAGTGCCATATATTCTTTTGCCTGATAAGAATCATTGACGGAATGTGTATATGAAACAAGACCTGCTTTTTTTAGTAAATCCATTCGGTAATCATTGATATCATCTTGTGGGTTGGTGACTCCTTCAATATGGTTTGCTTTGCAAAACTGTATCATTTTATAGAAAGATGCATCTGGTTGTTTATAAGTTGTATAAAGTACATGCTTAAATGGGTATATTTTTTCAATTGTTTGATACATTTCTTCATTGTAGACTTGGACAATAAAGCGATCAAGGAGAGATTCCTTACCAGCTTTTTTTACAGTATCTACAATGGTCGTAAAATCCTGCTGAACTTTACCTGGCTTATCGTCTTTGGAATCTGTCATCAGATAAAAATCAGGATATTTTTCCATAAGTTTTAACACATCGGAGAGTGTTGTAGGTTTATATTTTCCATAAATTTTTGTATTCAGGAATCGTTGACTGCTTACAGGTTTTCCCTTCTTTGTCAGAGGATCTGCAAGATTGGATCCCCACTTATGTTTTCCGATTACGACGCGATCAGTTGTGAGTAGCATGTCCATTTCGAAAATATGATATCCTTTACGATAGGCTTCATAAAATCCATCAACGGAATTTAGATATTTTTTTTCGTCAACGCCGCCAAGAGCATGTGCAATGCCGTGATAAGAATACCAAGGTTTTAAAGACGAATCTATTTGATTTTCCTTTCGAATTTGAGCAAGATCTCTTTTGGCTGCGGCAGTAGCTTCCCGCTGTTTTTGAATTCTTTTCTGACGTACTTCATTCTTATGGTGCAAAGTAAGACCTGTCAGGATAAGAATGATGAGGATACTAAAAAGGAAACGAAAAAATATTTTTTGTTTCATTGAGATTTGTTTGATTAAATTTTTGTAAGACATATGAAGTACCTTCTTGTAATATGTTGTCTGATTGAATGCCACTGATGGTATTATAACATAGAGCGTAAATACATACAAAACAGCACCTGTTATAAGGATTTCTTTTTTCTAAAGAACAGATATAAAAGAAAATTTATAAAAATTCCTGTAAGAACAAGGCATAGAATCATAATCGTACAATGAAAGAAAAAGACATCAGGAAGAATTTTAATAATAGGATCTGTAAATTCATCAAATAGCCAGTAATCATTTTGAAATAATATTTTATGAAAAAATGTAAAGGTGTTTTCCCAACCATTGATAGCAAAAATAATTGCAAAAGCTGTAGGCACAAAAAATGTACAGATGGAGGAAAGTATGAAAAATTTATAGTTATGTTTGGAGATTGCATTTTTGCATAAAAGCAATAGTCCAACAGCAGATATCAGGCAAAGTAACTGAAGAAAATCAAAAATATGTTTTACTTCTTCAAAGTGCAGGCGCCCTTCTTTTGACATCGGAAGAGTCAGTTTTAATGGATTTTGATGGAAAATACAATTATAATCAATGAGTGTATTGTAATTTTCAAGGATTTGTTTTTTTGAGAATCCGGAGGTGTGTTCTATTTTCAAAGTAGTAATATCATGGTAATATAAAGGGCGGAAGTTCAGTGTAAAGACAACTGAAAACGTTAAAATAAAAATAGTTAAGAAAATAGCTGCAATAATTTGTTTCATTGGCATGTCCTTTCTTTTGAAATTAAGATACGGGGCTTGTCTGTATGAAATAGTATAAAGGATAATAAAGATCGAGGGAAGGGAAAACTATGCGAAAAGAACTTGTCTGCCCACATATTTTAAAGGACGGGATTATCATTGGTTATGGTGGAAATCAGGAATGGTTTCCTGGTGAATTTCAAAGATTGGCAGGCTGTGGAAGTGTGACTGGCAGCAATATGGCAGCAATTTATGCTGCTATGGATGAAACAATGGGGGCTCTTTATGATCCAGATGGTGATGCTTGGGAGTATGGGCAATATTTAAAATTGATGGAAACAATGTATCATTATATGAGACCTGGATTTATGGGATATCCACTGATTCGGCGTTTTGCAAAAGATTTTTGTAAATATGCGAAAGACCGTGGAATTTTATTAAAGGATAAACGATTATTTTTGCCAAAAGAAAAGGGAGAATCCCTGGAATTTATTCTTGAAAGTATTAATCATAATCATCCGGTTGCTTTTCTTATTTTACGACATCCGGCAAAAGAATTTCGTGAGGATAATTGGCACTGGGTAACGATCACAGGTTATGATGAAGAGAAACATCAGTTGATCTGGTCGAATTGTGGAGAAAGGGAAGAAATTGACTGGAATCTATTATTTGACTCGAATGTAAAATATTATGTAGGAATGGTTTGTTTTACGCGTATCTAGGGAGATGAAGGTTTATGGAATCATTAATTTTTAAAAATGGAACGATTGTAGATGTAAGAAGAGAGACGTTGGTTCGTGCAGATCTTCTTATAGAAGATGGTAAAATTGCAGGAATTGGTACTTTTTCTGGTGAAAATGAAATAGATTGTACAGGAAAGTATCTTTGCCCTGGTTTTATTGATGCCCATGTTCATATAGAATCCAGTATGGCAGTTCCACTAGAATTTGCAAAAGCGGTTATGCCGTGGGGAACAACAACGGTGATTGCAGATCCCCATGAACTTGTAAATGTAAAAGGAAATGAGGCAATGGAATATATTCTGGATGCAACAGAGGATATTCCGCTCAGTGTTTATGTTATGATGCCGTCTTCGATTCCGGCAACACCGTTTGAGACAAATGGTGCTGATTTTACAGCTCAAGATATGAAACAGTGGAAAGATCATAAAAGAGTTCTTGGGCTTGGAGAAGTTATGTGTTATCCAGCAGTCCTTACTAGAGATCCGGCAATTATGGATAAAATTGCTTTATGTAAAGATATGGTGATTGATGGACATGCGCCAGGTTTGACTGGTGATGAATTGAAATCTTATGTAGAAGCAGGGGTTATGACGGAGCATGAATGTACAACTTATGAAGAGGCAAAAGAAAAATGTCACGCAGGGATGAAGATTTTAATTCGTGAAGGAAGTGCGGCAAGAAATGTTGAAAATATTGTACCAGGTTTGATTCATGATCCGCAAGATATGAAAAACTATATGTTTTGTACGGATGATAAACATCTGGATACTATTGAAAATGAAGGGCATATTCGTTACAATGTAAAGAAGAGTATTTCTCTTGGAATGGAACCGATACAGGCTATTGCGATGGCAACTTGTCATGCGGCAGATACTTATGGACTTGACAAGGCTGGTATTCTGGAAGAGGGAAGAGATGCAGATATTGTGGTACTGGATTCTCTAGAAAATGTGGACGTTTTTGCCGTTTATAAAAAAGGGAAAAAGGTAAGCAGTGAAATGTTTGATATTCCCGTACGTCCGGTAAAAGAATCTATGCTTCATACGGTTATTCTAAAAGATTTGTCAAAAGAAAAAATCCAGGTGAAAGTCAAGGGAAAGATTCCGGTGATTGGGATGATTCCAGGACAGATTGTAACAAAATTTCTTACAGAAGAGGTACCATCTAAAGATGGATTTTTTATTCCGAATGAGACGTACTCGAAACTATGTGTGTTTGAACGTCACAGGAATACAGGAAATGCAGCAGCAGCTCCGATTCGAGGTTATGGAATCACAGGAGGAGCTATCGCAACATCAGTAGCCCACGATTCTCATAATATTATTGCAGCAGGAGACAATGACGAGGATATTCTTTGTGCAGCCAAAGCAATCGAGGAGATGCAGGGAGGCTATGTATTAGTCTCTGGAGGAAAAATAAAAGGCAAGCTTCCATTGCCGGTTGCAGGCCTTTTAAGCATGGAACCATCCGATAAGCTTCAAAAAAATATTGATCTTATGTTAAAGAAAGCATGGGAGATGGGAATTTCCAAGAATATTGACCCGTTTATTACATTATCTTTTATGGCATTGCCGGTAATACCAGAATTACGACTAACAGATCTTGGCCTTGTTGACGTAACAAAATTTGAATTATTAAGGAAAAAGGAAGGGTAAGGATGCGTAGAAGAAGAAACAATTATCGCAGAAGAAGAAAATGGAGAAAGGGAAGAGTATGCGGTCTGATCGCAATCTTAGCGGTGATTATCATTGCCGCATTTGTATTTGTAAGAGCTGGAAATACAAAATATGAATCTGTAAATAAAGGTCTTGGACAGTATGTAGTGAAAGCGAATGAAGGGCTTCTTGATGAAAATACAGGAAAGCAGTTTAAAAAGAATTTGTATGTTCCAAGAAAGCTTGATAAATCAAAGAAATTGATTGCATTTACTTTTGATGACGGTCCGAGAAAAGGAAATACAGAAAGAATTTTGGCAGCACTTGATAAATATAATTTCCGTGCAACATTTTTTATGCTTGGACAAAATGCAAAATTATATCCAGATACAGTAAAGAAAGTTTATAAATCTGGGAATGAAGTATCTGGCCATTCATGGAATCATCCACAGTTGACGAAATTGACGAAAGCACAGATTAAAGATCAGTATGATCGCATGAACCAGGCAATTTATGCAGCTTGTAAGAGTAAAGCAGCTTCTTTCCGTCCACCATATGGAGCAGTAAATGAAAATGTAAAACAGGTTGTTGATAAGCCACTGATCTTATGGAGTGTTGATACACTGGATTGGAAAACATTAAATACAAATGCAACGGTAAATGCAATCCTTAAAAATGCAAAGGATGGAGACATTATTTTAATGCATGATATTCATGCCTCAACAGTTGCAGCGGTAGAAAAAGTTCTTCCAAAATTAAAGAAAGAAGGATTTGAAGTTTGCACGGTATCAGAGCTTTTGGAAGCCAAAGGTGTAAAAGTTAAAAAGGGTGATAAAGTATTTAGTGCAACAGATATTATTCATGATACTCATAAATAGAGATATACATAAAAAGAATCGCAGAAAGCGATTCTTTTTTTATTTCATAGAAAATTGTCATTAAAGCGACCTGCTGCAGGAGGAGAATCCTGTAAAACATGATTCTTTCTTAAGCATATAAAATATAGTATAATATTTCCAAATACAGTTTACGGCAGATAGTCAAGATGAATTTGAGTTCAGGAGGGAATTTTATGAAGAAACAATGGTGGCATGACAAGATAGCATATCAGATTTATCCAAAGAGTTTTTATGATACAAATGGAGATGGAATTGGTGATATTAAAGGTATTATAAAAAAGCTCCCATATCTTCAAAAGCTTGGGATTGATATTTTGTGGATATCACCAATGTTTCGGTCTCCAATGGTGGATAATGGATATGATATTTCTGATTACTATGCAATTGATCCGATGTTTGGAACAATGGAGGATATGGATCAATTGATTGTACAAGCAAAGGAAAGAGGAATTTCTATTTTAATGGATTTGGTTGTAAATCATTGCTCGAGTGAACATCCATGGTTTCGTGAAGCAATGAAAGATCCGGATGGGCCATATGGTTCTTATTTTTATATAAAAGATGGAAAGAATGGAAAGGCACCGACAAACTGGAGATCATATTTTGGTGGAAGTGTCTGGGAAAAAGTACCTGGTTATGATAATAAATTTTATTTACATTCTTTTGCAAAAGAGCAACCAGATTTGAACTGGGAAAATAAAGAAGTTCGAGAAAAGATTTATGAAATGATTTGCTGGTGGATGGAAAAAGGTCTTGGTGGTTTTCGTATTGATGCAATTATGAATATAAAGAAGGATCTTACTTGGTCAGATCTTCCAGCAGATGGGCCAGATGGGCTTGCAGATGTTTATAAAGTAACTGGAAAAGTAACGGGCATTGGAGATTTTTTGATGGAAATGAAACATCGTTGTTTTGATCCATACGATGGGCTTGCAATCGGAGAGGCAATGTTTGTAAAAGAAGATATTTTAAAAAATTTTATTGGAGATGACGGATATTTTTCAACGATCTTTGCTTTTGAACCGTGTCATGCGTACCGTAAGGGAAAGAATTATAAGGAGTATCTTTGGCCGCAACCATTTGATGACTGGAGAAAAGAAACTTTCCACAATCAGAAGTTAATTGAAAGTACAGGGTTTGAGGCGAATATTATAGAAAATCATGATCAGCCAAGAGGAGCTAGTTTATTTATTCCAGAAGAAGATTATGGATTTTATAGTGTATCGGCACTTGCGATGATTATGATCTGCCAGAGAGGTCTTCCATTTTTATATCAAGGACAGGAAATTGGTATGTCTAATCGAAAATGGAAGCTTGATGAATTTAATGATTTGGAAACATTAAATCAATATGAGATTGCGGTAAAATCCGGAATCAGTGAAGAAAATGCACTTTCGATCGTAGGGCATCACAGTAGAGATAATGCCAGAACTCCGATGCAATGGAGTCATGAAATGAATGCTGGATTTAGTGATGGGACACCATGGATGCCAGTTAATGAGAATTATAGAACGGTGAATGTAGAAGATGAAGAAAAAGAATATGGTTCTATTCTTAATTTTTACCGACGTCTGATTGCATTTCGTAAGTCAGAAGAATATCGAGAAGTATTAACTTATGGAAAATTTCATCCTATTTATGAGACGCAGGATCATATTTTTGCTTATGAACGTACCAACGAAAAGAAAAGGCTGGCTCTGATCTGCAATTTCAGCTGCCAGCCTTCAGAGGTCGAGTTAAAAGAGAATTATGAAAATGTTGTATTTGTTAATTATGAACAAACAACAATGCAAGGAAAGAAACTAATTTTAAAACCGTATGAGGCCGTGGTTTTGGAAGAATCATTATAAAATAATTTTGTATAAAGCAGCAGCAATTTTGTCTAATTGGCTTAGATCAATAGAAGAATAGTTGATCACATAGGTATTATTAAATTGCTGCTGTTTTTGTTCTTTCATATTATATTTAGATAGAGGAGCCAATTTGATTCCATGTGATTTTGCGTTCGATATGATTTCCTCTTCTGATTTTTTTGTTCGGATATGAATCAGAAAATGAACACCTGCTTCTTCTTCACGAATGGTAATATATTTTCCTAGTGGGTTTTGACGGAAAATAGATAAAATTGCATCTCGTTTGTGTTGGTAATAATTGCGCAGCCGGTTAATATGTTTTTCAAAACTGCCACTTTCCATAAAACGAGCAAGGGCATATTGTTCAAAGTTTGATACTGTACAGGAATAGAAGGAAAGTCTTTCATAAAATCGTTCGGTTAGTGCATTTGGCAAAACCATATAGCTAATACGGACGGTAGAGGATAAAGTCTTTGTGAAAGTATTCATATAAATGATTTTATCGGATACATCAATGCTCTGCAATGTTGGTATCGGTTTCCCGCTAAGGCGTAGTTCACTGTCATAGTCATCTTCAATAATATACCGATTTTCGTTTTTACAGGCCCATCCAAGCAGTTCATATCTACGACTGACAGGAGTGACGATTCCAGTTGGAAAATGGTGTGAAGGCGATAGATGGATAATATCAACATGTTCTTGTTCCAGAGAATTTACTGGGACTCCATCTTCATCAATATCAATAATTTTATAAGAAATTTTCATACTATCATAAATTCTTGCGATCTTTGGATATCCTGGATTTTCTACTCCATATATTTTATCATTTCCAAGAAGTTGAATGAGGAGACCATATAAATATTCGGTTCCGGCACCGATGATAATTTGTTCTGGTTTTATAATCATACCGCGAAAGTCATGTAAATAGTTTGCAATACTTTCGCGCAATTCCATAACGCCGCCACAGGGTGGGTTGATCATCAGCTGTGTTTGGTTTTCATTTAAAATTTCACGCATAGTTCTCGCCCAGATTGTAAAGGGAAAGATCTGGCTGTCTGTTTGATTGCTTGTAAAATCAGCAAGATAAGAAGTAGTTCCGCCAGTCAGTATCAGATGATCCTTTTGGACGGCCTTTTCCGAAAAATCGATGTCTTTCAGATCGGATACGTAAAATCCACGTTTGGGAATAGAATAAATAAAACCTTCTGCCATCAGTTGTTCATAAGCATTTTCAACAGTAATAACGCTTATACCCAGATTTTTTGCAAAAGTTCGTTTTGATGGAAGTTTTTCTCCAATTTGGATTGTTCCATGTAAAATGTCATTTTTGATACATTTGTAAAGGTATTCATAAAGGGAATCTGACCCTTTTTTTGTAAAATTATAAGTTAGCAATGTTTGTTTTTTCTCCAATCTGACCTTACTGAATATATTTATTTTGAGGATTTTAGAAAGGTCACGGAATCATTATAATCATTGGCATAACATATGTAAAGTAATGAATACAAAAGAAAAACCAATGGAGGAATTAGATAAATGACAGAAAGATATGAGTTAAACAAAGAGCTGGCACAGATGTTAAAAGGTGGAGTTATTATGGATGTTACAACACCAGAACAGGCAGAGATTGCACAGGAAGCAGGAGCATGTGCAGTTATGGCATTGGAAAGAATTCCAGCAGATATTCGTGCAGCAGGTGGTGTTTCTCGTATGAGTGACCCGAAAATGATCAAAGGAATTCAAGAGGCAGTATCTATTCCAGTAATGGCCAAATGTAGAATTGGACATTTTGCAGAGGCGCAGGTATTAGAAGCAATCGAGATTGATTATATTGATGAGAGTGAAGTATTATCACCAGCGGATGATGTGTATCATATTAATAAAAGAAATTTTAAAGTTCCGTTTGTATGTGGAGCAAAAGATCTTGGAGAAGCGTTAAGAAGAATTAATGAAGGTGCATCTATGATTCGTACCAAAGGAGAACCTGGAACTGGCGATATTGTTCAGGCTGTTCGTCATATGAGAAAAATGAATCATGAAATCGCAGAATTGAAAAGCATGAGAGAAGATGAATTATTCGAGGCTGCAAAACAATTAAGAGTTCCATATGATCTTATTGTATATGTGCATGAAAATGGAAAACTTCCAGTTGTTAATTTTGCAGCAGGAGGAGTTGCAACACCTGCAGATGCAGCTTTGATGATGCAGCTTGGAGCGGAAGGCGTTTTTGTTGGATCTGGTATTTTCAAATCAGGAAATCCAAAGAAGAGAGCTTCTGCAATTGTACAGGCAGTAACAAATTATACAGATGCAAAGAGAATTGCAAAACTGTCAGAAGATCTTGGAGAAGCTATGGTTGGAATTAATGAACAAGAAATTGAACTTTTAATGGCAGAAAGAGGAAAATAAGATGAAAAAAATTGGCGTTCTGGCATTGCAGGGAGCATTTATTGAACATGAAAAAATGCTTGAAAAACTTGGGGCTTCTTGTGTAGAACTTAGAAATAAAGAAGATTTAAAGCAGGATCTTGACGGGCTTGTTCTTCCTGGAGGGGAAAGTACTGTGCAGGGGAAATTATTAAAAGAACTTGAAATGGATCAGGAATTAAAAGAACGGATTGAAAATGGAACATCAGTACTTGGTACCTGTGCTGGAATGATTTTGCTGGCATCTGATATTGAAAATCAGAGCCAGCAATATTTTGGAACTATTCCAATGTGTGTAAAAAGAAATGCTTATGGAAGACAACTTGGAAGTTTCCATACAACAGATCATGTGAAAGGAATTGGAGAGGTTCCAATGACCTTCATCCGTGCACCTTATGTGGATCATGTCGGAGAAGGTGTCAAGGTGCTAGCGGAAGTTGAAGGGAAAATCGTCGGTGTCCAGTACAAAAAACAGCTAGCATTTGCATTTCATCCGGAATTGGATAATGATAAGGCGATTCATCAGAAATTTTTGGAACTCATCTGATAATAACGGGCATAAATGCCATTTTGTTGAATCAGTTGTTCATGAGTGCCACGCTCCTGAATGGTATGGTTATCAATAACAAGAATTTCATCCGCATTTTGTATGGTTGATAGTCTGTGTGCAATGGTAATCGTTGTACGATTTTCGGACAATGCTTCTAGGCTCTTTTGGATGTAGCGTTCGCTTTCATTGTCAAGAGCACTGGTTGCTTCATCAAGAATCAGGATAGGTGGATTTTTTAAGAAGACCCTGGCAATGGAAATACGTTGCTTTTGCCCTCCGGATAATCTTGTTCCACGCTCTCCGACAAAGCTATCATATCCATCTGGAAGTTCCATGATAAAGTCGTGGATATTTGCCTTTTTTGCAGCAGAAATAATCTCTTCCATGGAGGCGTTAGGTTTTCCGTAAGCAATATTTTCTTTGATTGTACCGCCAAAGAGATAAACGTCTTGTTGAACAATTCCGATGGAATCTCTGAGGCTTTCCAAACGAATATCTTTGATATTCTGACCGCCAATAGTAATGCTACCTCCTGTGAGATCATAAAATCTTGGAAGCAAAGAACAAATGGTTGTTTTTCCTCCACCAGATGGTCCAACAAGAGCGATAGATTTTCCGGAAGGAATCGTAAAATTAATATGATTTAATACGATTTCATTGCCTTCATAACTGAAAGAAACATCGTGGTAATCAATATCACCGCAAGGGTTTTTGATGGAAACAGCATGTTTGGAATTTTGAATTTCAGGTTCTGTTTCGATAATATCAAGGAAACGGCGGAAACCAGATAATCCCTTTTGCATCATTTCTGTCAGTTCTACAAGAATTTGAATAGGACTGATAAAAATACCAATATACAGGGCATACATGGTAAGATCTTCGGGAGTCATTTGGCCAAGGGCGATAAAAATACCGCCAGCAGTTAAAGTTACAAGATACATCATTCCTTGAAAGAAAGTATTGCCACCTTGAAAAGTGCCCATGGCATGGTAGTTATCTTTTTTTGAAACGAGAAACGCTTCATTTCCCTTATGAAATTTTCGACGTTCAATATCTTCATTTGCAAAAGATTGGACAATACGGATTCCAGCCAGTGAGTCTTGAAGGGTGGCATTTACTGCACCAATCTTTCGGCGATTATCTAGAAAGGTTGCTTGCATTCTTTGATTTTGGCGAGCACTAAATAAAATCATAATGATTACGACAATACCAAGAATGAGAGCCAGACGCCATTGAATGATAAAAAGGAAGACAAAGGAACCAACAATTTTGACAACTGAAATAAATAAGTTTTCCGGTCCATGGTGAGCAAATTCGGAAATATCAAATAAATCAGATACTAAGCGGCTCATCATTTGACCGGTATTATTTTTATCATAATATGAAAAAGAAAGTTTTTCATAATGTTCAAACAATTCTTTTCGCATATCGCGTTCCATCTGAGCGCCCATGATATGTCCCTGACAGCTAACATAATATTTACATAATGCTTGCAATACATAGCAGACGAATAAAATAATACTGATAAAAACTAAAGAATGCAGAATAACGTTAGAATTTCTGTGAAATAAGGTTTTCGCCAGACTCCTTAAGATTTGTGGATAGGCGAGGTCTACAAGGCTGATAAAAGCAGCACAAAAAAGATCAAAGAAAAAGACCTTTTTATAGGGTCGATAGTAACGAATAAATTTTTGAAATATACTCATAAAATAAAACTCCCATCTAAATTTTCTTTTCACATTATAGTTCAAAATGTGTCGAGAAACAATTTAAATGAGAACTTTTTTCATTAAAAACCAAGATAAGCATTGATTTTTTTATGGAAGACCGAAGAAAATATATTTGTAATATTGCCGCTTAGAAAAGCAGCGATTACGGTTCCAATTCCAACAGATGGCATTCCAGGAAGAAGGAAAAAGGATACTAAGGCAGAACCAGCGGTAAATAAGACTTCCAGACAGACTCTGACAGAGCCAAAACTACAATCACATTTTGCTGCAATGCTTTTTACAAGACCTTCCATTGGCATTACGGCAAAACCGGAACTAATTGTAAAGGATACTCCGATGGAAAGAATCGCGCAGGCAAAAATGGAAAGAAAAATTTTTGCTATCATGCTGTGGGGTTCAATAAAAAATAACCCATATGATGTAAATTCAATAAATAAAGAATATGAAAAAGTAAGGCACAATTGAATGATCTGCATTTTTCCAAATTGTTGGAGAATCATTGCTTCTAAAATCAAAAAGCTTGTATTTATCAGGAAGTTAAATAGAGCATAGCTGTGAAATGGACTTAAATAAGTCAAAGTCAGAGCCATTGTGCAGCTTGGAGCAACTCCAAGTGCGGCTTTTAGAAACAGATTCGAACCTATAGACATAATGAATAGGCCAGCAATATAAAATAAAATTCGGTGATAAAAGAAAGTATTTTTTTTCATATGCGATCTCTCCTTTCTAATATTTTTTATAAATGATCGTATCTTTTTTTCTTTGTGATTTTTATTATAGGAAGGGACAGAAAGAAAGACAATTCCACTTTTATTCTTATATATTCTATATGGGAATATATTCTTGCCAAGAGAAAAAATCCACTTTATACTGTAGGAAGAAACAAAAGAGGAAAAAAGAAATGGAAATACAACAATTATATTATTATATGGAGTTATGTAAACAGAAAAATTTTACAGAAGCTGGCTATGCCTGCAATATGACGCAAGGTGCTTTGTCAAAACAGATTAGGAAATTAGAAAATGAACTTGGGACTACGCTAATTCGTCGTAATACAAGACATTTTGAACTGTCCAGAGAAGGAGAAATATTTCTGGAGTATGCGAGAAAAATGACAGAGGTTTATGAGGATATGCTTCAAAAGGTGCAGAAAAATCGAGAAATAAGAATTGGATGTATGCCGGTTCTGGCTCCATATCATTTTGCAGCGGTTGTTGCAGATTTTCATGAAAAATATCCAGATATTACGCTTGTACTGGAAGAAAAAAAGGCAAGAGATATTATGAATCATGCAGAATCTTATGATTTTATGATTTTACGGGAATCGACGATTAAAGATGGAAAAAAATATCGTTTTTATCCATTATATGATGAACGTTTATGTGCAGTTGTTTATGATAAACATCCGCTTGCAAATAGAAAAAGGATTCACCTGAAAGAACTTGCAGGAGAACCCTTTATTTTCCCAGTTCAGGGAAGCGGAAGTTATGAAATGTTTTATAAAAGCTGTGAAAAAGCAGGATTCACCCCAAAGATTGCTTTTGAGTTTCCACAAGCAAATACGATTATGAGTTTTATTAGTGAACAAGTTGGGGTGACGATTACATTTCCAAAAGTATATGAAGAAGCAAAATGCACTGGAATCTGTATGATTCCGCTTCAAGACGAATTCCACTATCCAATTTCCATTATTTATAGAAAAAATCAATCCCTTGACTATGCTCAGAGGGTTTTTCTTGAATTTATCAGAAAGTATGTTCAGTGTAGTTAAAATTGTAGCTTACGATATCGATTAAAACAGAAAAAGATTTCTTGTTTTCGTGGCATAGCGAGTCCATTTTTTAAATCTTTTCCATTTTGCAGAAAGCCAAGACCTTTTATGTTGAGTAGGTTAAGCATTTCCTGTACGATCTGTTGGAGATCTTTTTTTCCGTCCATCAAATGTGTTTGTGCATAAAGAAGAATATGGGCAAGAGCTGCGGTTTGTTCACGATCAGCCAGCTGTTCTACGTATCTTAAATCTACTATTTCTTTATTGATTGAAAAAGAATCTTTTCCTGTAACCTTTAATTTTATTCGTCGATCTTTTTGCAAAGATGGATCTGGATAAAAACAACGATGGAAAGCAGGAATTTTTGGTTGTTCTTTTGGTATGGAGATAGAAGGAAATTCACAAGCTATTTGTTTTGCCATTTTTGTAATATCTTTTGGAATATAATTTTCCATCTGAATGATCTGATCTGCCATATGGAAATAAGAACCGCAGCTTCCGGCAACCAAAATGGAAGAAATTCCACAGTTTGTATAAAGATAGCGAATCCGCTCAATAAAAGGAGTAATTGGTTCTTGATTTCTTAAAACGACTTTCTGCATCAATTCATCACGAATCATAAAGTTTGTTGCACTTGTATCTTCATCGATTAGAAATAACGAAGTATTTGATTCCATCGCTTCTATTGTATTGGCAGCTTGCGAAGTACTTCCACTGGCATCATCTGTACAAAAAGAAAAGGTGTCTTTTCCATTTGGAAGGTGATTGATAAATAGGGAAATGTCGGTATTTTTAATGCTTCGTCCATCTTCTGCGCGGAGTTTTACTGCAGAGGAATCGGTAATGACATATTCTCTTCCATCTCCGTAAATATGATTATAAACACCCAATTCCAAAGCTTTTAGTAAGGTTGATTTTCCATGATAACCTCCGCCAACGATGAGTGTAACTCCTTTTGGAATTCCCATTCCACGAATTGTCCCATAGTGTGGGAGATGCATTGTAATTTCAAAAGCTGTTGGAGATTGGAAAGAAATGGCACTTTTTAATGGCTTTTGGGAGATACCGCTTTCTCGTGGCAGGATTGCACCATTATTTACAAAGGCAGTAAGATTTCGTTTGACTAGTTCCTGGCGAATAAAGTACTGATCATCGGATAGATCAATGCAGTTTTTCAGAGCTTTTTTGTTCATATTTTTATAAAATAAAGCAGATTGTGTGAATTTTGGAATAAAATCAAATAAGATTTTTTCAAGTTCTCTAGCCTGGACGCGACGTCCGTTGGCAGGAAAACCAATTTCCAGACAGGCAATAACGGCTCCGCTTTTTGAATCTATATGTAAGGCTGTTCGTTCTAAAATTTCCTGGCCGCATCGGCTTGTGCCAATCAGACCACTTTTTCCGGATCCTTTTGCTTGAAAACTATATTTTTCCACATTTTTGGAAAGAAGGCGCAGAAGATAATCTTCCAGCGCAATTTTGCGCCAGGATGTATCATAATATTCTCTTGGGAATTCAGCAATTTTCCCGTCAATTTCAATATTGACATGGGAAGGAGATGCAAAAGGATCTCCTTGTACATGGTGAATATTTAATTTATAATCATGAAAATCATAGAGACCTTTCAAGCTTTTATAGGCTGGATATCCTTTCTGATCAATATTTTTTAATAAACTTCTTAGAGAAGATGATGGTTTCATAATGACTCCTTTCAGTAACAAATGTATCTATCTTTTCATATCACAAAATACCATTTTTGTAAAGAAAATGGCTTAAATCCGAGGTTTTCAAAGAACGTGTGACAAATCACACAAAATGTGAAAAATCATAAAGTATCATGCGATGTTTCTAAACATGTACAATCTATTGAGAAAAAATACCGGGTTTGTTATGATTGATTCGTACTTAAGAAATGCCGGTATTTAAAACGTTACAAGAGAAATAAAAAGAGAAGGAGTGATTTGAAAAATGATGCAAAAGATTCAAAAATTTGGAGGTGCCATGTTTACACCGGTACTTCTGTTTGCCTTTGCAGGTATCTCTGTTGGAATAGGTACTCTATTCACAACACAGGCAATCATGGGTAGTCTGGCAGCACCAACAAGCATGTGGTATAAATGCTGGAATGTATTTTTACAGGGTGGCTGGACCGTATTTAATCAGCTTCCATTATTGTTCGCCGTATCATTGCCAATCGGAATGGCAAAGAAGCAAAATGCAAGATGTTGTATGGAAGCGTTGGTATTATATTTAACATTCCATTATTTTGTAAACACAATGCTTACACAGTGGGGCGGAGTATTCGGAGTTGATATGTCCGCAGAAGTTGGAGGAACAAGCGGACTTGCAATGATCGCAAGTATTAAGACACTGGATATGGGTATGATCGGAGCTTTAGCAGTATCTGGAATTGTTATTTATTTACATAACCGTTTCTTTGATACAGAACTTCCAGAATGGCTTGGATCTTTCACAGGATCAACATTCGTATTTATGATTGGATTTTTTGTAATGATTCCAGTTGCAGTTATTGCATGTTTCTGCTGGCCAAAAGTTCAGTTAGGAATTACAGCATTCCAGGGATTTGTAAAGAGTGCAGGAGCGGTCGGAATCTTCGTATTTAACTTCCTTGAAAGAGCACTGATTCCATTTGGATTACATCACTTATTATACTCACCATTTTATTATGATAATGTTGTTGTACCGGGCGGATTATATGCTTACTGGGCAAAACTGTTACCAAAGATTGCAGCATCAACAGCATCTTTAAAATCTTTCTGTCCAGAAGCAGGATTTACAGCAAGTGGATTTGCAAAAATGTTCGGATGTCTTGGTGCAGCATTAGCATTCTACAGTACAGCAAAACCAGAAAAGAAGAAAAAAGTATTTGCTTTATTATTACCAATTACACTGACAGCAATTGTTTGTGGTGTTACAGAGCCAATTGAATTTACATTCTTATTCGTAGCACCAGGATTATTCGTAGTTCATGCATTACTTGCAGCAACACTTGCAACAACAATGTGGCTTGCCGGAATCGTTGGTATCAATTCAGGTGGATTGATCGAAATTGCATCACTGAACTTGATTCCACTGATGAGAAACCACTGGCATCAATATCTATTAGAACTTATCATTGGTCTGATCTTTACAGCAATTTGGTTCGTAGTATTTAGATTCTTAATCTTAAAATTTGATTTCAAAACACCAGGACGTGAAGATGATGCAGAAATCGAATTTGGTTCAAAAGCAAAATATAGAGAAAAACAGGCTGCAAAAAATGGTGCCGCAGCAGATCCAAAACTGGAACTTTGCGAACTGATTCTTGAAGGTCTTGGAGGAAAAGATAATATCGTTGATGTCACAAACTGTGCAACGAGATTACGTGTCAATGTAAAAGATGAAACATTATGTAAAGATGACGCATATTTCAAAGCAATTGGAACCCATGGATGTTCAATCAATGGAAAAGCATACCAGGTTATCGTAGGATTAAAAGTGCCTAGCGTCAGAGAAGTATTTGAAACATTACTGTAGTTTATAAGGAGATAGAAAATGGCAAAGAAAAAATATTCAATCACAGTAGCAGGTGGTGGAAGTACATTTACACCAGGTATCGTATTAATGCTTTTAGATCATATGGACAGATTCCCAATTCGTTCCATCAAGTTTTATGACAATGATGCCGAAAGACAGGAAACAGTAGCAAAAGCATGTGAAATTTATTTAAAAGAAAATGCACCAGACGTAGCATTTGATTATACAACAGATCCAGAAACAGCGTTCACAGACATCGATTTCGTGTTAGCACATATCCGTGTAGGAAAATATGCAATGCGTGAAAAAGATGAAAAGATTCCTTTGAAATATGGAGTTGTCGGACAGGAAACTTGCGGACCAGGAGGAATTGCTTACGGAATGCGTTCCATCGGTGGAGTTATTGAAATCCTTGACTACATGGAAAAATATTCACCAGATGCATGGATGTTAAACTACTCAAACCCAGCAGCGATTGTAGCAGAAGCAACAAGAAGATTAAGACCAGATTCTAAGATCTTAAATATCTGCGATATGCCAATCGACTTAATGGAAAAAATGGCAAACATGGTGGGATTAAAATCCAGAAAAGAAATGCAGTACGGATACTATGGATTAAACCACTTTGGATGGTGGAATAAGATCTATGATTCTGAAGGAAATGACTTAATGCCACAGATCAAAGAACATATGGCAGCAAACGGATATGCAGATGCATTATCAGATTCCAACCAGCATGTAGATGAAAGCTGGGTACACACATTCCAGAAAGCAAGAGATGTATATGCAGTAGATCCAGAAACCATTCCAAATACATACTTAAAATACTATCTGTTCCCAGATTATGTTGTAGAAACATCGAATCCAGAATATACCAGAGCGAACGAAGTTATGGACGGAAGAGAAAAATTCGTCTTTGGAGAATGCCGAAAGATCATCGAAAGTGGAACAGCGGTAGGAAGTGCATTTGAGCCAGACGCACATGCAACTTATATCGTAGATCTTGCATGCGCCATTGCAGAAAATACACAGGAAAGATTCCTGTTAATTGTACCAAATGAGGGAGCGGTAGAAAACTTTGATCGCACAGCCATGGTAGAAATTCCATGTATCGTAGGAAGCAATGGATATGAAAAGATTTGTCAGGGAGCAATCCCACAGTTCCAGAAAGGATTGATGGAACAGCAGGTAAGCGTAGAAAAACTGACAGTCGAAGCATGGATCGAAGGAAGCTATCAGAAGTTATGGCAGGCACTGACATTATCAAAGACAGTACCAAGTGCAAAAGTAGCAAAACAGATCTTAGATGATTTAATTGAAGCAAACAAGGATTTCTGGCCGGAATTAAAATAAGAAAATTTCCCGTCAATGTGCATGAGAAGAAAGGTGGATAACATGTTATTTTTTAAGAAGAAAAAGAAAGATAGTGCAGTTGAAATAAAGGCGTTTTTTGAAGGAAATGCGCTTCCTCTAGAAAAAGTGAATGACCCTATGTTTTCTGATAAAGTTATGGGAGATGGCGTAGCAATTGATCCAGTAAATGGAAATTTATACGCTCCTGTAGATGGAAAAGTTGCTTCTATATTTGATACAAAACATGCAATTGGTTTTGTATTGGACAATGGAGCGGAGCTTCTGATGCACATTGGAATGGATACCGTTGAATTAAACGGTGAAGGATTTGATCTTGATATTTCCGTAGGGGATGAAGTTCATGCAGGAGAATTGATGGGAACGATTGATCTTGATTTTGTAAAATCGCAGGGAAAAGAGATCGTGACACCAATTGTTTTAACTGCAATGGATGAATATAAGATCGAATTTGTAAAAACAGAAGGACCTGTAAATGTTGGAGACGTTTTATTTAAAATTTGTAAATAAAAAAGTGGAATCTAAAAAAGAGGGGAACTTTGCGAAAGCAAGGTTCCCTATTTGTGGTGAAAGGAAAAAAGAAAAATGATAAAAAGATACTGGATGGCATTTATCGGAGTTATATTGATAGGACTTAGCGTAGCAGTGTTAAACTTGTCTGGATTTGGAGTGGATCCATTTAGTTGTATGAATATGTCAGTGAGCGCACATCTTCCGGTTTCTTATGGTATATGGCAGATTTTTGTAAATGCAGCGATTCTCATAGGGCTTTTCTTACATGTGTTAAAAGAAAAAAAGAAAATAGAAGCAGTGTTTGGATTTGGAACATTATGGAATATGACAGGGTGTGGTCTGCTGGTAGATTTTTTTACGAGTAGATACCATATGTTTTTTGAAAATCCACATGGAATCGTATTGCGTATCGTATTTCTTATTATAGCCATTCTAGGTATTTGTCTTGGATGTTCTATTTATATGACACCAGATCTTGGGAGTGCTCCATATGATGCTTTAGGGGTACAGATTCATGAAAAGAGTAAGATTCCGTTTAGAGTATGCAGGATTACAACAGACATCGTCTGTGTTGTAACAGCCTTAATATTTGGAGGAAATGTAGGAATTGGTACTTTGATTACAGCAGTTGGCACCGGCCCACTTGTACAGTTTTTTAATGAGCATGTATCAAAACCATGGCTATATCATAGGAAATTTAAAAAAATGTTTTCCTTCTGTAGATGAAAAATATTTTCTCTTTGAAAAAGTAAAAAACCTCAGTAGTTGCAGCCTACTGGAGGTTTTTCTTTTTGTGTCAACTTGATACGAACAAAGTTTTAATTATTGGCATTATGTGATATGTTTTTTAGACAGTATTTTTAGAGAAATATATCATATTTAAATTAAAATCTGTAGGAGTACAATTAATCTATGTTATAATAGCTTTAATATTTAGAGGAAATTAAAAAACAGGAACCCTAATCATAGCAGTTAGTACCGGTTTACTTGGCATTTTTTTAATAAGCATGTGTCGGAACTATAACTGTATCATAAGAGAGAAGGAAAATATGAGGCTAGAAGAATTAATGAATCAATACAGTGACCGGCTTAGTGAAAACGATCTGTATATATGGAACTACGTGGAAAATCATAAGAAACAATGTGAAAATATGACAATCGAGCAGCTGGCAGGGAAATGTAATGTATCTAGGACAACGATTTTACGGTTTACAAAGAAGTTATCTTTAAAAGGATTCGGAGAATTTAAAGTTCATCTAAAGATGGAGAATGATGATAATAAAAAAGAAACAAGCAAAGCAGTTAAAGTTTGTCTTGCCTATGAGGAAATGATGCAGGACATTGTACAACAGGATTTTCATGAAATCATAAAACTAATTTATCAGGCAAAACGAATTTTTGTTTTTGGAACTGGAATGGTACAGAGAACCGTTGCAAAAGAATTTAAACGCTTGTTTTACTTTGTAAATAAGAATTTCTATGATTTTGATGGAATTACAGAGTATGAAACAGTTTTGAGCTATATGAATAATGAGGATCTGCTATTGATTATTTCTGTTTCAGGTGAAGGAGTGCATACGATTGATTTTGCAAAGCGGGCAAAAATTAAAGGTGTTCCAATTATCTCGATCACAAAACAGAAAAAAAATTCGTTGGCGGAGCTCAGTAGTTATAATCTTTATATTTCGACAACAACGGTAGAACAAAACATATACAAAGGGCGTTATGAATCCATGACTTCCTATTTTATTTTGTCAGAAATGCTGTTTTTACGTTACCTTGAGTATGTAGAAGAAAAGAGTGGGGAGGAAGTCTGATGAGAGCTAGAAGTATGGAGGAATTAATCCAGAAAAAATTTGATAGTTTAAATGAAAGTGATATGCAAATCTGGGCATATATTGTTTCTCATAAAGATATATGTAAGAAAATTTCTATTCAGCAGCTGGCAGTTTTTTGTCATGTATCTCATACAACGATTTTACGGTTTGCTAAAAAACTTGGTTTTTCTGGTTATAGTGAAATGAGGTCTTTTCTAAAATGGGAAGATAAGGCGGAAATTTTGTATGAAGAAAAAGATATGGATCGCAATGCGAATAGCTTTGTTTCATCGATTCGTCGGTTGGAAGATAAGAATATGGATTCGGTTTGCCAAATGATTGAAGATGCGGAACGAATTTATACACAGGGTTCTGGATCAATTCAGAAAATAGCTGCAAAGGAATTAAAAGAAAAATTTTTGTATCAAGGAGTTTTTATTAATACAGTAGAAGGTGGTGTTGAATTTGAATTGATTCAGGAAAATTTGACATCAAAAGATCTTGTGATTTTTATCAGTCTGTCAGGGAAGAATGAAAAACAGATAAAAAAAGCAAAAGAGGTAAAAGAAAAAGGGGCAAAAATTTTATTGATTGCCATGGAAGGAAAAGGAGAACTTTATGATTTGGCAGATGAGACTTTGACATTTCATGTAGAAGAAATCCGGACTGTTGGCTATGGATATGTTTATTATCCGACGCTTCATTTTCAGATTGTCAATGAATTTTTGACATTAAAATATATGGAATATCAGACGAGAAAACAAGCATGATTTTTAGCAAAAATGTCTGTAAAGCACGAAAATACGTGGTTTGTGAAAAATCACACCTTTTGTGAAATACTACAACATGAATGAGAAGTTCCTGAATGGTTTCAAACTATTGTATAAAAATCCATACGATAGTATGATGAGTTCAACAAAGAAAAATAAGCATTCAGGAGGAATGAAAAATGGCGAAGAAAAAATATTCAATTACAGTAGCAGGTGGTGGAAGTACATTTACACCAGGTATCGTATTAATGCTTTTAGATCATATGGATAGATTCCCAA
>SKEG01000870.1_pt1 | contig 27845 bp, 17 predicted proteins | sample 4826631 | NCBI WGS metagenome assembly SKEG01 (sample SAMN11008815, study PRJNA524170) | human gut metagenome | biome: Human fecal sample; material: Feces; isolation source: fecal sample from pouch patient p26, p34, p50 | host: Homo sapiens | place: Israel: Tel-Aviv | collected 2016-11-02
CTCTGCACTGGCAGGCATTGCTGACGGCCCGCGCGATTGAGAATCAGGCGTATGTGGCGGGATGCAATCGCGTCGGCAGCGATGGCAACGGCTGCCATTATCGCGGTGACAGCCGGGTGATTAATCCACAAGGCGAGATTATCGCTACTGCCGACGCGCATCAGGCAACGCGCATTGATGCCGAGCTGTCGATGGCGGTGTTAAGGGAATATCGCGATAAGTTTCCGGCATGGCGGGATGCGGATGAGTTTAGGTTGCTGTGAGTGGGTGTTGCGTTTAGGGCCGGGGAGAGTCGGGGTAAGACTACGAAAGCCCGCTCTCCTGCGACGGCTTTTATCATAGGAGTGTGGAAGTGCTTTTCCATCAATCGCGATGACGTCTTTGTCATCTGAAGAATGACATTCACGCATCCGGTTAATAAAGCATTCGTGAAATTATACTGAACGGATACAAGACATAACTCTAATTATAGTGCCGTGAACAGGATTACCACTTTCAAAATTACGATATTATTAGCAGTAATTATGTTATTAATCATTGTGATATTTCCATCTCTGTGATCAATACCGGATAAGCATTTAATTGCAGCATTTGCACGAAATTATCGCAGATAACTGGCAATAACAATAACCCATCAGCCCGCTTCTGTAATACCTCCATTCGTTCTACTGATTCAACATTAACAACCAAACCAAGGGTATTTAGCGATTTAAGGATCTCCAGATGTTCACTCATCCAGCGCAGAGAAAAAGGATCATCACCAATTATAAAAACAGGCCCCTAGCAGGTTAATAACTGGCGTTTCATTACGGATCTAGGATGAAGTCGAGTACATATTACAGGAAATACGCCCTGTTGCGATGGTTCCGATGATGTGGAATATTCAGAAATATTTCCATTGTTAGTGAAGAATTAACATCCATTAATAATGGTGAAACAGCCTCACTTTCCTTGCTAGTAATGGCTGCACTAATCTGAAAGGAAAATAACAATATTATTACGTATAAACTCATTTTTAACATAATACATTCAATCCGTTTATTCATGTTATAGAATAATGATGCTATACCCGTGATCATTGAAGATGCTTGATTTTGTCATGACAGAGGATCATGCTACGCAACATGAAAATCTTCATCTCCGATCTACAAAAAGCAGAGCTGGAACGCCTTCACGATACCAGTCGTAACAAGCGGGTCTGCGATCGTATTAAAGCCATTCTTCTGGCTTCTGAAGGCTGGAGTTCAGTCATGATTGCTCAGGCTCTGCGCCTGCATCAGACCACCGTTGATCATCATATCCATGAGTTTATGAATAAAGGGAAGTTAAAGCCCGAAAACGGTGGTTCAGACAGTAAACTCAGTGCTGAACAAACATCACTCTTAATCAAACATTTATCTGATAATTTGTTTCACCATACTCATGAAATTATCGCCTTTGTTCTCCACACATGGGGAATTTTGTTCAGCGTTGCCGGTATGAACAAATGGTTGCATCGTAACGGCTTCTCTTACAAAAAACCGGCTGGAACGCCTCATAAATTCAGCGAAGAGAGGCAGGCGCAATTCATTGAATTTATGAAGACCTGAAAGAAAAAGCAGGCGATGAACCTGTTCTTTTTATAGATGCTGTCCACCCCACTCAGGCCACCAAAATCAGTTATGGCTGGATACGAAAAGGGCACCGGAAAGCAATAGAAACAACAGGTAGCCGTACACGGCTGAATATCATGGGTGCGCTAAATCTGAAGTCTCCGGAACGCCCACTCATCAGTGAGTACCCAACCATTAATGCGTTAAGCATATCCCGGTTTTTCAATGAGATAAGAAAGGTTTATCCTGATTATAATCAAACAGTCAACATCATTCTGGATGGTGCACGTTATCACCATGCTCAACTGGTAACAGACTGGGCTGAAGTCGTTAATATCAAACGCGTTCAATTAGCACTTATCTACATAATAATAGACCTTTGTAAAATAACTGTATATCATTACTGACATACAGTCTATTCATTAAAGACTTTTTATAACTCGAAACAGTTTTTATTGAAACGCCGAGGTTATTAGCAATATCTTTTCCACTTAAACCATATAAAAACATCAGCAGGACCTCCTTCTGCCTTCCAGATAAAGAAAGCTTATAATGAGAGTTCTTTACTCTATAAATATAATGTGTGTTATTAAGTGGATTGTTTTTAGTTAAATCCTTTATATTGCAAATAGGGGCGTGGATAATATCCCTGAGAAAATCAAAGGTTTCAGGGGGAGCATAAAAAATGGTATCCGAACACCTAAAATCAATGTTATTGAACTGTAAAAAACAAAAAACATCTGACGTTTTAGGGGATGATATTATAATAATATTTTTTACGCCATTAATTTTATTTTTCTGGATGACATCTTCAATTGTTTTGTTGATCCCAATAAGGAAATAACGATTATCACATATAACTTTCATATAAAGCGACCAACACTTCAATTAACAGACAAGCCTTTCATAAGCACATTTATATTTGAGATTTTTTCCTGATATTCCATTTTTTTTCTTTGCTTTATATATATGAGTATACACAGTCTTTGAACTCATACCAAACTGATAAGCAATACTTGCTACATTCCACCCATGGAAAACATAATAGAATAGTATAATCATCTCATTCATGGTTAATTTATGTGGAGAGTTCCCAAACAACAACCTGCCACTAAACATACATTCATAAATCGATGACAGGCTACTTATTGATTCTACTGGTAATAAGTAAAATCTATAACCGTTAAAAATATAATTCATTAACATACTGTTTTTTTTATCACAGAGAATGACAAAAATATTATTGTTTATTATATGCTCACGATTATCTGGTATAAAAAAATCAGCACCAATAGTAATAGAATGCCTGCTCAATAATTTTTTCAAACCTAACTCAAGATATTTATTGTGCGTAACAATCATTATATTCATACATTATGCCTTCTACAAGAAGTATATAAATGTCATATTGACTCATTTGCAAATTATTAAGTTGTTTCTATAACACTCAAAAATGTGGGAAGTTTCCCTCCCACATGAATAAGACAACTATTAAATTACACCATTCGCATCAATAATATTGTTATCAATATACACATTTGCGCCACTTACACTGCTGTATAACGTATAAGTATGCTCAATACCATCTAACGCAGTTGCTTTAACAGTTGTTGCCGTTGCCGTAAATGTACCCAGACTTCCCGCTCCGTCAGCCCCCAAATCAACTTTGTCATTGGCATCACCGGAAATATAAATCGTTGAATTGTCATTTATACCCAATACATCCGATGCCGTTAACTTGACTAACTGAGCTGCATTGTCAGCTTTCAGATCGCTACCAACAGTCATATCCACTTTCTCGAAGCCGGCAATACCTTCATTTTTACCGGCCGCTAGATTGACAGAAATGGTACCTGTCAGAACCAGGGTATCACTGCCTTCCCCGCCGTTAATATAGCCCTGATTACCGGAGGAGGTGGAGTCATAGTCTTTTGTCAGAACAACAATATCATCACCGGCACCGGCATCAATGGTCAGGTTTTTGGCAATTGTGCCTAATTTAAAGGTATCATTGCCGTCTTCACCATTAACGACAGTGGCATAAGCAGAATCCCCCATTACACCAGAAGTTGCATCAAATACATCATCTCCCGCCCCCAGTGAAATAGTCGTGTTATATGCACCATCTGTGATGGTAACAGTATCATTGCCGTCCCCCATAGAGACAGTACTGCCACCATAAATCCATCCGGCCGTTAAGGTATCCGCATTGTCACCGACAGAAATATTACCGGTCAGATTTTTAGTTACCGTAATATTATCACTGCCGTATCCGCCTAAAATTTCACCAGACACAGAGCCATAAATAGTGACGGTATTAACATCTGTGGCAGTGTCAATATTGTTGTCGTTACCCAAGCTTAAATTACTGCCATCCTGATAAACAGAAAGATATTCCTTAGGCATATTAGATATATCTTTTGTACCACTACCAAGATCCAATAAACCAGATAATGTTGTATCGTTATTGTCAGTAGCATCCCCCTGGATAAATGTATCACTACCTGAACCAAGATAAATCTGTCCGGCATTTGTTACACCAGTACGTTTGATCGTAACAATATCATCGCCAGACTCAGTAAAGATATAACTACCCGCATACATAACACGTAATGCAGTATTCATACCATCCATAGTAAAAGTATCGTTACCCTCACCAGTATATACTCTTGTATTAGCCAGCATGTTACCACGAATGACCATTAGATCATCACCAGCACCTAAATCAACAGTCGTAATGCTTTGATTGCCATCGGTTTTTGTTCCGTCTGGCCCATTATCCTGTGAGTTAGCAACATTACTATACGATGTTGTTTCTTTACCACTCTGGTAATAACCAACATAAACCGTATCATTGTAATCTGTTGTTACCATTGGATCATTTTCACCACTATTCGCGCCAATGGTATACCCAAAGTCCCCTTTTTCGGCGATAGAAGATGATAGTGAATATTTCAGTGTAAAATCACCGTCCAGATTACGTAATGAAATGGCATTACCATCATAAATAACACCTGTTGCGGATGCTCCCGCATTATCAACGATGTCAGTAGCTGCCGTAACGTTATCAGATGTTCCCGTAATGGTCGCAACAACTTTTTCCATACCCTCGGCATTAAAGGCATCTTGGTTAGCCTCAAGCGTTGGATCAACTATAAATGAAACACTTTTTGAACCGGCAGGAATAACAATTGTTACGGTTGTTGCACCATCATAGGTTACTTTTCCAGTATCACCATGAAGGCCAATTTTCCCGTTATGCTGTGCTCCACCAATATCAGAATAGTCAGCAGCATCAGAATGCCCAGCTCCGCTACCCAATGTAACTGTAACTGTTACATCTGTTGTAGTGACATGATTCAGAGAAACCGTATAAACCAGTCCAGTGGAATCATCCTTATCTTCAATAGTTGCGGGAACATCCATTACGGTCCCATTGACACTAGCTATACCAGTAAAACCATCACCATTGACATCTGTTGATGTTGTCTCAACGCTAATACTCACTGTTGGTAACACATCAGTTTTTGACGTCACGGTTGACGGGTCACTTTCATTACCGCTCGGATCTTTGGCAACCCCGGTAACTTCACTGTTATCCTTCACGTTATCTGCCGGAATGGTCGCTTTATCGCCAGTGCTGTCCGGGATCAGCGTCGGATCACTGGATGTCCAGCCGTTATCCCCTTTCTCCAGCGTCACGGTGTGCTTACCACCTTTTTCATCTTCAAAGGTGACATCCACGGTATCGCCTTTATTGGCATCACCCGGCAGCTCAACAGAAACAGAACCATCATCCTCTGCTTTTAATACCGGTGCCGACGGCGCCACTGTATCCACTGCGAAGTCAGCCGGCTGGCCCTGGCCACTGGTGTTACCTGCCGGGTCTGTGATTTCCGCGGTTACAGAATACTGACCATCTGCCGTCACTTTATCCGCCGGAATGGTCACATCAGCTTTACCTGCAGCCACTTCATCTGCGGTCAGCGTGTGCTCCACCGTGTCCGTCGTGCCGTCCGGTTTGGTGACCGTCAGCGTCAGGGTATCACCGGCAGCGCTGCCTTTCGGTACCGTGACTTCGGTCTGTACACCATCCTTCAGCTCTTCGGCATTCACACCATCTGCCGCTTCCGGAATGGCAACTACCGGTGTTGCATCTGTTGCACCATCACCATCGGTATCCCCCGGGATCTGGGTATCGGCAGCAAAATCAACCACATTCCCGGGTTTCGCCGGGTTACTGCCCTGAGTCAGAGTGACACTGACGCTGTTCTGCCCGTCAATCACCGCATCCTTCGGAATATCCATGGATACTTTACCGGCAGCCACTTCATCTTTAGTCACGGTATGTGTCACGTTCTCCGTGGTTTTGTCCGGACGGGTCACGGTAAGTGTAATAACTGCACCTTCTGCCGTGCCTGCCGGCAACGTGACCTCTGCCTGCAAACCGTCTTTCAGCTCATCAGCATTGGCATAACCGTCAGTCACTTCAGGAATGCTCAGAACCGGGGCATCTGCCACACCATCAGTTTTTGACGTCACGGTTGACGGGTCACTTTCATTACCGCTCGGATCTTTGGCAACCCCGGTAACTTCACTGTTATCCTTCACGTTATCTGCCGGAATGGTCGCTTTATCGCCAGTGCTGTCCGGGATCAGCGTCGGATCACTGGATGTCCAGCCGTTATCCCCTTTCTCCAGCGTCACGGTGTGCTTACCACCTTTTTCATCTTCAAAGGTGACATCCACGGTATCGCCTTTATTGGCATCACCCGGCAGCTCAACAGAAACAGAACCGTCATCCTCTGCCTTCAGTGCTGGTGACGATGGGGCTGTAGTATCAGAGTCATCATTTTCATGTCTATGTTTGCTTCCACCGCCACCTGCAGCTAAAGCCATAGCAGCCAGTCCCCCACCAAATGCCAGACCGCCCAACCATATAAAACCGCCACGATCATCATCTGACAAGGTTCCCGATTGTCCGGCAGTAATATCATCCAGCACCGGGCCATCCTGAGTCAGTACGGCTTCGGTGACCTGTCCATCTTCCCCAACAATATTAAATACCGCCGTACACTGTGTTTCCCCGGGCTGGCATTCTTCCCAGAATCCCTCTATCCGGACCTCAGTATCTTCTTCCTTTTTACGCAGAATTAAATCATCACCGGAGCGATCCGCCTCAACACCGTCAGGCACTAGGCCGGTCACCTCATCGATCAGTCCATACTGCTCCCCGGGCTGTGCTTTAACTGTATGACGACCTCCGACAGTCAGCACGGTTTTTTCTCCGCTGACCTTACCGGTAAAAATCATTTTCATATAAAATCCTTAGGCTAATTAAAACCTGCGATTATCAATATAAAATAAATTAATCATTTCCAGAGGTGGAAAAATAATAATTTCTATACGTGACTTATTCTCCTTAAATTTAATAAAATTATTTTTTCATTGCGATACGATACAGACTTCCTGTTGAGTGTCTGTATTACGGAGCCATGATATTAATAATATAATAAATCATCGTTCCTGAAGAGCTTGTTTCATTCTGGTGATTGGTTTAATCAGGTACTGAAATACACTTTTCTGACCTGTTTTTATATCCACGCTGGCTATCATGCCAGGAATAACTGGCAATATTTTTCCGTTCCTGTCTGTCAGATAATTATTACTGGTAGTAACCAGTACTCGATAATATGCTTCATTTGGATCCAGTTTTAAATCTCCCGGCCGTTTCTGGTCACGTAAAGTATCCGGACTTACCAGTGTCACCACTCCGTCAAGACCACCATAAATGGCATAGTCATAAGCCGTCAGTTTTACAAGTGCCGGCATCCCTGTTCTGACATAGGCAACATCCCGTGGATTTATATAAGCCTCAATCAGCAACTGGTCTTCCAGCGGAATAATTTCCATTATGTCCTGTCCTGCAGAAACCACGCCTCCCAAAGTATTTACCCGAATATTTTTTACGATGCCTCTCAGGGGAGCCCTGATACGTGAACGCTCAACCGGGTCGGCTCTGCCAGCCATATTCTCTTTTGCCTGTGCAAGCTCTGCTTCTGTCTTCACTAGTTCAGCTCCAGCTTCCGTCAGGTATTTATTCTGTTTCTCATCCATCTGTAACTGCAGCTCCGCTGACTGACGCTGCATACGTAACAGTTCGACTTCCGACATCGCCCCTTCACGCACAATTGGCCGGGTCATTGCTATTTCCTTATCCAGCAGAGCCTTACTCTGCTTAAGGCCGGCGATGCTTTGTGCCAGTTCAGTCTTTCGTAGTCGATAAACAGTACTTTCCCTCTCCCTCAAATCTGCAGGCACGTCATCCGGAAATGTCAGTGATTCGGAATAAGCTTCTGCACGGAGTCTTGCCCTGACTGCTTCCAGGTTATTCACCCGGGCTTCACTTTCCCTCAGCATGGCAGAGCTTCGGGTATCATCCAGTGTCAGCAGTACCTGACCTTTCTCAACAATATCTCCTTCCCTGACCTCAAGTGTTTTCAAAATACCCGGGTCAAGGGTCTGTATAACCTGCTCCCTGCTGCCGGGAATAATACTCCCCTGACCACGGGTCACTTCATCCAGAGGACTGTTCCATGCCCAGATAACAAACGTCACTACCAGTACCAGCAGAAAAATCACCATCAGGAAAAGGGCATGATGCTTTTCCTGCTGAAGGGCTGCCTGTACATCTGTCAACAGGGCCAGGTCTGACTGCCTAACCACCTCTGACGACGCTTTATTCCGTTCCGTTTTTTCTGTCATACCCCTGCGGTCCACAAACTGTTAAACATATATGCTCTTTATTTCTTATCCGCTTGACGCTCATGAAGTTATCGCTCTGCTCTCCCCACTCTGCTGTTTCCCTGACAGTTTTTTCAGTATTTCATCGCGGGGACCATCCATCATTACCCGGCCTTCATTCATCACGATAATACGGTCAACAATATTCAGCACCTGCAGACGATGCGTCACCACCACCATTGTGCGTCCACGGCTCCAGTGATTCAGCCCTTTCAGAACAATGTTCTCTGTCTGCAGATCAAGACCCGTCGTGGGTTCATCAAGCAGAACTACCCGGGGAGAACCCAGTACCATTCTCGTCAGAGCGACCATCTGACGCTGTCCTCCTGACAGCCCCTGACCTCCTTCCCCTATCTGCATATCAAGCCCGCATGGGTGATGACGAATAAAACGGTCAAACCCGAAACGTCCGGCTGCATTAATCATATCCACATCCGACAGGCTTCCCGGAAGACGCGAAAGCTGCAGATTTTCACGCAGAGTTCCCAGAAAAAGCCGGGGATTCTGCTCAAGCAGGAAAACCTTATCCCGAACAAAACAGGGATCCAGTTGCTGCATAGCAACCCCGTCAAGGGTAATTTGTCCTTTATTTTGACGGTATAGCCCTACCATCATTTTCAGTAGCGTCGATTTACCACATCCGATAGTGCCAATAATGCCCACCTTTTCTCCGGGCCGGATACAGACAGACATACCTTTCAAGGCTGCAGGTAATTCAGGCTTATAGAAAAACGTGACTGCGCTGAAATGGAATTCCCCCTGGATATCCTTCACGGTCAGATAATGTGTCTGACTTTCCCGTTCCACCGGGCGGCGAACTATTTCATTCACCCCCTGCATAGCCAGACGGGCCTGCTGGAAACGGGTGGCCAGTGATGCTATCTGGCCAAGCGGTGCAAGCGCGCGGCCGGAAAGAATAACGGCTGCAATCAGTGCCCCCATGGTGATACGGTTATGTGGGTCATCACTGTGAATAAGGTACGTTCCCAGAATGACCAGCAGAACAGTATTAATTTGCTGAATTGCTGTGGAAAAGCTGATTATGACATTACTGGTATTTTTTACCCGAATGGACGAACGGGCGACACTTGCAGTATATCCATCCCAGCGTCGCTGAACCCAGTTAACAGCATTATTCAGCTTCAGGGTTTCTATTCCGTCCAGAGCCTCCACAAGTAATCCCTGACGCTGCGATGATTCCCGCATGGAGGCATTAATATGACGGGAAAGCGGTCGCTGCAGTAATATTCCTGCCAGAATAACCAGCGGGACCAGCGTAAGAGGTACAACCGCAAGCCAGCCTCCCACGAGCCCGATAACACTGATGAAAAGCAGAATAAAAGGCAGATCAACAAAAGCCAGTAACGTAGCGCTGGTCATAAACTCCCTGACAGACTCATATTCCCGCAAATTGCTGGCGTATGAACCAGAGGATGCCGGCCTGTCAGACATTTTTACCGCCATCACCCGACGTAGCAGAGCAGAGCTGATAATCAGGTCTGCCTTCTTACCCGCAACATCCGTCAGATAACTCCGGATTAACTTTGCAGCACACTCAAACAGAATTGCTGTAATCACCCCGATACTCAGCATCCATAACGTTTCCCAGGAACGATTAGGTATAACCCGGTCATAGACGTTCATTACATACAGGGAACTGACCAGAGCAAGAAAGTTAATGATAAAACTCGCAACAATAACCTGTCCGTAATATGCCCTGAATCGCCACAGTACCCGCCAGAACCATGCCCCGCTCATGTCATACTCTGGCAGCTCCGAGCGACGATCCTGCTTTGCCTGTGGCTGAACAAACCAACAATAACCAGAATAAACGGCCATTAATGCATCGTGAGAAAGTGTCTTACGGAGACCTCCAGGCTGAAGCACATGATACTGTCTTGCCAGACCGGCCCCCTCAATACGCACTACCACAATAGCTTCCTGAGCGTTCAATAAAAGAAGCGCCGGAACCGCAAGTGACGGGATATCTTCCGGAGATCGCCGGGAAAGATGATTATCAAATCCTTCACTACGAAGAAACTCGCCAACAGAACGAAAATCAATCCCGGATACATCTGTACGGACAGTACCGGCAGCCAGAGTCTCAGCAGATACAGGTGTACCCAGTAACGCCGTTATCTGTGATAATCCTTCAAAAATACTCTTCACTTAATTACCAACCCTTCAACCCCGTTATTTTTCTTCTTCACCAGAAAGATTCACTCCGCTCCATTTCAGGAGCATTCCCTGGGAATACAGATAATCCAGCATACCGTGGAGCATCTGATCCTCCGTCTGAACCCGGGAGAGTCCGACACTGTACAGTTCGTTTTCAGCATTCAGTAATTCAATCAGTGTTTTTCTTGCCACCTGAAACTGAAGACGATAAAAGTCCACAACTCTGGCTGAAGCCTGTTCCTGACGTCTGAGCGTTTCCATTTCCCCTCGACTTTGTCTGACTGTTATCAGAGATAATCGCCCGGTTTCATCAATCATTCGGGCGACAGAGTCCAGTCGTCCGGTAGCTGCCACTATTTGCGCAGCTTTTTCTGTAACACCATAACTGGCATTACGGTTAAAGAGGTCCCAAGACAGATTGACACCTATCTGCTGGTCATCCCGGGTTACAGACCCCGTTAAATCCACCCGAGGGTACCGGGCAAGCTCCTGTGCTTTCAGTGCCGCTTTTTTACTCTCAACATCAGCTTGGCTGGCAAGCCACGACGGGTTACCTTTCTGTGGAGCCTGTGTAAAATCAGTTAATAATTTGGCCTCTGTCATCCTAGAAAAAGGATTTTCAAGATCAGCTTCGGTTACCGGATTTTTTGTCCAAGTGGACAGTTTTCCCAGCGTGGTTTTAAGTACTCTGCTCCTAGAATTTATCTGCTGCCGAACCATCAACCTTCTGGCTTCGGCCTGAACAAGCTCAGACTCCCGCCCGGTATCATGAATACTGATGGTATTCAGGTCATTAAGAATTGCGTTATGCCGGGAAAGGCTCTGTTCAAGTACCGCAATGGATTGTTTTTCCCTGAGTGCATCAAGATATAATGAAACAAAAGAGTGAATTGTTTCCTCTTTTGTTTCTTCCATTTTATAATGATAATATTCGGCTTCTGACTCACTCCGACGCACATCCGCCTCAATAGCCCCTGAAGCAAATATATTCACTTCACCACGAATACCGGGTAAAATATCTTCAGTGTCATAATCGTAGGAATAACGGTGACTTTGTGAAAGGAGTTTACTTCCTGTAGCTGTGACAACTGGCCAATGTGCAGAGCTTGCCTGCTCTATGCGGGATTGTGCCGAAGTTAACTCCGCCCGGGCTTCCATTACTATGGGATCGTGCATAACTGCCTCCCTAATTAAGGAGTAAAGAGGCGCACTGTTAGTGGAAAATGAAAACAACAATAATAATAACAAATGTTTACGCTTCATTTTTATGATTTTTATTTAAAATATTAATAACGTGATTGTCCGTGCTTTTGCACTAAAAACTATTATTATAATATTCACTTAGCAATGCGCAGACATTATGTATATGAGATATTTTCTTTAAGCTAATAGAAAAATAACTCAGTGAAACATCGTTTCTTTCACATACTTCTCGTTTTGTAAAACCATCTACTAAGTGCTCTCTTAATGACATAATGATCTTATCACTTCGAATTCCAGATAATTCTATTAGTAACCAGAAGTGTTCATTTGAAATGTTATTTATAGCTGGTTTTACATTAAATCGATAATGAGTTAGCGTATTCCGCTGTATATGATCTGCCATACCATTACACATTATTCAATGTTTAATTTATTATTGATTCACATTATAAATACATATTTGTTTGCATCAAATTTTTTTTGCCCTCAATCAAAAAACCATTAAATGAAATTTAAAACCAATAAAACCAATAATACTAGAGATTACATCTAAAAAATTACTTCTCTGTAGGGTTTTTATCTAAAAAAAGTGAAATCTCAAAACAAAAAATTATTTATAAAATAAAACAAATGGGCATTTTTTTGGTAAAAATCAATTTTTATATGCAGATAATATCTATATTATAGATATTATTGTTATCCATCATGTAGCGACCAAGGCGGTAGTGATTAAAGGGGGGGTGGATATAAAAATTTATTGTACGTGGACTGCACCCCAAAACTTGGAGACCCAACTGATTAATGTGCAATTTTTATGGCAAAGCCAAAATATTCTCTCGAAACCAGATTGGTTGTAGTTAATCATTATCTTTCCAGACACGATGGCGCACGTCGTATCGCTAAACGTTTTGGTGTTGAAAAAACATCTGCTGGGTAAGGTAAGAGACTGGTAACTCCACGATATTGATCGTATCACATGGAAAAATGACCTCCACACTCCTGAGTTTCGACTGACGGTTGTCCTGAAGTCTCTGAGTGAAGAACTTACCACGCGCGAGGCCGCTGCACGGTTTAATATCTCAAATGAATCCGTTATCCGGCACTGGGTGAAGAAGGTCTTCTGAACATAAAACCAGGCCGGAGCAAAGACATGACAAAATCTCAAAAAACACCTCCACTTACTGATGCAGAACTGGAAAAGTGGCTCTTCTGCAACCTGGGTGGAGATTCTCATGCCAGTGGACTCATTACCCTCTGTTTGAGTAGTTCAAATCCGGCTCGACCATACATCTGGCGTTTCAACATCTTCAGGCGATTTACATGACCTTCGACAACACCATTACTCCAGCGACTGCTGATTGCCTCACATATAGCCGCAGCATCAGCTTCCATCCCCGCAGCCACGCACCGAAGTTCTGCTGAGCCGCTTTCGTGGACTCGAGTGAACAAGCTGCTTAGCTGTGATTTATTTTGGGTTTTCAGAATACGGTAGAACTCGAGTACCAGTTGCTGCGCTATTTTCAGCTCCGGTTCTTTTTCACACATCAGACTAATAAATCGGGAAGCATAATTTTCTTCACCCCTGATTATTAACCAGTGGCTTACCCGGGACACTGAAGGAAGGCTGAAGGAAGTCTGACGGCAGTAGTAACCGGTGGGATCCAGCCTTTACGCGATTTGGCAACAGCATCCCTGACGATGGTTTCACTGCCTGTACCCCCCTGGCCACCATTTCCCGCCATATCCTGCTGGCGTTATAATTACCACTTTCTCGTTGCTCTTTTAACCACTCCCTCCATGGGTCCAGAAGCCCTCGCTTTGGAGGCCGGGTTGACATTTCAGGGAATGTTCCTGAACGCCCCCTGCGACTGACTGTCACACGCGACAGGCCTGTAATACGGGATATTTCCCTGAAACTACATCCCTTGTTATGCAGGGCCATAACCTCTGTCCAAAGCTGATGCCGTTTTTTGCGGGTTTGCTGTTTAAGGCGTTCCGGACGACGGAGCGATACTGCAGGCACAGATGGTTTTGCCCCGGGTTATTCCTTTGGTGACAACTAACTGGTAACAAGACGTATCAGAGTCATATGTCTGTACATCATTCGTTCAGGCGCATCGCCAATATTGTTTAGCAGAAGCCATCGTTCAGCTACCTGTCTGGCCTGAGGTGCACCTTCACGTGCTGCTGTCGCATTGATTCCGCAGCGATCACGCGAGACAACCTGTATTTCCGGATATTTTCTGAACCAGGTCGCCAGCGTATGCTGATCGCGACCGTGCAACAGGACGAGGGGACGGTGAGTATCAAGATTGACTATTAACATACCGCAGCAGTGGCCCCGATGCCACGCCACTCATCAATACCGACATGGGGCGAGCCTGACAGTTTCGTCTCCAGGGTATTATAAGCCTGCGAAGAAGAGTATCTGCACTGCAACGGAGACCCACTGTCGTTGCTGCCCGTTTTCCAGCCTCACCTCCGGCTATTAATCCCATCTGACGCTGTAAATTTTGTAACGACTGTGAAGACTGCTGGTGTGAACTGGCTAAGGGAGCAAGCGACCCGGCAAAAATTTTACGTGAACAAGCCGGGTTACGGCAGTACCAGTGGCGGACGGAAAATACAAGCCATAGCGTCTGGCCTGTGCAGGGTAGATGCTGTATCCGGCGCCGGGGACAACTATGAACAGAATCGCTACGCTTAAAGCATTCAGGACATTGCGCTGTTTTGCGTTTTCCGCGGAGATGGAGGGTTATACCGTCAGATCTAATAATTTGTCGACTGCATTACCATCCGCAAGGTAACTGTAGAAGTGTCTTAAGAGAGTGCATTGCGTTGCCCATAACTGAAAACAGCTTAGATCCTTGTTCACCAGAAAGTTTCATCCATTTTCTTCCACCCAGGTTGCGGAAGAGCTACTTTTCATCCGTCGTTGACAAATAATGATGAGATAGTCACAGAGCAGCGTTTGGGAAGCGCACAATCACAATATTGTACGGTTGCATTATCGCGGTAGAGTATACCGCATGCTAAAAATAAGTTAAGTAAGCGTCTGAATGATATTACATACTATATGTATGGAACCAAAATACATTTTTGATTAATTACTTGCTTTTTCAGGACGGAGACGTATATCTCATCCTGGATACAACTCCACAGAGAGGAGAATTGTTTTTATCCGGAACAAATCTAGGACCACGCAGGAAACAGAGTAATACCGCAAAGTTCTAGTGATTAGCTGGACACCGCTGCTTATTAATGAGAGCAATATTTCTGTAACAAAGATAACACATTCTGAGTCAGAATAATTTCATCATCAGGTATAACCAGCAGGCAAGCTTGCGAACGGAGCGTGCACACAGCCCAGCTTGCAGCGAACGACCTGTACCAAAATGAGATACCAACAGCGTGAGCTATGAGAAAGCGCTACGCTTCCCGAAGGGAGAAAGGCGGAGAGGTACGCACAAGGGAGCTTCCAGAGGGAAAGGGAGTACCAGCTGGCGAATTTGCACTCCAACAAATAATTCCCCCTTTTCTACTCCACTACTTTTGACCATACGTCTGGCGCTTAATTCGTTGATTGTTGGCCTTGCAAGCGCCGTTAGACCTGATTCACCATACCCAGGCAGTCTTGGAAACGGAAAGCTTGCGCGTTAAGCGCACGTTTTAACTAATTCAAATACATAATGAATTGATTCAGGAATAAATTGTGATGCTCATCACAACAAAAGAAGGTAACAATAATAAAATATTTATTATTTCTTATTATTATCACTGGGAAATTATAAGAAATGTCCGATTTTTTTGAATCTTACAAATGACAATGACAATAAAAGCCGGTTGTTGCATGCATTTTCATTCTTTATCACCAATAAAAAAATAAATTTTTATTTAACATTACCCCATTAAAAGATATAGACATAAAATGAAGTTTTAAAATAGTATTTCAGCGAGAAAGTCGTTAAAAACTTAAGGTGTTATGCACATCGCACAAGTGATTATGAACAGAATGGCATTTAAACAAAATGCTGTAGTATCTCAATTACATTTACAATAAAAATAGTCATCCGAGGACAATCGATGAGGAAGTCGGGTACTCCGTGGTAAACATAATTTATGAATACTGAATGAGGCAACCTATACTTGTCATATCCGGATAAAATCACCCTCTGGTAATACTCTTAAGTAAATACCCAGGGTAACAATGTTATAAAATTAGATGGGTTATGTTTATTTTTTATAAGTAAAAATCACGAGTATAATTAATGGTGGCAGTAATAAAAACATATAAAAACAATACCGCATATGTGAAAAAAATTGCAGGAGCGGTAATTTTGTAAGCAAACGAAAAGTATTTCACTATGTAACAGACATCACAAAAATACATTAATGCAGTCACTATATTTTCCGCCCGGGTGATAACGTCTGGTTATCATTAGTACTTAAACATCATGGAGAGTCCGCAGTGAATAAAGTTTATTCTCTTAAATATTGCCCTGTCACCGGGGGACTTATTGTTGTCTCTGAACTTGCCAGCAGGGTAATAAAAAAGACATGCCGAAGATTAACGCATATTCTTCTGGCTGGCATTCCAGCAGTCTATCTGTATTACCCTCAGATATCCCAGGCGGGCATTGTCCGTTCCGATATTGCCTATCAGATTTATCGTGATTTCGCTGAAAACAAAGGGCTTTTTGTACCTGGTGCCACAGATATTCCGGTATATGATAAGGACGGAAAACTTGTGGGGAGACTGGATAAAGCCCCAATGGCCGATTTCAGCAGTGTGAGCTCAAATGGCGTTGCTACGCTTGTATCACCTCAGTATATCGTCAGCGTAAAGCATAACGGAGGATATCAGAGTGTGAGCTTTGGTAATGGGAAAAATACATATTCCCTTGTTGACCGTAATAACCACTCTTCTGTTGACTTCCATGCTCCACGTCTGAATAAACTGGTTACAGAAGTTATTCCCTCAGCGATAACATCAGAAGGAACCAAAGCCAATGCTTATAAAGACACTGAACGTTACACCGCTTTTTATCGGGTGGGTAGTGGTACGCAGTACACTAAGGACAAGGACGGAAATTTAGTTAAGGTTGCCGGCGGATATGCTTTTAAAACAGGAGGAACCACAGGAGTTCCTCTGATATCTGATGCAACAATAGTCTCTAATCCCGGGCAAACCTATAATCCTGTAAACGGACCTTTACCTGACTATGGTGCCCCTGGGGACAGTGGTTCTCCTTTGTTTGCTTATGATGAACAACAAAAAAAATGGGTTATTGTTGCTGTATTAAGAGCATATGCAGGTATTAATGGTGCTACGAACTGGTGGAATGTCATACCAACAGATTATCTGAACCAGGTTATGCAGGACGATTTCGATGCCCCCGTGGACTTTGTTTCCGGACTGCCCCCCCTGAACTGGACATACGACAAAACATCAGGCACAGGCACCCTGAGCCAGGGCAGTAAAAACTGGACCATGCACGGGCAGAAAGACAATGATCTCAATGCCGGTAAAAATCTGGTATTCAGCGGGCAGAACGGTGCAATTGTCCTGAAAGACAGTGTGACTCAGGGGGCCGGTTATCTCGAATTTAAAGACAGTTACACCGTATCTGCTGAATCCGGAAAAACCTGGACGGGTGCCGGCATTATTACTGACAAGGGGACGAATGTGACCTGGAAGGTCAACGGGGTTGCCGGTGACAACCTGCATAAATTGGGGGAAGGAACCCTGACCATAAACGGAACAGGTGTAAACCCGGGAGGACTGAAAACGGGAGACGGTACCGTTGTACTTAACCAGCAGGCAGACACTGCAGGTAATGTTCAGGCCTTCAGTTCCGTGAACCTCGCCAGCGGACGACCGACCGTGGTGCTCGGAGATGCCCGTCAGGTCAATCCGGATAACATTTCATGGGGATACCGGGGAGGTAAGCTTGACCTTAATGGTAATGCCGTTACCTTCACCCGACTGCAGGCTGCCGATTACGGGGCGGTGATTACAAATAATGCACAGCAAAAATCCCGGCTTTTACTGGATCTTAAGGCTCAGGATACAAATGTCAGTGTTCCGATTGGCAGTATATCCCCCTTTGGCGGTACCGGCACACCGGGAAACCTATACAGCATGATACTCAACGGCCAGACCCGCTTCTATATTCTGAAATCTGCCAGCTATGGTAACACCCTGTGGGGGAACAGCCTGAATGACCCGGCTCAGTGGGAATTTGTTGGCACGGACAAAAACAAAGCAGTTCAGACAGTAAAAGACCGGATCCTGGCCGGGCGGGCAAAACAACCCGTTATCTTTCATGGTCAGCTGACCGGGAATATGGATGTCACCATTCCACAGCTGCCGGGGGGAAGAAAGGTCATCCTTGATGGTAGCGTGAACCTGCCGGAAGGTACCCTGAGTGAGGACAGTGGCACCCTGATATTCCAGGGGCATCCGGTTATCCACGCCTCCGTCAGTGGCAGTGCGCCGGTCAGCCTGAACCAGAAAGACTGGGAAAACCGCCAGTTCATAATGAAAACACTGTCGCTGAAAGATGCTGACTTCCATCTTTCACGTAACGCCTCGCTGAACAGTGACATTAAGTCGGATAACAGCCATATCACACTGGGAAGTGACAGGGTATTTGTGGATAAAAATGACGGAACAGGAAATTATGTCATTCTGGAGGAAGGTACCTCTGTCCCGGACACCGTGAATGACAGGAGCCAGTATGAAGGGAATATTACGCTGGACCATAACTCAACCCTGGATATCGGCAGCCGGTTCACCGGAGGGATTGAAGCTTATGACAGTGCCGTCAGTATCACCTCTCCGGACGTCCTGTTAACAGCCCCGGGTGCTTTTGCCGGCAGTTCACTGACAGTGCATGATGGCGGTCATCTTACAGCACTGAACGGTCTTTTCAGCGACGGGCATATTCAGGCCGGTAAGAACAGCAAAATCACCCTGAGCGGTACACCGGTTAAAGATACGGCTAACCAGTATGCCCCTGCTGTATATCTGACGGACGGATATGACCTGACCGGCGATAACGCAACACTGGAAATTACCCGTGGAGCACATGCTTCCGGTGATATTCATGCCTCTGCGGCATCAACAGTTACCATCGGGTCTGACACGCCGGCAGAACTGGCTTCTGCGGAAACGACTGCATCGGCGTTTGCCGGCAGTCTTCTTGAGGGCTATAACGCAGCATTCAATGGTGCCATAACCGGTGGCAGGGCTGATGTCAGTATGCATAATGCACTGTGGACTCTGGGTGGGGACTCCGCCATCCACACTCTTACCGTCAGAAACAGCCGTATCAGTTCTGAAGGAGACCGTACTTTCCGTACCCTGACGGTGAATAAACTGGATGCAACAGGCAGTGATTTTGTTCTGCGTACGGACCTGAAAAATGCCGATAAAATTAATGTGACTGAAAAAGCCACGGGTTCAGATAACAGCCTGAACGTCAGCTTTATGAAGGATCCGGCTCAGGGACAGTCCCTGAATATTCCTCTGGTCACGGCACCGGCGGGAACTTCAGCAGAGATGTTTAAGGCCGGCACCCGGATGATAGGTTTCAGTCGGGTGACTCCAACCCTGCATGTTGACACCAGTGGTGGCAATACGAAGTGGATACTGGACGGTTTTAAAGCGGAGGCTGATAAAGCCGCTGCCGCGAAGGCTGACAGTTTCATGAATGCCGGGTATAAAAACTTCATGACGGAAGTCAACAATCTGAACAAACGTATGGGTGACCTGCGTGACACAAACGGTGATGCCGGAGCCTGGGCGCGCATCATGAGTGGTGCCGGTTCTGCAGACGGTGGTTACAGTGATAATTACACCCATGTTCAGGTCGGCTTTGACAAAAAACATGAACTGGACGGAGTGGACCTGTTTACCGGTGTCACGATGACCTATACCGACAGCAGTGCAGACAGCCATGCGTTCAGCGGCAAGACGAAATCGGTGGGGGGCGGTCTGTATGCTTCAGCATTGTTTGAGTCCGGTGCCTATATCGATTTGATTGGTAAATATATTCACCATGACAATGATTACACAGGTAACTTTGCCGGTCTGGGAACGAAACACTACAACACCCATTCCTGGTATGCCGGTGCTGAAACGGGTTACCGCTATCACCTGACAGAGGAAACGTTCATTGAGCCGCAGGCTGAACTGGTTTACGGCGCCGTGTCCGGGAAAACATTCCGCTGGAAAGACGGTGATATGGACCTGAGCATGAAGAACAGGGACTTCAGTCCGCTGATTGGAAGAACAGGGATTGAACTGGGCAAGACCTTCAGTGGTAAGGACTGGAGTGTGACGGCCCGTGCCGGGACCAGCTGGCAGTTTGACCTACTGAATAATGGTGAGACGGTACTGCGTGATGCGTCCGGGGAGAAACGGATAAAAGGCGAGAAAGACAGCCGGATGCTGTTTAATGTTGGTATGAATGCGCAGATAAAGGACAATATGCGCTTTGGTCTGGAGTTTGAGAAGTCAGCCTTTGGTAAATATAACGTGGATAATGCGGTAAACGCAAATTTCCGGTATATGTTCTGATGTGGGGGAAAGGCTGCCGGAAGGCAGCCTTTCTCAGAGATTCTTAAAATATAAAACAGTATTTTCTTAATCATCCTTCTTATGGTAGTTCTGTATGAGCCATGAATATATTATTCATGTTTTGTAAAAACTTACATTGCAAAAAAATTATTCTTTCATGTCTTATAACTTGAAGGGGAGTAAGGTGATTTCATTACATAATGAATTACAAAATGATTTTATAAATACAAGTTGGTGAGTGTGTATATGCGTTATTCTTCTTATGCAAAAAAAACATATAATTCAGGATTACAACGAGCAAGTGTAAATGATGAGCACTTTTCGCTTCTGATTGAAATATCACCAATCAGAAGTGAAAAAACAATAGTGGCTCTTAGAGAATATTTGGTTTATGGTTACTCAAAACAAGAAAGCTGTGACAGAAATAATGTATCCAATAGTTATTTTTGTTTGTGTCTGAAAAAACTGAATTATACCCATGGTATTGTATCTGCCCTGAAATATTTCTATCAAACATAAAATATAATCATAATATCGCTTTACCTCCCAAAATACAGCTGAACTTTATGACTTGGCTGATAAAGTGATACTACGATGAAAACTGAATTTGTTTAAAAATCCCGGGCGTCAGTCCTCTGATTGCTGCAGTATTTTTCAGCAAAATTGATGCCACATAGTTCTCTGGCCGGTGACAATTATCGACATGGTTCGGATTCGCTCCCCGCCAGCACAGCTCTGGCGGTAAACAGCACTACCTTCTGTGGTCAAAAATAGCAACCAGTGTCTGATAGCTTTCATTCTCCGTGATGCGAGTTTCGTAATGTGCGGTGTGAAAAATGCGTATTTTCATGGTAGTAGAACACCCAATAACGGCGTTTTTCAAGCTAATTGTCGCCTTTTGTAATAAAATTACATTATGCTGTTTCTTTTCTGGATTCAGATACACTGCCTGAATATGTTCCCAGTCGACCCTGTAAATAATTCTGTGTAACTGCCGCCGTATTAAAGGTGCTCGCTAAGGCGGTCACCAAACTCGATAATAAAACGGCTCATTGCCAGCCGCCAGTTCTGGATTGGCATACTCCATTTTTTTGACGCCGACTGTATCGCCAGATAAATCACTTTTCGCACCGAGTCGTCCGTTGGGAACACCTTGCGCTTCTTTATCGCCTGCCGAATGACGCTGTTCAGCGATTCGATGGCATTCGTCGTGTAGATGGCCTTGCGGATATCCGGCGGGTAACCGAAGAAGGTGTTGAGATTTTCCCAGTGTGTGCGCCAGCTCTTGCTGATTTGCGGGTATTTTTCATCCCAGACGCCTGCAAACTTATCCAACGCCATCAACGCCGCTTCCTCTGTCGGGGCCTGATATACCGCTTTCAGCCCGCTGGTGACGGCTTTGTAATCCTTCCACGACACGAATTTCAGGCTGTTGCGCACCATATGGATGATGCAGAGCTGAATATGCGTCTGCGGGTACACGCTATTTATCGCTTCCGGGAAGCCTTTCAGGCCGTCCACGCAGGCAATCAGGATGTCCTGAAGGCCACGATTTTTCAGCTCAGTCAGTACACCCAGCCAGAACTTTGCACCTTCATTTTCTGCCAGCCACATACCCAGCAGCTCTTTCTGACCGTCGGTATTGATGCCCAGCGCGAGGAACACCGCTTTGTTAATGACACTCCCGCCGTGACGAACCTTAACCACAATACAGTCAAGATAAACAATGGGATACACGGTCGATTTTGCCATTCAGAGACCTGCTCTTTAACCGCATCGGTCACTTTGGATATCAGCGTGGGCGAGACATCGGCGTCGTACATTTCTTTGAACGTGGCAACGATTTCCCGCGTAGTCATGCCTTTGGCATACAGGGACAAAATCTGGCTGTCCATCTGGGTGATGCTTCTTAATTAGTTGCGGTTCGAAGGTATTTTCACGGTCACGCGGCGTGTTAAGTTCGATCTCGCCATCATCGCACAATACCGTTTTTGACGAGTAGCCATTACGGGTATTAGAGCCTGATTTAGGAGCATTTTTCTCATGACCGAGATGGTCAGTCAGTTCTGCATTGAGCGCCGTTTCGACGGTAAGCTTTGTCAACATGCGTGAAAACTGGTTGAGGTCGGCTTCGGTTTTAAGGCCTTTGGCCAGTTCAGTCGCAAGGGCTTTAAGTTTCTTTTCGTCCATCGTTTGCCTGTCTCCGTTGTTGGAGTGAACATATCAAAAACAGGCAATTACACAATTTTAATTACAGTCTCTATAAAAAGTCAGCGACATATCTTTCATCATTGTAATAGTAATAAAAACACATCAATATTAATGCACTTCAAAAACATAGTTACATAACAACATAATAACTCTGCCTATCAATATATATTTCCAAGCATTACTGCGCTTCCTGTATTGTCAAGTTATTTGATTGCTATGATGTTTATCTGCAAGATGCTAATTAACGACAATAATAATAGACATACAGAAAATTTTATTTCTGCATAATAAGCCTATCATATTCTAATCTATATTTATTTTCAGGAATCATTTTTATACCTAAAGAGATTTTTTCTAACATTTGCTCTGCTGCCGCCTCTGGTTCTTGGAAATTTATGTCTTTTAAATATTTAATGTCATATTTCCACCATTGTGACAATTGAATTTTTTCAATTACTTTTTGGTCAAATCTATAACGTAAAATTTTTGCAGGAACACCTCCAACAATAGCAAATGGAGGAACGTCTTTTGTAACGACAGCACCCGCAGCAACAATTGCACCATCACCGATCTTAACACCGCGCAGAATAACGACTCGAGTACCTATCCAAACGTCATTTCCTATTATTGGAGCTCGTTTTGAAATGCTAAGCGGAAGCCTCTTAGTGTTGTTAAAACCGTCAGCATTAAGCCAATCAGTAAAAGCAGAGCGACCATATTGAAAAGGATGTGTACTTAACCAGTTGACGGGATGCTCCCCATCTCCAATGGATACATCCGGTGCTATACTACAATAATTTCCAATATCAGCACAAAGCCTTCCTCCACGCATAAAAGAATAGGCTCCAACACTGATATTTCCTCGAATTTCTGTTTTTACAAGATGAATGGGGGGAGAGAAGGTTAATGATAAACCTTTTGGTACTCCTGTGTGGTCTAATTTAAGACCAATAGGTTTAAATATTTCCGCTCTTTGCGCGATTGTCTTTCCTGATATGTCAATTATCGTCATATTTAATATACCTTTAATTAAAAAACAAGAGAATCACAAACAAGTTACATTATATATTTGTAACGGTAAATAGTTATAATCATTAAACAAATATGAATGGAGATATAAATACATATAATAAACTTAACATTTATATTTAATACTATAGCAAATTAATATGCGCCTTATCAGGAATAAAACTTACATAATGTTATGGACAAGGCGCTTTTTAAAATACGTTAGAACTTACTCCCTATTATTTTATAATAATGCGAAATAAACTTATTATTAGAGTCTTTGAAAAACATACTCCGGTCCCTGAGATATTTATTTTTTTTCTTACCTTTTAAAAACAATTCGAATATTACTCGTTCAATCACAGCAACTCTATTTTGCTTGCATTCACTTGGTTTGGCTTTTACCTTATCATTTTTATTTTGTTTAGTACTTATTGTATTATTTATATTCTTAACTGGGGGTTCAGACTTTATTTTAACATCTTGAGACGGTGTTGGATTTATAAATAGACTTGCAGCTTCTTTCCAAATCATATTATCAATGGTTTTTTTATCATTTTTATATTCATCTGGGACAAATAGATATCGACGAATGTTAGGACCAGTTGCATCTTCAAACAGAACCCCCTTAAACATTTCTGCATCATTTTTATTCGGTGTTTTTAAGAATGAATCGAAAAGAAAACTTCCTAAACTAGGATCAATATATCCATTTAACACACTGCTTGAATAATTTTCTGCGAGATCGTGAGCCAAAGCCAAAACACCAGAATGTATTTCTTTTACAACGGTTTGTCTTGTGGAATCATCAAATTTACTTTTAACGATTTCAAATCCATTATTAGTTTTAATAGGTTTAATAAAACTATTGTCTGCATCACAAAAAATTGTTTCATAGAAGAATCTATGGCTACATATTCCATATTTTGGAGATGATGGATTTTCAAGATGCACACTATACCCATGCAAGAGAGAACTATCTGAAACATTTTTCAATGCACTATTAAATGTTGCATAATATATACCGTGAATATTTTCTTTATTAAGTATTTTTTGATATGCAGATTGCATTGATGCAGCATAACCGATATCAACTACCGCAATATTCTCATTAGTATCCATGCCGTGGGAAGAAAGATAATCAATTAAGTTTATTCTTTCTTGCTTAGCATTTTCCAAAATTATATCAGAAAGCTCACAAACTAATTGAGAAAGTTTGTCCTTACTGAACTTACCGCCAATAGGATGATCGTAATCCTTTAGACTATATTTTTGTAATACTTCAACAGAATATTGATCTTTAGTTATACCAAAACGATTTTCTAGCCATGCAGATATAGTTGTTGAATATATTGTTTTATATACTTCCACTAATAAATCTTTTTTTGACTTAAATAATGGAATGCTTACAGAACGACGTGATGAGTAAATATAATGTGATTCTATATTTATATCTGGATAAAGGATATTGAAACAATCATATGCCACCTTGGTATCACGCGATAGAAAATATAATTTCTTGATGTTATTTTCTATTGCTATTTTTTTTATCCATGATGTAAACCCAATAATAACAGGACCAAAAGCTTGATAACCAAATTTAAATTTATCAGCACAGTAAGGCGATAATTTCTGTTGACTTTCATCATCGTAATAACGATTTGATATCGTTGTTACCACAGCATCAAGTAATGGTGTTTTGTTTAAGGAAACTGTATCAACCCAGCTTTTCATCTCTGGGGTATAAAATTTCGCAATATCAATAGCCCTTGGTATATGATAGGTATTAATCCCCATACCACTTGGTACTCGAACATCTCCTTCTATATTGTCGCCAATATGTAATATTTCGTTATTATTCACTCTATTGTCATTTATTACATACTTAAATAAATCCCCTGTTTTTTTCTTTAATCCTATTTCAGAAGATAGATATATTTTATCGTACCCTGTTATTTTATTCTTCTGTAAAATTACTTCTATTACATCAGATTTCAAGTACATATCTGAAGTTAATACTATCTTTTTATCTAATTTTTTTGCATGTTCAAATATATCAATTCCCCTTCTTCGAGGAATGATATTTTTTATTTCTTGTTCTATCTCAATATTTTTTAAGCAAGCACATTCTTTATCCGTTAGAAAAAGAATTTCCTTAAGGCAATTATATATTTCATCAAGTGTACATTCTTGTTTTCCATTTTTAATGGCTTTTTCTAATGCTTTGTTTTCAGCAAGAATACGAAATTGTTTAAATTCTTTTAAATTTGACTTATTATTTTTATTGTATTCATTTTCAACCAGATTAAATAAATCTCTTGGGGAATAAAACTTCCTGGTAATCAGAGTATCGAAAATATCAAAAGATATTACTTTTTTTTCTTTTATTATATCAAACAACCCAGATTTACTTTTTTTGTTTTTTGGCTGCGGGCTCTTTGGTGCATTAATTTCTTGAGTTTTATTCCAAAGCGTCGAAACTGTTTGCTTTACACTTTCCACTTTATCTATACTCCTATACCCCCAATAAAAGGATAAGGCATCTCGAGTTTTGTCTTTTCCTGAAAAATAGCTGACAACCGGAACATTATTAACATTTATTAATGGGGACAATATTGAAGCCCAAAAATGCCCATAGAAAATTTCGTGCATCACCGACGTATAATCTTTCTTATGATCTCCGATTGTTATAACTGGTTTGTATAAAAATTCCACATCCTTGCCAAAGTATTTTGCTTCATGAACAACAGATGAGGAAATGGAAAAAACATATTCAATTTCTTTGGACGCCAAGAGATGATAAGTTGGGTCATCATTAAGAGTGACATTTTTAAATTTTTTCAAATAGTTTATTATTTCTTCATCTCCATCTTTAACAAATGGATGTCGGCTATAATAAACATGATTGTATTTCTTAACTACTTTTTCAAAAACATTTTTGAAATCAAGTAAATTTAGCATTTTTCCATTATGGAAGACTGCTTTATCGTTTAGTGTTTGGCCCACAAACAATGCAGAATTATCTTTTAAATAAGATTTATTTTTCCTATAACCTCGATAGTTTTGAACTTTTAAACGATCTGCATATAAATAATATGTCTCACTTGGTATATTGAAAGTGTAAAGTTTGTTATTTATTTCTTCATTGTTTGATTTTAAACCAAATAATACATCATCCATATATCTTATTGGATGCAACCAAATGTCAATATATGTTACTTTTATTTTATCGAGAATTTTTCTTGTTTGCTCTGATAATTCATACCCCACAAGAATAATGTCATTTTTTATAATGCTTTTGATGTATTTTATAGATTCTGAATTTATATCCCTCTCATTGTAATAGAATTGCTTATCCTCAACATACTCTATATTTGACAAGGCAAAAAAATGTTTTCTGTCAAAATTTAAAACATTCCACTTTTTAGTGGAAAAACATTTTGCATCGTAAGATGTCGCTATTTCTATAGGTCGACTGATAAAATCATATACCCAGCGAATATTATTATCCTGCTCTTCCCCGCTAGTCATAAGGAAATCAGATGTTATATATATATGTCTCATCATTCAGCTCCGGAATATTTTTTAAAAATAATCGTCATTATCCTTGCACCCTATAAATAAAATTTACACATTTAATACTGGATGCTTATTAGAAATAGATGATGTGAAGTTATTTCAAACTTACATAAATGATTGCTATTTGCAGGTTTGTTTTACACGATACTCCTCTATCCCCTCCTGAACATCCTCATGAAAACTAACCGCGTTATCATTTTTAAATACAATGGCCACATCGCAAAACTCTTTCAGTGAATTCAAACTATGTGAAACCATCAAAAAACTAGACTCTTTATGCCTTTCTTTAAACAATTGAGCGCACTTCTCTTTAAACCTGGCATCACCGACCGCCGTTACTTCATCGACGATATAATAATCAAACTTAAATGCCATGCTTAAACCAAAGCCTAAACGCGATCGCATACCAGATGAGTAAGTTTTAATCGGCATATCGAAGTACTTACCGAGTTCGGCAAATTCTTCGACAAACTCAATTTTCTCTTTCAGCTCTTCTTGCTTCGCGTATAACCGCGCAACAAATTTTACGTTTTCGCGTCCGGTTAAACTTCCCTGAAATCCACCTGCGAGGCCGACTGGCCATGATATTGTTTTATTAGTGATGATCTTTCCACTGTCGGGGCGGTCAATGCCGCCAATCATTCTCAGTAACGTTGATTTACCCGCTCCGTTGCGACCAATAAAGG
>SKEG01000876.1_pt1 | contig 27584 bp, 31 predicted proteins | sample 4826631 | NCBI WGS metagenome assembly SKEG01 (sample SAMN11008815, study PRJNA524170) | human gut metagenome | biome: Human fecal sample; material: Feces; isolation source: fecal sample from pouch patient p26, p34, p50 | host: Homo sapiens | place: Israel: Tel-Aviv | collected 2016-11-02
ATAACAATATCATTCTTTTCTTTTTTTCCCTGATACTCAAATACACCAATATAGTTTTTATTTTTTAAAATATAATCTACCTTCTGTTTTGAAAATCCATACTTAGCACCTATCTTAGCTAATGAAAGCCCCTTAGACCTTAATTTAAATATATCCTTAACTATTTTAGCTTCTTCTTCATCAATTTCAAATTGACCTTGCTTATTTACTTTATATCCAAATGCGGGCTTACCACCTACCCATTTATTTTCATTAAGCCTTGCTATTCTTCCATTTCTAGTTCTTTCATTGATTACAGCTCTTTCAAACTCTGCAAAACTTCCTAGCATTTGTAAAAATAACATTCCTTGAGGAGTTGATGTATCAAACATTTCCGTTACACTTACTAATGCTACTTCATACTTTTGAAGTTCATAAATCATTGCTAATAAATTATATAAACTTCTATGTATCCTATCATTTTTATAAACTATAATCATATCTATATCATTTGACTTAACATAGTCCATCATATTATCATACTCAGGTCTATCAGTTGATTTACCTGATACTGCTTTATCTATAAATATTTCATCTATCACGATATCGTGAAGTTTAGCGTACATTCTAATTTTATCTTCTTGGTCCTTAAGTGAAGTATTATCTACTTGCATTAATGTTGATATTCTACAATAACCTACTGCTCTTTTTTTCATATCTTCCTCCAGATGTCACTTTTTATATTGTATTTTAACTCTATATTATGTCTAAAAATATATACATATAATTTATTTTTAATTTTTTATTAGAATTATAACATAATTTATATTTTGAATCTAATAATAATTTATGTTATAATTTATTTTATAAATTGTAATATAAAGGATGTGAATATATTGAAAATAGTAAGTTTTTTCAATGTTAAAGGTGGAGTAGGAAAAACAACTTTAACAATATTAACAGCAATAAAACTAAGTAAGCAAGGAAATAAAATATTAATTATAGATGCTGATACTCAAGCAAATTTAACTCAATTTATGTATAAAATTGTACATAATAAAAAAACAATGTTTGAGGCTCTTACTGATAATTCTAGTGCCAAAGAAGTTATAATACATTCTCCAATGTCTGAATATCCTAACATGGATTTAATCCCTAGTGATTTAAGTTTATCTGTACTCTCTGAATTTTTAACAACTAAAACTAATCGTGAAAAAGCTGTATGGAGATGGTTTAAAGGTAATATAGATGAACTTAAAGATTATGATTACATATTTATAGACTTATCACCTTCATATGATCTTATTGCTAGAAATTTCATGTTAATATCAGACTCAATAATTACACCACTTGAATATCAAGATATTGCAAGTATAAGAGGTTGTGAATTATTCTATCAAAAATTTAATCAAGACCTTGAAGAAATGGAAATGACGAATGAAGCTAAAAGAGCTGTTGTTATAAATTCATATACAAATAGGAAATTATCCTCTGGAGATATATTTAGTGAGTATTTAGATACTTTTAATAATATAAAACAAGATTTATTAGAAACAAAAATTAGTGATACTACAATAGTAAAAAATGCTATCTTAAACAAAATGGATATAGATGATTACTTAAAGAAAATGAAAAAAGCACATAAAATTAGAGAAGAATTTAATAACTTTATAGAAGAATTATTAAGAAGGGAAGTGTTGTAAATGGGTTTAGAAAAGTTTATAGACGATGCTAGTGAAGTAAAAATAACTAAAAAGAGTTATAAAGATAAGGTTGATAATGAAATAAAAAATACCTTTGAAAAAGATATAATAGTGTGTCCTGGTTTAAATTTACTTGAAATGGAAGAAGAAAAATCTGTGAAAAAAACTGCTATATCTGTTTACTTTAAAGAAGAAGATTTAAATCTTTTAAAAGCTATTTCTCAAATTAAAAATACTACTGTAAATAAAACTATTATGAATATTTTAGATACTACGATTGAAACTACTCGAGGAAATTTACCTAAAGATTTTGATGTAAATAAGAAGGCTAAAGAGTATGATAAAAGGAATAAAAACAAAGGTAATAGAAGGAAATAAAAAATGACCTATAAATAGGTCACCTCAACTGACACCTAACGGTCGTCAGTTTTTTTGTATTCAAATTTTGCTCTGCAATTAGGACATACTAGTTCTGGCATAGGCTCATCTTCTAGCGGATCTATCGCTCCAAATATTATATCCATTCTAAATTCTTCAATAAGAAATTCTGGCACTCCTTTTTCAAATCCACATGACTTACAGTGGTAATTATATAATTTTTGACCAATACTCATCTCTTCTAATTCTTTTAACATAGTCATACTCCTAAAAATTTTATTTTTTATATTATACCTTATTTTGAGTACGACAAAATAAGGTTACTCATATTTCCAAAATAACCCTTTTAAAATAAGCATATTCGTTCACTTTTATTGGTATCTACTATTCTTATTGGCTTAAATTCATCTATTTCATTAATAATATTTTTATAATTTGATTTATTCAATACATTATATATCAAACCATATTTACGATACCAAATTTCCCATAACATCATTTCATTACCACAACTAGTACATATAAATGGATTTACTCCAAAAGTTTCTATCAATCTTTCTTTAAAACTTCTCTTCTTATTTTTCTGTTTCTGAATTAATTCAAATATATTTCTTTGTTTCATAAAGTTATATAGTTTTACAATCTCAATACTAAGTTTATTTTTCCTTCTTGAATACAATCCATATCTTCTTACAACTCTAAACCCCTTCGGGTGTATATGATTTACTAATTTACCTATAAAATCTAATGCATCCATCCTAACTGTTATTTTTTCTCTAGGATTTTTATTTTCATACCAAAATGTTACGCATTTTCCATCATACTCACTTATTCTATATTCAGCGATAGCTGGCCTCGAAAGATATCTACCTATATATTTTGCTGCTTCCTTTATTTTCGTTAAATCTCTTTGTGCATTCACATAAAATCCATTATTATATTTTTTATATAATCTGTTTATTATTTTTTGTGTTTCTCTATCCTTAAAGTTAGTTTTTATTATATCTAACACTAGTTTTTGCCATGATTTTCTGAGATATTGATATGGTATATGTGATAACTTTTTAAACCATTTATTATTTTTATCTATTCCACCTTCTGTAAATAATGCATGTATATGAGGATTCCATTTTAAATCTGATCCAAATGTATGAACTACAGCAATTAATCCTACTTCGTGATTTCCTTTAACCTTCTTTTTATAATAATGAGATACAACTCCATATGCTGCATCTTGCAATTCTTTTAAAAGCTCACGCTTTTTATAGAAATAATTTCTTAATTCTTCTGGTATTGTAAATACTGCATGTCTATGCTTTACATTTAACATATTCTCTGCTTGCTTTTCAGACCATTTAATTGAATACATTCTCCCACACTTAGTACAGAATTTACTTTTACATGAAAATCCATGAATATATTCTTCATAACAGTTCAAACATTTATGTTTTATATATCCATGCTCTATATTTCCACAATTCAATGCTTTTTCTATTACATTAATTATATGCTGACGCATTTCTTTACTTTTTATTCTTGATAACTTATCTTCTTTAAATTTTTCAAAATGATTTTTTAAAATTATATTTATAATTTTACTTTTTTTATATCTTCTACACTTATTCATATCACTATTATACAGAAGTTTTCCACAGGTTTAAATGTAATATAATGTCCTTGTAAGTAAAAAAGAATCAACTTATAAATTACTTTATAATTTATAAGTTGATTCTTTTTTTTATTTAACATTTAATTTATATTATAATTTATATATTAAATTATATTAAATTTTTTGTAATGAATCTAATTAAAATTATATAATAAATTATATTTAAATTTTATATATAATTTATTATTAGATTATTCATCTAATTATAAATACACCATAATCAGTAATAAACTCTTTTCTATATTTTATAAAGTTTAAAATGAATTTAATTGCACATGTATTCCATTATGTGTATGATATAAATAAACCTTTCATTAAACTTAATGGAAATAAGTTTCTCTCACGTTAACGTAATCGTATATCCAATAAATACTTCGATATTGTTATTTATTGAATATAAAATCTAATATTGCTAGGTTAAGAAAGAGGTTTGCATTATGAGAAAAAAATATATTGTTCCTACTTTACTTATTATTTTTGCTTTTGCTTTGTTAGTAGGAAGTATCCGAATGTTTATAAATTCTTTAAAAGATTCAGCAACTAACTTAAGTATTGATTCTTTGGAACCATTCAATGAGGTGATTCACGCTCCAGATAGCTATAGGATACTTGATTTTGACAAATGGACAGAAGATGGATCTCCTGCTAAGGTATCACAAGTAGAAAATTCTCACATATCTGTTATAGAAGATAGAATTGAATCAGTTCAAAAAATAACAGATATTTTAAATGAAAAAACATTTATACCTATTTTAAAGGAAGAATTCGATATTAATTATAGTGATTCAAACAATATAGTTAAATTCTGGCTTTCAACATACATTGATTGCGAGGCTTCAAAGGTAGACTTTTATCCTTATAACGTATTTATAGATACAGATCTTAATTTATATGTAGAAACTGCAAAAAAAGGTGATCTTAGGTATTTAAAAAGTTCTATAACTGAAGATGAATATAGAGTTATTGTAGATTCGTATAATACTTTATTTAAAGAAAAAGAAGTAGCATAAGCTACTTTTTTCAGATTATAGACATCCGTTATCTATTTTTTATATAAACTTATTGACATTTATATTTTATTTATGCAATATGGATAATAATACCAATAAATAAAATGAAATTAATGGGGGAATTTTGAGATGAAAGAAATATTTAAAATTTCGTTACTATTATCGATAATAGTACTATCATTAAGTACTATTGGATGTAGCGATATAGATAGTCAAGATGAAAATAATCCTGAAATAAATAATAAAGAAAAACAAGAGATATCTCTTGCAGATATACTTGATAGAGATAATGTAACTCCCAATGAACTAGAAAATGTATCTCCTACTTTTGATGAGCTAGAAAATGCTGCAATAAATTATCTTGGCAAAGATTCAGAATCAGATACTAAGTCTAATTATGTAATCTATGCTAATGACTACATAGAAGTACCGATTAGTTTACAAGGTACTTTCCCTGATATATCAGAACTTAACGAAGATGAAATCAATAATGATATAAAAAAAGTAAAGTATTTAAATGCTTTTTATAAATTTATTAAAAATGAATATAGTAACTTCATAGCAACAAATTTAACAAAAGAAAATGTATTGGATGATTTTAATAAACTTGAGATGAAATATAAAGAATTTATACATAGATCTTATATAGAAGGTAAATCAGAGCAAGCTATGATGGCTTATTTTGATATGACTATGGCAGTTCAAAAAGAAGGAATCTATGTCCGTGATTTAATAGATATCAATAAAAACAAAAAAAATAAATCAGAAAGAAAAAGTATTCTTGATGAAATCAATAAAAGTCATTCAGAAATTAGATTAAATAATGATATAAAACTTCAAAACTATTATAAAAATATTATAGAGAAAGTATCATAAAAATTTAAATATATTATTTACATACATAGCAACAAAAAAATAATTAAATAAGAAACATAAGGTCTATATTCGGTGAAACACAAAATAGACCTTATGTTTTTCTATTTATTCATTTGTTTACTTAGCATGATATAAATCATCTTTAATACTTTAATATATCATTATAAATGGAAATGTTGAGTTTGAATCTATACCAGTTGATACAAAGTATGAGTGATTAGTTCCTGCACTATAGAAGGTATTACTACCTTGTGGTGTAGATGGATCAAACATTTCTAGAACGCTTACTAGAGCTACTTCCTTCTCCTACAGCTCATATACCATAGCTAATAAATTGTATAAACTATAATCATATCTATAAACATTTTATCTATCACAATATCGTGAAGCTTAGCATACATTCTAATTATATCTTCTTGGTCCTTAAGTGAAGTATTATCTACTTGCATTAATGTTGATATTCTATAGTATCCTACTGCTCTTTTTTTCACATCATCCTACAAATGTTTATATAAAATAAAAAGAGCTGAGATATAAAATTTACCTCAACTCATCATTTCTAATTTGAATATGAAATACTATCTTCATATAGAGTTTTAGGATCAATATCGGCTTCATTTGGCCACTTAATTGAATCAACACTTACCTTTACTGATTTAAATAAATTTTTATCTTTTAATTCTTGAAAAATCATTTTATCTAAATACGGTATCATATCAAATATTTTCACTTCATTATTTCCAAAGGTTAATATTAATTTATAATTATCTATAGGTTTAACTTCTTTTACACCTAAATACATCTATATATCTATTATCTTAATTTCTCTGAACTAAATTATTTTTTGATATAATTTCTATTACTTTATTTTCTTCTAGTTCTACTATTTGAGCTATTTGTTTTGTTGTAAAACCTAATTTATATGAACGTAATATTGTATTTACTTTCTCTTTATGTTCACCTGTACTAATTAGATTTGCTTTCTCATATAATGCTCTTTCTCTTTCCCAATAAATTTCCATAGTTTGAGGGTCACTGCTTAAATATTCTAATCTTTCTTCTGCTTTTTTTATATCATTATCCATATCTATAAGCTCCTCCAATTCACTCTCTGAAATATCATTTCTTAAAAACATTAACCATCTTTGAAGTTTATCATTTTCTAAGTCTTTGTTATTTAAGTTCTTAAATTTAGGCATCTCTATAAAATGAATTTCTAGTACATCCGTTAACTTATAATCTGTATATTCACTTTCTCTTAGTGTAAACTCTGTATGGAATTTATCTAAATCTATAAAGTTAAAGTCCAATATATTTATAGTTATTACTTTATTTAAGTTACTATAGTCTTCTCCTTTTATTATTCCTCTATTGTAAATTCTTGACCAATAAAACAATGTTCTTCTATCCATATTCTTTTGATCTGTTAATTGAACTTCAATATTTATATGCGTTCCATCATCTATTTTGGCTAATACATCTATTATTCCTGTTTTATTAGTTATTTCATCTGTTGTAAGCTCTTTGTCTTTTATAATTTCAATGTCCTTTATATTTCCTATATTGTTGTATAAAATTGCGTTAAGAAATGCTCTTAAATTTTCTTTGCTCTCAGGCTCACCAAATAACTTTTTAAATATGAAGTCATTGAGTGGTCTTAGTCTTTCCATTTTATCACTTCCTATATTTTTATATACTTTTATAAAGTTTTTTATTTTATTTAAATATAGCTAATTAGGCTTTTATTTTCAATCTAAAGTTTTGTTAAGGTAATTTTATATTATAATTTTACTTAAAAAAGGTCAAGTTTGTCGGCTCAAACTTGACTTTTTAGATTTGAAATAATTTTTATACTTAAGTAATACCAACATTTAAACTTTAAAATATCCTCATTATTTTTTTATTTTTCATAAATCTATTCTAATTTATTTATCAAAGTTTGTCGAATATATAAAAATACATAAAAATGGAGGGATACTCCCTCCATCTATGATTTATTTAACTTCATCTTTTAAAGCTTTTACCTCATCTACTGTCAATCCTGTTTTTTGAGCTATTATTTCTATTGATAGTATATCAAGTAGCCCCTTTGCTATTTCTATAGCCTTCTTTTTTTCTCCAGCTTTTATACCTTCTTCTTTTCCTTCTTCAATAAGACTCTTTCCTATTTCAGTCACTCTTAACTCCTCCTTTACTCTTTCTAAATCTTTACCACTTAAAAATTTATTAGCAAAAGCATATAAAATAGATTCCATATCTCTTTTATATGGACTAGTTATTTCTTTACTTAACTTTATAGCCTTTAATATTTTTTCACTTTTATCCATTTTTCCACCCATAACTGGTGTAAATGTAAGCTTTATAATATCTTGTTTATCTATATCTTTCCCACTAGATAGCTTATCTATTATTTCATCAAAAACTTTATCGCCATCTTCATTAACCATAGATATAGCATTTACTTTATAAGTATTTATACCACAATTATATTCACTAATTGGATTTTTGATATCACCTGAGTAAACAACATATGTGATAACTTCTTTTTTAGTTTGATGATTAAGTAGTGCTTCATAAGTTCTAAATCTCATTAAATCATCTATTCCCTTATCAGTTGTTTGAAACTCAAAATGTATATAGCTATCATCTTCCATTAAGAATGTATAATCCATATACATGTTTTTACTTTCTAAAACAACTAATTCCGTTGGACCATTATCTTTTACTTTTTTATCTATTCCAAAGAACTTAAGACCTTCTTCTGCGAATATATCCATTGCTCTTTTCATTATAAAATCTTCATAATTTGGCTTTTTCATTAGTTCACCGCCTTAATTTTTAATATACTATATTAATGTATTGATTAAAAGTATATAATATAAATATATATTTTTCTGAAATTAATAATATATCTAAACCATCTTAACCATCTTAATTAAGCTGCAATTAATTAAGGTGGTTTATTTTATATTCTCATAAAACTTAATGTATTGATTTAGAATATAGTTTAGTAACTCTTGTTGAGTTACTCCACTATCTTTTAGATCTTCTGCAATTTTCTCAAATCCTTTTTGAACTTCTACATCTAGCTTTAAAGTCTTTGCTCTATAGTCCCTTTTTGCTTGTTTGAAGTTATATATATCTCTTACTATATCTTCTTTTTTCTCAATATTACTATCTGTAATATCTTTGTAATATTCATTTTGACCATCTAGTATTGCCTTTATTCTATCTACATTATCCATTAAATATATAAGGCTATTTTTTTGATGATTTGATATCTCTAATTGGTTGTAATATTATTTATTACTGGAATACTACTTTCTTTTTTCGGGGTACTTTTTATATTACTTTCTGTAATATTACTGTAATATTTCTTTCGTCCCCCCGCTTGTACATCAGTATTTGCAAGGATATACTGCTTTTTACTCTGGCTATATTTATACCCAAATTTAGAGAAATTCTTACTTATAGTCTTTCGTGATATCTCAACTTCTTCTGAAAAAGCAGTTAATGTTTTACCTTCTTTTAGTATGTTATTTACATACTCTATTTGAGCTAATATATCTAAGTTTTTGAATTGTTCCTTGTTCATATTATCATCTCCAATAAATATTACTTATTGTAATATTATATATTACTTATTAAGTCATTTCTGTAATTTTTTATATTAAATTTTAAATATAATTGTATTTTTTATTAAGTACATAAAAAAAGAGTTTAAGTGTGATCATAAAATACTTAAACTCTTCTTATTTGTATTTTCTAGTCAATTTTTTCTTCCTAGCTATTTCACTTAATGATAAATAAATATCTACTCCTACATCTTTATAATTTAAAATATTTTCATATTAAAAACTTATATATTTCTACTCTTCTTCTCCAAATTCAATCTTAAAATCTCCTATAACTTTTCCATCTTTATTATAAACATTGATAGTTCTTTCCTCAGAACTATCTTTTCTTACCTCCTCTTCATATACATATCCTTCTATACCATTTGTTGCTTTTGCCAGTATCATTCCTTTTTCATTATACATATACTCACGTTCTTTTAATTTTTTATTAGGTATATCTAAATTTTTTAATATATCTTTATAATTTTCAAAAACATTCTCTACTAACTTATCACTATTTTTATTATACGGAGATATCCATTTAGCTTGTTTAAAACGCCAATTAGAAGATAAGTTATTATATTTCATATCTCCACCTGTAGTAAATGTAGAGTAACCATCTGCATATCTAGTAGTTACACTTACTGCAGTTGTTCCATTTGTATTATAATAATATGGTGTTGCTGCTATTAATGAATACTCCGTTCCCCATAATGTCATAGATAGCCCCATATCTTTTGCTGGTTTAGGTGAACCAACTGTTAGAATTCCTCTTGCAGCAGCTTGTCCCATTGATGGCTTAGTTAATATTGATGAATTTACTGTATAGTTACCTTTAGTTACTGAACCTGTTGGATGAGTTCCCTTCGATTCAATCTGAACTAAAGATGTATTACTTGCTATCAAACTACGTGCATTTACTATTGACGTACTAGCTAAGCCTATTATCGCCAATGATACAACAATTAAACTCTTAGTTTTCTTCCTTAATAACATACTTATTTCCTCCTCATAAAATTATTATTTTATGTATTAATCTATTTGGCTAATTTAAATCATTCTTCCCCGTAACATAAATTGGTTTAAATAAAAAAGCTTTTATAAGAATCAGTAATTATTAAAATTATCTAAATACTAACTCTTTAATTTTAGCTATAGAATTATATTTCACCATTAATTTACTGTAAAATAAATGTTATAAACTAGCATAGAATATACATCTAAATTTTAATTACTCTAACTATATTTTTCTATAAAAATATAGTTTTGTAACTATTCGTATTTTTTTTTTGATTCATTTTGTTGTTTTATTAACTATTTTGTATTATATATGTATCTATAAACCCTTTATCCTTGGCCAATTTAACCTGATTTATAGCATTATTTTTATCTTTAAAAGCTCCAATACAAACCTTGTATAAAACATCACTTGCAACAGCTTCTAATCCAAATAAATCTATTAAATTATCCCTAATTACTAGAGCTACCGCTTTAATATTACTACTAACATTTAAATCTCTTTCCGCATTAACATTAGAAATAAAATCAACCTCAATTAAAGCAGCAGGCATATTGGTATTTTTAAGTACAGAAAGTTTTTGGCTTTGCTTAACACCTCTATTTCTAGCATTAAAAATATTTGCTACATCCTCACATAAACAATTAGAAAATTTATTTAACTTATCATTTTTATTAGAATACTGCCAAACTTCAACACCTCTAACACTGCTATCTGTAGCTGAATTAATGTGAATTGATAAAAAATAATCTGCTTTAAAATCATTTGCAATCTTAGCTCTTTCACTCAATGATAAATATACATTAGATAGCCTTGTAAACTTAACTTCAAGCTCATAACCTTTAAGTAATTCATCAAGTTCCTTCCCTATAGCTAAAACAACATCTGCTTCATGTGTTTTATTTGGTCCAATAGCTCCAGGATCATGACCTCCATGTCCTAAATCAATAACTAACTTTCCCATAAATACCTCCCCAATTTATGTATTTCTCTATTATAATAAGTATATTATCTTTAAAATGTAAAATTTATTTTTATTCGATATGATAAAACCTACAGACATTTTTAAACCTGCTCACTATCATTTGTATTAAAATCAAAACTTTTAAGCTCTATACCCTTAATTTCTCCATTAATCCAACTATCTCTTACCTTTTCTTCCTTCTCATTCATGCTATGTACTTTCTTACTAGATCTATTTCTCTTTTGACCACTGCATTTACTAGTCTTTTGAGCATTTAAGCTGACTTTATTTAATTTTTTCTCTTTAGCCTGCTCCTTTTTCTGTTGTTTCTTCTTGTATTCCTCAAACTTCAAAGCTCCAAAACTTTTAATCATTGCCTGCTCTGTTATAATCCATGTTCTTCCCATCTTCTTTACCTCTTCACCAATAACGAACTTACCACGTGCCACTTGCTTTCTTAAACATGAATCATCTATTCCATAAATCTCAGCTACTTCAAGAAATGTATATAAACCTCCAAAACTACCTTTCACTCCAATACCCCCTACAAACTTGTATATTTCAATTTTTAATATATTAAACCTCTTATAAAAACTCATTTTTATATTCACGAAAACGTGAAATATTAATAAATTTAGCACTTATAAAATTCACATTTACGTGAATTTCAAGTAATCTTTAATTTATACATAAATGCCGAAATTTCCTTTAAAAGCTATATTTGCACCAGCATTGGATAGCGGAGCAATGGTTTTATCCAATGCGGTATATTAGGGTTAAAGTATAATACCGAAACCAGGTAAATAGGCTAATTTTGTTTATAGATGAAATTAATATTTAAAAAACTTGTAGAGTAACTTATCTAAAACGTGGAGGTTTAATAATCTTTATTGATTCATGCACCAATAAAAGCTAGACAAAGGGCATTGGGCTTAGGGCAGTGAATGGCTATCCCTAAAAAGCTACGAACACAAATGAACGAATAAGATACGTAGCAGACTTGATATGTAATATGATGTTTGCGAAGTATGTTAGTAGTGAATTGTGTGAGTGCTTTAGGGATTAGTCAGAGGGGCATGGCCGAAAGGCCTATCTTTTCTTTTAATCAAGTAATTAACTAAAAAATATACGCTTCAAACTGACACATAACTCACGATTAAAAGTGAATTTGAGTTAGCGATTGTAGCGAAAATCCTTTTGAGCGTTCTTTGCTCAAAAGATTGAAGCGTAAAGCGCGGTGGCGATAGCCAAACTCCATAAAAATCAACTCAGAGTCTAGGAATATCAATAAGTATATATACAGTAATATAAGAATAATATTAAATATTACAACCAATAATCCACTTCATAAACTATAAAAATAATTGATTAAATTATATGAGCTTAAAAAACATTTTTTATATAAAATTTCATAAATCAAATACAACTAAAAATAAATGATGCAGTAGTTTTTTAGTCTGACATCACAGTTTGCAGCGGTTTTGGCTGCAATCTGTGATGTCAGACTTGACCCTAAAGATTTTGACCCCAATATATAAATAAAGATAGTTGAGATAGGAGCGGTTTTTGCTCCTACTTCAACTATCATCATATACTATTCTTAAATTAAACCCTTTTTCTCTTACTTTTACTAAAATAAAGGGATTGGAGGAGGGGGAGCAGAGAGCGCGGTGGGTGAAGTATGTCCAATGCTGAAACGAAGGAAATAGTAAGCAAATAAATAAAGCTACAATATAGCTCATATCATAATCAAAAAATCCTATGTAATATGAGCTATATTGTAGCATCACCTTGTATGCCTTATTTTTTACGAAGTGAAAGCATTGGACATACAGGGGCTGAATAACCGAAGGTTTAAAAACCATAAGCTCTCATAAAATCTTTTTACCAATGCGAAGCATCTATAAACAAATTTTATGAGCTATATCCATAATCTTTCCACCTCTTTATTTTTCATTTATTAATTTATGAATTAACCCAACAGAACAATTATATCTCTTAGCTATCTCTTTTATAGTATTTCCATCTTCCCTAAGCCTTCTTATCTCATCAACCTGATCATCAGTAAACTTAGCCTTTCTGCCAGCACCTCTAGCATTATGCATTAAAGAATTTTTCTTTAATTGGTCCATTTCGTCTAAATTTCTCTTAAAATCTTTATCCTTTAATTTTAAATACTCATTAAAATAATATAAATAATCTTTTTTATATTTTTCAACATCATCTTCTAATCTTTTATTATTTCTTTCTAATCTAGCTATAACATCATTTAAACAATCTATTTTACTCTTTAGCTCCTCTATTTCTACCTCATAAGATTCATCTTCAACCAAACTATCATTATTTGATGTACCTAAAGTTATATAATAGCAATTTCCATTGGAATACATATCAGTACTTACCGACTTAAATCCATCCATAAGTTTTTTAAACTTCTTTGTAGATAAATTTAAAAACCTATCAGTCTTATGATTAACGCCCCACATAGCCACCTTATTACCATCTTGAGAAATCAAAATCTCAAGATCATCATTTATCATATAACTTTCCCTTTTACAGTTATACATTTTAGTATGTTTATCTAATATTTCATTAAATATTTTCATATCATCATCCATTCATAAATTAATTTATGAATATACTTTACCATTATATCTAATTTCATTCAATAATTAATTTATGAAAATTATAATCTAATCTTTTCATAAATTCTCCATAAAAAAATCATGAAAAAAACTCCACAACTATATTTTAGGACTTTGTACGTGAAACAAAATATACTTAAATTAATCAAAACTAAAATTTGCTTCGCTCATGTCATATGAGACATTGTCCGTTGCTTAAAAGGAGGTAATAACATGGAAAAACAAAGACTTGCTACAAGTGTAGTTGAGGCTAAAAATCCATCATCTTTAAGAGTTAAATTTGACTGTGGGTTAAATGATAATGGAAAAACAATAGTAAAATCAAGAACTTACTCAAACTTAAAACATGATGCAGCTGCTCTTGATGTTTACAACGTAGCAGATGCCTTAGCATCACTTCAACAACATGACGTATTAGAAATAGCAAAAATAGATAACACAACATTAGCTTAAAATTAAATTATAGGAGGATTATTTAAATGGATGGAATAGAAGTTAAATTATTAATGTCATTTATGACTAATAGCGGTAGGAAAGTTAGCTTGTTTGTAACAGATCCAAGAGAAGATGTTACAGAAACAGAAATAAAAGAGGTTATGGACTTGATAATTGAGAAAAATATCTTTGCTCCTAATGGTGAAGATATCGTTAGTGCAAAAGATGCAAAAATAGTTCAAACTGAAACAACAGAGTTTGATTTAATAGTAGCGTAACACATGAAACATTAGAAATGCCCTTCTAAGCTTCTGAAGGGCTTTCTTAATAATTTAAAATATTATTTGGAGGAATATATCATTGGAACTAGATTTAATGCAATTAGTGGCTAATTTAGGCTTTCCTGCTATCGTGACTATGTATTTACTTGTACGTATAGAAGGAAAACTAGAAAGTTTAAGTATTGGTATTAATTCTTTAAACTCAAATATAAGTGAATTGAATAATAAAATATAAAAAGCTACACATCCCAATATTAATCAGGTGTGTAGCTTCTTTGTTTTAAGCACTTTTTTTATGCCTATTTATAATAGCTCTTATGTAACTTTCAGACATATTGTATTTAGCTGCTAATTCTTTATGATTAAATCCATTGTACTGAGATATAATTTCTCTGTCTCTAGCATCTTTGTATATCATTTTTTCAGTAGGAAAGTATACTGATGTCCCTCCAAATTCTTTAAATAAAGCCTTTATTTTGTCTATTCCAAGCTCTATAGCTATATTTTCAAATTGTGGAGGTAAGTCACTTATCTTTAAATCCATAAAATATCCTCCTATAAATTAGTTTTAACATTCTCAAATCAAAATACTTTTATATGGATATTCTACATATATTTTTAATTTCCTACTAAAATTATATTATTTATATCTTTTTTAACTTTTTTAAATCTTTCGGCATACTTGGTTGATGTACTATCCAAGTACATGTTGTATTTGCAGACAGCACTGCAACAAACATGGCTAAATAACTAGATTTTTTTAATGTTTTTAATATAATATTTCTCATACTAATCTCCCTTACTAAATAATTGCTTTAAAACACCTAAACATAACATCATATTTATCCAAAATAAAGAACTGCATGTATATGCTGATAGTTCTCTTAATTTATCTATTTCCATAAAAATCAATGTTAATATGTAAACAACACCCGCCAATATTCTAGATATTTTTTTATATTTTTTTATCTCTCTTAAAGTTAAAGGATTATTTCTATGCTCAATTGGAGCTAGTATAAAAATTCCTGTATAACTTAATGTTGAAATAATAAAAATCATTAATGTATATATTTGAGAATCCACATTCGATGATATATTTATAGTTAATATAAATATTAAAATAAATATTAATAAGCATTTTGTATAATTATTAGCATGATATCCACCTGCAAACTGTCTTATTGGACAATAGCATATTAAAAATGCTATTGAATAGAAAATCTTATTAAATAATAATCCTATACTTAATACAATTGCTATATTTACAATAAATGCAATTAATACTTCAAATCCATATTTATATACTTCATAATCATCTTGATTTATCTCTTTATTCTCAATTAAAAAAGATGTTATTTTGCTTGCATATGATTTAAACATGTTGTCCTCCTAAATCTTATGCGTTGACAATAACATCTTTTTTTATTTTATTCAATATATTATGCTAAACTGGTCAATATATAAACTTAACTGGGCATATTTTCTAAATTTATATATTTATTTAATCCTATTTTTATAATTTAAATAAATCCCTGATATTGTAAATATTATAAATGACATCAATGGCTTCACACTAATATCAAATGTATTTTTTTCAATATTAATAGATAATAAATTTACACCCATTAGTTCATTTGTATTAAAATAGATATTCATATCAAACATATATAATATACTTATTATTATAATCATTTGGATATATATAAATAATAATCCCTTAATTCCATTAATTAAAAAGTTCTTGATTTTATAACACTCCATAATCAAATATGCCAATCCCAACCTTTATGTACATTCCCCTATTTTTACTAGTTGCAGCTAATACAACACTACCAAATACAATTATATTTTTTAATTTGATATTCAACTCACTCTGAGTAACTGGGTATTATCTAAGCATAACTGGTCAATTTTTAAGATAAAATATAAATTTAATAACAAATTTGTCATCGTAAAAATCAATCTTTATCTCCCCCATTGTATTTATATACAGCATATCTTAGGTTAACTAATTTTTTGTATACCATCTATTATCTTTTAAAATGCTTATCTATAACAAAATATTTACCCAATAACATTGCCGTAACAGATATAAAAATATATATAAATATATTTTTTATAAACATCATACTTATAAAAACTACTAGGGCATAATATATAATAGATATTAGTGCATAATATTTACTCATATTATTGAGGCCTAACTCTTAGATATTGATTAAATCTATATGATACAAATATCCCATTTGGACAATATTCACCTGATATAACTGGCAATATTGCAGCTAAAAGAGTGCCTGCTAAGCTTGCTCCTATCCCTGGAATAAGCCCTACTAAAAAACCTAATGCTGCTGATCCACCTACTGCTACTAAACTTGTTTGGAATGAATTTAACCATAAATCAAAACCATTTTTATACATCTTTAGCTCTGATCTACCAGATGCCTTTGTCATATTTTCAGCTAATGACTTCATTTCATCTGTAATTTCTATATTATTTATTTTAGCTGACTCAATTGCCATTTCATCAGATATTTGTAATGAAAATCCATCTTCAGTTACATTTTTTATATTATTAGAAACTATAATATTATTTAATAAATTTATATAATCATTATAAATATAAAAATCTGATTTTGAACTTTCTGATAACTCGCTAACACTTATATCTAACTTATATTGATTATCTTCTAAGTACACAAAATCTTCAAATGACTTTGATACTCTTTCTATTTTTTGAGAATATGTCTCTTTACTATTTTCCATAGCTGATGCCGTATTTAGCATCGGTATTGCTATTGTAACTCCAACTAATGCTAATGCTATGCTCTTTGTTACTCTTTTCTTAAAACTCATAATTTTCTCCCCCTCATTTAATATAAATTTATATTTTATTTCTTCTCTATAACTTGAATTTACATTTTTTTAATTTGATATTCAATACACTATGAGTAACTGGGTATCATATGAGCATAACTGGTCAATTTTTAAGAGAAAAAATAAATTTAATTACAAATTTATCATCATCAAACTCAATCTTTATCTCCCCATTATATTTATATACAGTATCTTTTATATTTTTTAAACCTATTCCATGCATAAATTTATCTTTTTTATTTGTAATAAAATTATTATTTTTTATATTAATCTCATTTATCTTGCTATTTTCTATTTTTATAAAACAAAAGCTATTTATATATGTAACATTTACTGATATATATTTATCCTTACTATCATCTAAAATCTTATCGCAGGCTTCAATTGCATTATCTAAAGCATTAGAAAAAATAACACATAAGTCCATCATATCTATAAAATCTAATTTACTAAAATCTGCAACTATATCAAATCTAATTCCTTTATCTTTACATAATTGATATTTTTCACTAATTATAATATCAAGTATTTTATTTCCAAAATTAAAATTGATATAACCTATATTTAAATCTAAACTCTTTACGTATTCCTTTACATCTTTTTCATTACTTAAATTAGAAATACAAATCATATGATTATTAATATCATGATAAATTCTTTTTATTTTTTCTTGATTTTCTTCTATCTTCTTATAATACCTATATTCTAAGTTTATTTTTTCTTTCATAAATTCATTTTCTATCTTAAATTTATTACTTATTATTATCTTATAAATTATAATTAATAGTGAAATACTAGATAGTAAAATCAAAAAAGATATGAGAATTAGATTAAAATTATCTATTAACTCTATATCTAAGTTTGAAATACCTTGTTTAAATATAATTAAAAGACTTAAGATATTTGTACATATCGGTATTCCAATATATATAAAGTCATTCTTACTAATTTGACTAAATAATTTAAAATACTTAACCATTAAAATTCCAATAAATAAAAATGATTTAGCTAAAATTATAGTTTCTAGTCTATATAAATTAGGACTTAATAAAACACTTACATCTATGTTATTTACATAAACTATGCTACTAATACTAAGAGCCTCTATACCTATTAACATCATCCAATAAACAAGTGGAATTGTTAAGGCTTTTGATAAATTAACTTCATAATTTAATTTAACGTAAAGTATACTTAACATAATAGATATAAAAACTCTTACATTCGGAAAAATCCCAAGTAAATTCATAGCAAACGCAATTCCTAAAATTAATAAAAAACTAAAGAAACTTTGATTTTTACTAACTTTTTTTATACTTAAATCATTTATTAAAATATATAATGAAATCCACTCTATAATTAAAATAAATATATCTAATAGTTTCCAAAATATCTCACTATTTAACATAACTTATCCCCTAAAACTTCTATTAACCTAGCTTTTAATTGTTTTTTTTTATGTTTACTAATTGGTATTGTAGAATTATTTATATAAATATCTGATACATCTATTTTATTGATTTTTTCTAAGTTTACTATAAAACTATTATGACATCTAAAAAAGTCTTTATTTAATAGTTTCTCTAATTTCCTCATACTCATTTTTATTATTTCATGTCCATTTATAGTATGTATTATTAGTTGCCTTTTGCTTGTTTCAATATATAAAATATCATCAAATTTAATTTTAATTAATTTTGATTTATCGTTAATTGTTAAAAAGTCATTTTTCTTTTTTATTATATTTTCTATACATTTACCCATATTATTTTTAAATATATTGTATTCTATTGGTTTTAACATATATCTATATGCATTTACTTCATATCCTTCACAAACATAATCTAACACTGATGTAGTAAATATTATTTCTACATTGTTGTCAAACTCTCTTATTCTTCTAGCTACATCCATTCCATTTAATCCATTCATTTGAATATCTAAAAATAATAAATCTATATTATTAGGATAATTACTTAAAAGATCTTCCCCTGATACAAATTCTAAAACTTCATAGTTATGAAATTCATTAAAAAAATCATCGATATAGCCCTTCACTAAATTTATATGAAGACTATTATCTTCACAAACTCCGATAAAAATATTTTTATCATTCATAAAAATGCCTCACTCCCTTCACCACACCACATATTTATAAAGACCCATTTCATGTCACCCCTCCTATTGGAGAGCTTATTTTTTATACTTCTTTCTTTAACCGCTGAACTTGTCTTACTGAAATCTTAAGTTTTTCGGCTATATCTTTATTTTTTAAACCCTTTCTAACTAACTCTCTAACTTTATTTAACGTATTAACTTTCTCTTGCTCTCTTTTAGTTAAACCCTCTTCATTTCTTCGGTCTGCTCTTCTTTTCTCATTCTTTCTATCATACTTTTCATCAAGACCTATAATAGTCTTCATATGCTTTTGCTCTTTGCTTGTAATCCCTAATCTATCAATTAATGTTTCATTCTTATACCAATAACCTTCTTTATCTCTCATACCTTTAGAAACTCTCTTGCGCTCACCACTTCTTAATCCTTGCTCATACGCTATAAATTTATCTATAGCCTTTGGTATACACCTTAAAACAGCTTGTACTTCTGTTTCTTTAAGTGGCTCAGTAAATGCATTATTAAACTCTATAACTATATTTTCAAGTTCATAATTATCTCTAACATAAATACCTTTCCAGTATGCAAAACAATGCACTGCCATATTTCTATACCCTGTCATTTCATACTTTCTAAGCCTGCATAAGGTTTCTAAATCATTGGCTCTTTCCATATGTAAGCTATATGAGTTAAAGAATCTATTTGAAATAACCTTGTTATCTATCTTTTTAGTTTGCTGCATCTTTAATTGATGCGTTTTAGGTTTATAGTTTAAATACTCTTCTCTTAATTCATACATAGAATACTCTACATCATTGTCTATATATAAAACCTCACAATTAGCGTCACATTTAGAATTTATAGTACCAGGTAATCTAAGTACCCTTGCACCATCTGTAGCCTTTTTATCGGCTCCTAAATGCTTTAAATTATAATATATATAATCTTGTAGTTCTTGCCATGTATTTAAGGCTCCAAAAGGTGCATTTTGTATTCTCCAATAAAGATGTACACCTCTTCCACTATCTGTTACCATGGTTGGCTTAGGTATTTTACCTTCATAATGCATTATCCATATCATATAAACTGTTTCAGCCTTTTCAAGTCCCATGCTTTCACAGTCTATATCTTGAAATAATGCTCTAAATTGTCTTATATTTTCTACTCTTCTTTTTGGTATATACATTGTATTTGGCGCTAGAAATACATCTTCTTTTTTATGTAATTCTTCTACAATGTCTCTTAGTCCATCATTTTTAGTATTATATATTTTAATAGTTCGCTCACCACTATTATTTTCATCATCTAATTTTAATATTTGTATATAACCATCTGTACTTTCGTTATATAAATGGTCACAAAAGTCTGTCATTTGCATAAAAAAATTCCCCTCTACTTTTAGTATGTTGACACTAAAGATAAGGAGACTCACCGATTTTTTCAATAAGTAATACTTAATCTAAATTAAAACTTATTGATTTATGAATAAATTTTATACTGTTTTAAATATCAAAATTATTGATGTTTATGAATTAATATGATAATATTAATTCATAATAACAATATAAAAAATTCTCTGATGAGAGTTCTCTCTTATCTAGAGTGTGTATATAAAAAGCTAGGAATAAGTCGCCAAACTTATAAGATTCCTGGCTTTTTTGATTTTTATTTTCGATTTCTTTATTTAAATTTTAACATAAAATGACGCTTTAGTATATAAAATTTAAGAAGCTACACATCCCAATATTAATTAGGTGTGTAGCTTCTTTGTATATCATTTTTTCAGTATGAAAGTATACTGATGTCCCTCCAAATTCTTTAAATAAAGCTTTAACTTTGTCTATTCCAAGCTCTATAGCTATATTTTCAAATTGTGGAGGTAAGTCACTTATTTTTAATTCCATAAAAAATATTATTAAAAACCGTAATTTTATTTTTTAGACATATTATAAGCTATAATAATCATCATAATTACAGTTATTCCATATATATATATTCCATTCAATAATGCATCCATACTTTACCTCTTATTTTTTATATACTTACTCATATTATTATGGCTCTAGTATAAATTTAAAGGAACCGTATGCCAACGAACCATCATACGAGGTTGGGCTCGTTATTTTATATGGCATAGGAAAAGCGATTACTTGAAATAAAGAACTTTCATTAATATCTGGAAGAGTTAATTCAAATATTTGTTTTTCATTAGGATTTAAATTAAAATATTTTACATTTGAACCATTATTAAATGCTACTTGATTCCAGTCACTGAACATAACTACTGCATAGTCTAAATTTTCTTTACTATAGTTTCCTAATGTTATATACACTTTATCACCGCTCTTGCCTCTATATATAGATTGTTGTTCAAACTTATTAGAGCTTATCCATAAATTATCAATTGGACCTTTACTTGAAGATGTAAAATTACTTTCATACTTGATATTTTCATCACTATTTTCTAAATTAAATCTTTTGGACAGAACTGTTTGGAGTGATATAATTTCACCTACATCAAAATTTTCCGGCATGAAATTAGGATTCTTTATAACTATATAGGTTAACTCCTTACTATTTTTAGGTATTTCTATCTCTATATCAAGAGCTATTTGGTCTACTTTTTCTGTACTAAATAAGTAGCTATTATGCATTTTTCCATTGATTTTAATTGGAGATAGTTCAAAATCAATCATAGCAATTAATAAATAGTCTCTATTTTCATCTATCTTCTGCATCAAATCAATTGTATGATGAACAGTATTATTATTTGACATATTAATAGTATTTCCATCATCTATTAAATTTCCATTATCATCAAGTACTCCTATTGCTACGTATGTATCAAATTCATTTAAATATGATAATTGTTTATTTCGCGTTTTTAATTCATTATTTGTTATATTATTATAGAAATATATAAAAATCAGAACTATTATAAAAACAATAATAATAAATGTTTTTTTTGTTTTTAATCTAGTTAAGAATTTTACCATGAGTCACGTGTTTCATGATTTATAGTATAGTATCCAGCATCTCTATATTCATGATTCCCTAAAGCCCATTTTCCCCATGACGTCAAACCTGAAGGAGTTGCTGTTGCACTTACATAAGATGAGTTCTTCATAGAGTCAAAATCAGACGCATTAAGAGAACCATTACTATTATAAACTCTTGACCTAGCTGATACATAATCAATTGATCGAGTTACGCTTGATGATGCTATAGCTTTTATAATTCCAGACTGACAACGTATTCTAGATGTTACCGTATACGCAGAACGAATATTAAAAGGTGTTTCTGTATCTAAAGACTTTGAAGGTGTAGATTTTTCAGCTACTGGCGAAAGATCTACTATTGTTTTATTTGTTAGTTTTCCTAACTCACTAGAACTATCTGCAAATGATAGTGTTCCAGAAGTAATTAGACTTGAAACTATAAGTGTAGAGCATATAATTTTTTTTATTTTCATAAAGTACCCCCTTAATTTTCATAAAGTACTTGCCAAATTTATAAAATTAGACAGTATGTAATCAGTTCTCTATATTATTATAAATTCCTTCTCTATATAGTTAAATAATAACTATATAGAGAAGGGTAACCAATATAAGATAGCAGCAATATAAAAAGTAATAGAGTAAATTTCTTCATCTGTAAATCTCCTTATGTAATAGAATGCTCCATTATAATACTACCGTACACAGCCCACAACCACATATTTATAAAGACCCATTTCAGTTGACAAAAAATAATACTAAATTTCTTTACATAATTTACTCACTGCTTGTCTACTTATTCCTAGTTCTTGAGCTATTTTAGACTGATTTAATCCTTTACTTAAAAATACTTTTATTTTCTCTATTCTATCTTTCTTATCTTGTTCTCTCTTAGTTAAACCTTCTTCATTTCTTCTATCTACTCTTCTCTTTTTATTCTTTCTATCATACTTTTCATCAATTCCTATAATAGTCTTCATATACTTTTGCTCTTTACTTGTAATTCCTAACCTATCAATTAATGTTTCATTCTTATACCAATAACCTTCCTTATCCCTCATGCCTTTAGAAACTCTCTTACGCTCACCACTTCTTAAACCTTGCTCATACGCTATAAATTTATCTATAGCCTTTGGTATACACCTTAAAACAGCTTGTACTTCTGTTTCTTTAAGTGGCTCAGTAAACGCATTATTAAACTCTATAACTATATTTTCAAGTTCATAATTATCTCTAACATAAATACCTTTCCAGTATGCAAAACAATGCACTGCCATATTTCTATACCCTGTCATTTCATACTTTCTAAGCCTGCATAAGGTTTCTAAATCATTGGCTCTTTCCATATGTAAGCTATATGAGTTAAAGAATCTATTTGAAATAACCTTGTTATCTATCTTTTTAGTTTGCTGCATCTTTAATTGATGCGTTTTAGGTTTATAGTTTAAATACTCTTCTCTTAATTCATACATAGAATACTCTACATCATTGTCTATATATAAAACCTCACAATTAGCGTCACATTTAGAATTTATAGTACCAGGTAATCTAAGTACCCTTGCACCATCTGTAGCCTTTTTATCGGCTCCTAAATGCTTTAAATTATAATATATATAATCTTGTAGTTCTTGCCATGTATTTAAAGCCCCAAAAGGCGCATTTTGTATTCTCCAATAAAGATGTACACCTCTTCCACTATCTGTTACCATGGTTGGCTTAGGTATTTTACCTTCATAATGCATTATCCATATCATATAAACTGTTTCAGCCTTTTCAAGTCCCATGCTTTCACAGTCTATATCTTGAAATAATGCTCTAAATTGTCTTATATTTTCTACTCTTCTTTTTGGTATATACATTGTATTTGGCGCTAGAAATACATCTTCTTTTTTATGTAATTCTTCTACAATGTCTCTTAGTCCATCATTTTTAGTATTATATATTTTAATAGTTCGCTCACCACTATTATTTTCATCATCTAATTTTAATATTTGTATATAACCATCTGTACTTTCGTTATATAAATGGTCACAAAAGTCTGTCATTTGCATAAAAAAATTCCCCTCTACTTTTAGTATGTTGACACTAAAGATAAGGAGACTCACCGATTTTTTCAATAAGTAATACTTAATCTAAATTAAAACTTATTGATTTATGAATAAATTTTATACTGTTTTAAATATCAAAATTATTGATGTTTATGAATTAATATGATAATATTAATTCATAATAACAATATAAAAAATTCTCTGATGAGAGTTCTCTCTTATCTAGAGTGTGTATATAAAAAGCTAGGAATAAGTCGCCAAACTTATAAGATTCCTGGCTTTTTTGATTTTTATTTTCGATTTCTTTATTTAAATTTTAACATAAAATGACGCTTTAGTATATAAAATTTAAAAAGCTACACATCCCAATATTAATCAGGTGTGTAGTTTCTTTTTTTATGCCTATTTATAATAGCTCTTATGTAACTTTCAGACATATTGTATTTAGCTGCTAATTCTTTATGATTAAATCCATTATATTCTGATACTATTTCTCTATCACGAGCATCTTTGTATATCATTTTTTCAGTAGGAAAGTACACAGATGTTCCCCCAAATTCTTTAAATAAAAGCTTTAACTTTGTCTATTCCAAGCTCTATAGCTATATTTTCAAATTGTACAGGTAGATTAATTATAAAAACTCTTTTATTTAATAAAAAATATATTTATATGTCCAAAATAAATTAATATATTTTTGATATTAGATTATAAAACTTATAATATACAAATACTAATAAAATTTAGAATAATAACCTGTAAAAAACTTTAATAATTCATCAGAAGAAATATTCCCCTGTAATTCTCCATAATTAAATCCAATTTGATAAACTAATTTTTTATCTTCATTTATAAATTTATATCCATCTGTATTTGGTTCATCAAGTAATATTAAATTATTAAGTTGTTCTTTAGGAATAAACTTTACTGATTTTGACATTATTGTACACGTTTTACCTTCATTATTTTGATAAGTATATTTTTTTTGAACATCATATCCATTGCCTATAAGAGTTTCTTTTTTATTAATGAGTTTAAATTCTCCTACTAATTTTATATCATTTTCATCTATGTCCAAATCAATATCTTTATAATCTTTAAGAAATTTATTATACATACTTAATTTAAAATCAGTTATTGCATTTAATATAGATTCACAAAGTTCCTTAATTTGATTAAAATCTATAGATTCAATATTATCCTCTGCATCATCATACAACCTAGCTTTTGCATAGTCATTACATAAATTTATTACAGGTATTTCCCCCATATAAAAAGAAAGATCATCTGATGATCCTCCGCCTGATAAATTAAACTCCTTATTAGTCAATTTATCCATCATAATAGATATTATATTATTTTCTCCATTAACAGTTTGCATTATAATAGGGCCTTTCCCTTTTTCTCCTACCATATCAATATTTATACAGCCTAATATATTATTTTTTTCATCTTCATCAAGGCTTGAAACAAACTTTCTTGATCCAGATCTAAAATACTCTTCTGCACTAAAAAATACTATACCTATATTAAATTCATCATTATAATCACTCAATACTCTTGCTAGTTCTAATACAGTAGCACTACCTGATGCGTTATCTACAATACCAATAGTATCACTTGTTGAATCATAATGTGCTGTTAAATATAATGTCTTCTTATTTTTATCAAAGTTGCGTTGAGTAGCAATTATATTCCTAGCCTTTCCTATAGAATCAGAGTTATAAAAATTGTTATTTAAATAATCTAAATTAGTTTCAGATTGTACAGTTGTATATTGATCTTGTTTATATACATCAAATTCTTGAAACATAACAGAATAACCGTATTTAGTAAGTTGATTATTTATATATTCTGAAGATTCTATCTCTCCATCTGATCCATAATTTCGTACATTTGACGATATCTTTTTTATATTTTCTTTTAATAAATTTTCATTTATAGTTATGTCTTTACTTTTATACTTTATTTGATTATTATCTTCACTTTGATTTGTAGATAATTTTTTACTTTCAGAGCATCCAGTTAATAATAAAATCATACTTAATAGTATAATTAACTTATTTACGTTCAAAATATAATTCACCCCTCTTAAACAAAAGACTTACTATATAGTAAGTCTTTGTTTATATTTATCCTATATGATTAAGGTATTTATCTGCAACCCATCCATTACCATACTTACTTTGTATTTCTTGCCACCACATTCCATTTGCATATTTTTGCTTAGTATATGTAGTTATTACAGTTACACCTTTAGGTAATTGTCCAGCTACTTTATATGATGTTCCTGCGTTATATCTAATATTTACATTTGATGCATTTACAACAGCATATTGAGCTCTCGGTTGAACTATTTCATTTTTATTATCCTCACTTATATAATTAGTAACTTCATTTGCAAATGACACCATTGTAGTTGAAGTCATCGCTAATATTGCACTTAAGCATAATAATTTCTTTTTCATATATATCCCCATATATTTTTAATAATTTATCAATTTAAGTGTATAATATTAAGTTTCCATATTAAAGTATTTCTATAAACAAAATTAACTTAATATAACACATCAAATGACACTATCTCTAATTTGTATTTATTCTATAACATAAATTTATTAAAAATTCATATTTAAGCTTTTAATGTTATTACATAACTGTTATGTAAAAGATCTTACTATCTCTATTAGCTTATTACACAGATAATAATTGACACTAATCCATATAAATATTAAAGATCAACATGCTCACCCACACCACATATTTATAAAGAGCCATTTTTTAACGCACCTATTTTTTTAAATTAACTTTATTCCACATATACCTTGATACTATTGGCTCTATCTCAATAACAATATCATTCTTTTCTTTTTTTCCCTGATACTCAAATACACCAATATAGTTTTTATTTTTTAAAATATAATCTACCTTCTGTTTTGAAAATCCATACTTAGCACCTATCTTAGCTAATGAAA